>Ga0207866_1002035_pt1 | contig 16042 bp, 17 predicted proteins | sample HigsolmetaAR203D_FD_184835 | JGI IMG/M metagenome (GOLD analysis project Ga0207866, IMG submission 184835) | Ionic liquid and high solid enriched microbial communities from the Joint BioEnergy Institute, USA - AR20-3-D (SPAdes) (version 2) ...
CTTCAATCGGACCTTCCGCGAGGAGGTCCTGGACCAGCACCTGTTCACCCGCCTCGACGACGTGCGCGAGGCCGCGTACTGGTGGATGCTCGAGTACAACGAGGAGCGTCCCCACGATTCGCTCGGCGATCTGACCCCGGCCGAGTACCGCCAACGCGTCGCCGGAAGTTCTACTTTTGAAATGCCTGCTTGACGGGGAAGCTTACGGAGAAAGCACGTCAACATGGACAACGACATCACCAAAATGGAGGAACGCTGCGTTGAGAAACAGCGCACCATCAGGATTCTGGTCAGTCGTCAAAATCTTCCGTTGCGTCGTTTCCAGCATGAACTCATCCCCCTACAGCCCCGCGTTGACGATCTCTGCTCACAGCTATCCTTCTCCATTCAGGCACATGCGCGCTCATCAGCGCCTTGAACATCCGCCCGTGGCTGGTGTATCGCAGGTGCAGCAGCTCGTGGACGATGACGTAGTCCTGGAAGCGCTCATCTTGCGCGACCAGGTCGGCGGCCAGGGTGACCGTCCCCGCGGACGAGCAGGAGCCCCACTTCCTGCGCATTTCTTGGACCCGAATGACGCGCGGGTTGACACGCAGCTTCACCGCCCAGGTCAGTGCCCGTCGTCGCAGTTCTTGCGCAGGGTAGAGGGACGCCTTCACGCCTCGCCCTCCGCGAGCAGCAGTCGGATGATCAGGTCGACCACACGGGCGCGCTCGTCCTGTCCGAGTGCCAACACGGGTTTGTACATGGCGGCGCGCAGGCGGCGTTGCTCGTCGGGGTTCACCGATGCATTCGGGAAGCGCGCCAGGAGCGCTTCGGCATCCTTTGCGAGCGCCATGGTGTCGACCGATGCCGCCTTGACGGCGGGGTCGTCGCGCAAGACCCAGTAGACAGCGAAAGCGCGCGGGGAAAGTCCGCTGTCGCGCGCCGCCTTCATCGCCGCTTCCTTCTCGGCCGCCAGTGCTGCGAGTTGGTCCATCGCGGCAAGACCGGTCGTCTTGCGGTCTTCGAGGTCTTTGAGGATGCGCTCGGCGCGGTCTTTCAGTGGTTGCAGCACCGGGGCCGCGGCGGGGTCTTCGTCGATCTCGTGCTGCAACCCGCGCACGAGGTTGAACACCTTGCCTTCATCGGAGCCCTTTTCGCTGCGCAGCGCGTTGAGCGTGGCCACATCGAAGGTCACGTTCTTGGTGAGCCGACCCAGGCCGTGCTGCTCGGCATTCCCCTCGATGAGCCGGCGCGTCTTGTAGGCAAGATCGGCCACGAAACCGACCTTCTCGGCATAGGCGTTGCGCACGGCAGCGTAGAGCTGGGAAAGCTGCTTGTAGGTGGCGATGTGGTCACGGAGCCGCGGGTCGGGAGAGAGGATCTCCCACAGCGCTTCGATGTCCTTGTAGTGTTCGAAGAAGGTCTTGCGCGCCTCGGGCGTCAGGAAGCGGCCGAACACCAGGCGTTCGAGCCGTTCGTCGGGCGTACCGCCAGCATCTGACTCCAGGTAGTCCTTCTTGGCCTGCTCGATGCGTTGCAGGAAGTCCTGCAGAAGCACGTCGAGGTCCTCGATCACGCCGCTGACGTCGGAGGAGTCGAACTGCAGCGCCTTCTTCAGCTCGCGCAGTACGCCCACGAAGTCGACCACCAGGCCGACGCGCTTCTGCACGCCGTTCGCGTCTACATAAGGCCGGTTCACGCGCGCAATCGACTGCAGCAGCACGTGGTCGCGCATCGGCTTGTCGAGGTACAGGCAGTACAGCGGCGGTGCGTCGTAGCCGGTGAGCAGCTTGTCGGTGACGATGAGGATCTTCGGGTTCTCGGCGGGCTTCTTGAACAGCAGGCGCACCTGTTCTTCGGTCTCGTCGGACAACTGCAACTCGGCCACCAGCGGCCGATCGATGGCGTCCGCCGCATTCTGCGTATAAACCGGCGCCGTCCACTCCGGCGGCAGCAGCTTGTCCAGCGCCTTCTTGTACTTGGCGCAGGCCTCGCGGTTTACCGCCACCACGAAGGCCTTGTAGCCCAGGGGCAGCACGTTCTCCCTGAAGTGCTCGGCGATGAAGGCGGACACCTTCTCGATGCGGTCGTCCGCCGTCAGGAAGGTGCGCAAGCCCACGGCACGGTCGAGCACCTTGTTCAGCTCCTCGACATCGGTGACGCCTTCGCTCTCGGCCAAGGCGAAAAACTCCTCGTCCAGGCGATCCGCAGGCACCGTCATTTCGCTCGGCGCCATCACGTGTTTGATCGGCAGGGTCGTCTCGTCTTCGATGGACTCCTTGATCGAGTACTTGTCCAGATAGCCTTGTTCGTCCTCCCGGCCGAAGATCTTGAACGTGCCTTCGCCTTGCGACGTGCGCGCAATCGGCGTGCCGGTGAAACCGATGATGGTGGCCTTGGGCACGGCAGCCATCAGGTAGGTGCCGAGGTCCTTGGCGACCGACCGGTGCGCTTCGTCGATGAACACGTAGACGTTGTCGCGCAGGCAGCTGTCTTTGCGGACGGCCTCGAACTTGTGGATCATCGAGATGATCAGGCCCCGGAAATCGGCATCCAGCAACGCCTGGAGTTCGGCCTTGTTGTTGGCCCGCCGGACCGCGATGTCCTGGCTCTGCATCTCGCCGAGCAGGCGCTCGACCCAGCCCTTCAACTGACCTTCCAGCTCGGTGCGGTCCACCACCAGCACCACCGTCGCGTTGGCGAAGCGCGCCTTGTCCTCCAGGATCAGGCGAGCGGCGGTCAGCAGGGTGAAGGTCTTGCCCGAGCCCTGGGTGTGCCAGACCAGGCCACGTGTCTTCGTCGGGTCGGCGCAGCGGTTCAGGATGGCCTCACAGGCGCGCCGCTGGTGCTGGCGCAGCACCGACTTGCGCGTCTCGCCGTCCTGCACGTAGAACAAGATCCAGTGCCGCAGGGTGCGCAGGAAGTCAGTCGGCTCGAAAAAGGCTTGCACCGCGAAGCGGTAGGTTTCCTCCGGCGCCTGCTTCCAGCGCGCCATGTCGCGTCGGCTGGCGTTCCAGGTCACGCCATACCAGTAGTCGAGCAGGTGGGTGACGTTGAAGAGTTGCGGGCAGGCCAAGAGCTCCGGCGTTTCCAGCTCGTAGCGGCGCAGCTGCTTGATCGCGCGCTCGATGGCGTCGCCGTCTTTCGGGTTCTTGTGCTCGACGATCACCACCGGCACGCCATTGACGACGAACATCACGTCCGCGCGGTTGCCCTTGCGCGCGGGGGGCTTGATCTTCCACTCCCAGGTGACATGAAAGGCGTTCGCCTCGACATGCTCGAAGTCGATGAGTTGGACGCGGCGATGGCGCTTTTCCTGCTCGTCGAACCAGGAGCGCTCGCCGCGCAGCCAGGCCAGCCGCTCGCGGTTGCCCTCGATGCTGGCGGGCAGCGCGTCGAAGGTCTCGACAATGGAGCGCGCCTGCTCGGACTTGAGCCACGGATTGAAGGCAAGAAGCTTCTGCTCCAGCAGGCCCCGGAACAGGCTCGCGGACTCGTCCCCGCGCCTGAACAGCGCCTCGACGGGGCTGAGCGGCACCCAGCCGATCTCGGCGGCGTGCTCGACCATCGGGAACTGAACGCTGCCGGCCTCGCTGATCTTGAGGGTGTTCATGTGGGGTCCCCCTTCCGGGAAGCTTCCGCACGGGGACGGGTTGGGCTACATTCCCACCGGGAACGGGAATGCCCGTTCGGAGGTCGTCGCCTGGTGAAACCGGGGGCGGCCGTTTTCATTCGTCTGGCTTCAGCAAGCCGGGCGTGAACAGGCTTGAACCGGGCCGCATGCCCGAGGAAGCTCGGCTTCCCCTTCAGAGGCGAAGCTGCTAGACTTCGCACCAAAGGTCCCCCCCCGATGACAAGAGCCCAAGGGGCTCTCTCCGGCAACGGAGTAGTCGGGGGGGTCATTTTTTTGGGCTTCAGGCGCGGCATCAGTAGTAGTACCTCGTCCCGGTACGAAAAATGTCGAACTCGCTCCGGATGGCCGGCTTGATTCGGTCGTAGTGCTCCGTCTCTCCCCGCTGCCACTTTCTGAACACTGCCCAGCAGCAGTAATCGGCCACCTGCAGCCCATAGTGGGAGCGCGAAGCGTGATGCAGGATTCGGTACCTCATCCCGGCTGGCAGCATCTTCGCCAAGGACTGCTGAATGGCCTTTTCGATGGCCTGCCGCCTCCTCTGCACCGGAATGGTGTCCGTGATGACGATGACCTCTTCCGCCCCTGCCTCGACCTCCTTGGGTAGGACGAATTTGAGCAGGTAGCCCAGCATCTCCGGATAGAAGCGCCTGTCCTCGCGCAATGCCGGGCCGGTCTTGGGCTTTTCCACGATCAGGCTGTCGATGCGCAAGCCGTCCAGATGTCCGGCGATCAACTCGAATACGCGACCGCGTACCCGCGGGTTGTCATCGACGCAGTGGAAATATTCGGTGTCCAACCCGAACTCCAGGCAGTCGTGCTTGTAGTCATCGAGCGCGGTGTACGCCGCAAACGGGCGCCGCGTGCTCACGCTGGTGAGCACGAAGTAGCGCGTGCCTTTCGGACTGAAGTCGAAATTGCCCGCCTCGTCGAGGAAGAGATAGGCGCAGCGGTTCATGCGTAGTCTCCGCTGCACTCAAAAGAAAAGCCCCGGGGCTCGGCGCTTCCCGGATGAGCGAGGGAAGGCTTACGGCCAGGGGCGGATGACGGGCGCATCATACCGCCTCCTCCGCGGCGCTTGACGTGGATTCATCGGCATGTTCGAGCGTCGAGAGGTCGAGATCGCTGACACGGATTTCGCCCGTCATCAGCTTGTGCAGCAGGGCCTTGAACAGGTCTTCGAGGACGCGGCGCTTGTCGCGGTGCAGGGCGATCTTGCGGTCGATGGCCTCGAGGATGGCGACGATTTCGCGTTGTTCGTCTGGCGGCGGGAGTGGGATAGGCTGTGCTTTGACTTGTCGATCCGTCACTGCCGGATAGCTGGCCCCTGTCTCGATTCGTGTTAGAAGTTCAAGAAACTCTGGCCGCTGGACGGCATAAAAAACATACTTGCCCAGTTGCTCAGGGTCGGCAGTGCGCAAGACGCAAAAGGCAGTCGAACACACTTGGTTGTCCAGCGCCTCATCGATCCTTGCGGCACGAAGCAATGTCGGCCGGATCGTTGCGAAGATGACGTCACCGCTCCTCACCCGCTTGCGGGCACGGCCTGGCGCATCTTTAAGGAGATATTCAGTCGTCGTTTCAACTCTGAGTGACTCCCTGGAAACGCTGGATACATCAATGTAATGGATGACGCGGTCACCTTCTAAAATCAAATCGACTTGATCAGTAGGTAGGCACAAGCTGCCCAGTTCGACGACCCTCCAACTCTCCGGCACCGGCCCGATCTCGGTCTCCTTCTGCGGCTCGCCGCGCAGGCCGCGCGTGAACAGCTCGCGCATGGCGGCGCGCTTGAGTTCGGCTGCTGTTCGCGCACTGTGCTCCTCAAGATCAACTTGCAGGGTGACGCGTTCCAGTGTGTCCGCGATGGCCTGCTGATCGTCGGGAGGCAATTTCGGGTAGGGCAGGTCCAGCAGCACCTGTTCCGGCACTCGCTGCCGCCCGGTCGAGCCCTCCATTCGCTCGGAAACGTAAGAACGAATTTCCGGGTGCAGCAAATAGAAGAACAGCAATCGTCTGTCATAGCCCGCTGCGGTCGGGCGCAATGGAATGACTTCGGTCGTTGCGTATCCGAACGGGGCCGGCAGTCTTTTGACCCACGCCTGTTTTCCGTTTTCGAAAGACGGGGTGATCTTTGCGATCAGGAGATCGCCGCGTTCGAAGTAGGTACCGCTCGTGATATCTGCGCCAGGCTTTTGATCATACCGAGGCTCGTACTGTCCACCTTGGGGAATGGCTTCCATCGGCACAAAGGGCACCGCCTTGTAATCAGCCACCCTCAGCCCAGGCGGCTTGCGCGTAACTTCAAAACAGTCACCCACCCGACTCCAACAACGGCCATCCGCAAGCGCAGTATCAAGCAGCCCCATCGGTCACTCCCGCCAGCAGTTTTGCAAGGCTTTCAGTCAGTCCATGGGTCTGCTTGTCGAGCTGGACCAAATCGGAAAGAAGGTCTTGGATGGAACCCACTTCAGCCGTGTCGTTCTGCCCCACCCACCGGCTCGGACTCAGGTTGTAATCCGCCTCCCGCGCCCGCTCGGTGGTGATGACCGCCAGCTCCCCCTCCACCGGCTCGCCCTTGAGATACATCGCCGCCAGCGGCCGGATGTCCTCCTCGGGCAGGTAGTTCTTGGGCCGGCCCTTCTTGAAGCGGCGGCTGGCGTTGAGGAGCACGATCCGGCCCTTGCGCGCGGCGCTCTTGCGCTTGGAGAGCACCACGATCACGCCGGCGGCGGTGGTGTTGTAGAAGAGGTTCTCCGGCAGCAGGATCACGCCGTCGATCAGGTCATGCTCGACGAACCACTTGCGGATGTTGCGTTCCTTGTCCTCGTTCTTGGAGCCGGAGCCGCGCGTGACGGCGCCGGTGTCCAGCACCACGGCGGCGCGGCCGTGGTCGTTCATGCAGGCCAGCGTGTGCTGCAGCCAGGCCCAGTCCCCTTTGCCGCTGGTGATGCCGCCGGCGGTGCGGAAGCGGTCGAAGGGGTCGTTGGCGAAGATGTCGGGCGCGAAGGGCTGGTTCCACATCGGATTGGCGACGACGATGTCGTGCTGCCTGATGGAACCGTCCGCGTTGCGGAACTTGGGGTTGATCATGGTGTCGCCGCGGGCCAGCTCCACCTCCATGTCGTGGATGATGGCGTTCATCTGCGCCACGGCGTAGCTCTCGGCCTGCAGCTCCTGGCCGGAGAGCTTGAGCGGCACGCGGCTCGTCGGGTCCAGCTCCCGTGCGACGAGCTGGAGCTTGATCAACAGGCCCGCCGAGCCGCAGGCATAGTCGTGGCAGGTCTCGCCGGGCTTGGGCCGCAGGATGTGGGCCATCAGGAAGCCGACCTCGGTCGGCGTGAAGAACTCGCCGGCGCTCTGGCCCGAGCCTTCGGCGAACTTGCGCAGCAGGTATTCGTAGGCACGGCCGAGGAAGTCCGGCTGCACGTCGGCGAGCCCCAGGCGGTAGCGCGGATCGGAGAAGGTCTCCACCACGCCGCGCAGCTTGGCCGGGTTGATGTCGCGCTCGCCGTTGCGCTCGGCGGCAAAGTCCACCACGTCGATGACGCCCGAGAGCGAGGGGTTCTGCTTGACCACCGCGCGCACGGCGCGGGTCAGGTGCTCGCCGATGTCCCGGGGCGCGGTCGGGCGGCCGCGCTCATCCAGCGGCCAGTCGAAGGACTCGCGCCCGCTGATCACCGCCCAGCGGGCTTCCGGCGGCAGGTAGAAGCGCAGCAGCGAGTGGTCCGACTCGGCAATCTCCAGGGCGGTGGCGCGGTCGCCGTACTCCTCGGCCAGGCGCTCGATCTCGTCATCGAACACGTCGGACAGGCGCTTGAGGAAGAGCAGCGGCAGCAGGTAGTCCTTGAACTTGGCTGCGTCCTTCTCGCCGCGGATGGAGCAGGCCGCGTCCCACAGCATCTGCTCCATCGGCTTGGTGGTGGGTGCGACTCCTGCCCGTCCCCCGCCGCGCCTGGTACGACGCCGGGTTACCTGCGCGGCCGCCTCAGCCGGCGGGGGGCTTTCAGCACCCTCGACCCCGGCCTCTCGCGCCAGCGCGAGGATGGCTTCTTGCGCGGCGCGCTGCGGCTTGGTGCCGCCTCCTTCCCAGCGGTTGACTGTGGCGAACGAGACCCCGAGCCGCTCGGCGAGCTGTTCCTGGGTCAGGTTCAAGGCCGCGCGCGTGGCACGGAGGATTGCGGGGAAGTCGGCTTGTTGTGTCATGTTTGCGATGTTTGATATATTTTCTATGCTTGTCAAGCAGATCGTGAAGCCGCAGCGACGGGGCGAACCTCAAAGGGATCTGGACCAACCGTGACCGTGCGAACGGCTGGGGGCGGCACCGCCCGCGAGGAAAGTCATGCTCGTTGTGTCTAGTCGGTAGTTATTGACATCTACCGACATATCGCAACATCATGGCGGCATGCACAGTTCGCACCAGCGCATTCTGGAACTGGCCGCCCAGCGCGGCCTGATTCGCCCGCTCGATCTCCATGAGCACGGGCTGCCCACGGTCGCGCTCACGCGGCTGGTGCGGCAAGGGCTGCTCCAGCGCGTGGGACGGGGCCTGTACGCCATTCCGGACCGGCCCGTCTCGGAACACCGTGCACTCGCCGAGGTGGCACGCAAGCACCCGCAAGCCATCATCTGCCTGCTGTCGGCACTGCGCCTGCACGAACTCACCACACAGTCGCCGTTCGAGGTCTGGCTGGCCATCCCCAACAAGGCGCGCGCGCCAAAGATGGACTATCCGCGGCTTCGCATCGTGCGCTTCTCCGGCGCCGCGCTGACGCAAGGGATCGAGGAGCACCTCATCGAGGGCGTGCCGGTGCGCGTGACCAACGTCGCCCGCACGGTGGCTGACTGCTTCAAGTACCGCAACAAGATCGGCCTGGATGTCGCGCTGGAGGCGCTGCGTGAGGCCTGGAAAGGAAAACGCGTGGGCATGGACGAGCTGTGGCGGTCTGCCCAGCTGTGCCGGGTGGCCAATGTCATGCGTCCCTACTTGGAGAGCCTGACGTGAGCAGCCGCAACACCGCCGCCTCGGTCCGTGCACGACTGCTCGCCAAGGCCCGCACCGACAAGCAGGACTTCAACCTCGTCCTCACCCGCTACGCCCTGGAGCGGCTCCTGTATCGCCTGAGTGTTTCCGCTCATGCGGATCACTTCCTGCTCAAGGGCGCCTTGCTGTTCGATCTGTGGTTCGACATCCCACATCGCCCGACACGCGACGCCGATCTGTTGGGCGTCGGCTCGGCCGAGATCCCGTATGTCGAGGCGGCGTTTCGGGACATCTGTACGGTGGAACTGGACGACGGCATACGCTTCCAGCCTGACTCGGTACACGCGGAGGAGATCCGCAAGGAGGCCAACTACTCGGGTGTCCGGGTCACGCTGATCGGCCTGTTGGACGGTGCCCGATGCCACGTGCAGGTCGACGTGGGTTTCGGCGACGCCGTGACGCCCGGCCCCGAGGCCGTCGACTACCCGGTGATGCTGCCGGACATGCCAGCCCCGAAGCTGCGCGCCTACCCCCGGTATACAGTTGTCGCCGAGAAGCTGGAGGCACTGGTGTCGCTCGGCATCGCCAACAGCCGCATGAAGGATTACTTCGATCTCTGGGTCTTGTCGCACTACACCGACTTCGACGGCGAGCTCCTGTGCAAGGCGATCCACGCCACCTTCGAGCGCCGCAGGACGCCGCTGCCGGATGGCGTCCCGTTTGGCCTGAGCGACGAATTCGCACAGGATCGGCAGAAGCAGACCCAGTGGCAAGCATTCTTGAGGAAGAATGCCTTGGACGGGCTTCCGCTTTCCGAGGTCGTTGCCGGCGTGCGTGGGTTTCTATCGCTGCCGCTGGATGCGCTCCAGCAAGGTGCTGCATTTCCGCAAACATGGCTTGCCGGAAATGGGTGGACGTCGAGCAGCGAGGAACTCAGCCGATGACCTGGAATCCCGATCTGCTCTTGGAGGATTTTCGCCGTGTCGCCGGCATGGCCGGCGTCTCGTTGGCACCCGATGCCATCGCGATCGAGCGGCGCTCTGCGCCGCATGTGCCGCCCAAGTCACTGCCGCTCGGCAAGATGGCCGTCTACGTCTTCTCATTCGGGCAGCATGTGCTGAAGGTCGGGAAGGTCGGCCCCAACAGCGCTGCTCGCTACACGGCTCAACACTACAACGCCGGCAGCGCGAAGAGCACTCTGGCAGCCTCGTTGATCAAATACGGCGAGCGCATCGGTGTCGCTGGCCTGGACGAAACGAACGTCGCCAGCTGGATCAGGGAGCACACCGATCGGGTGAACTTCATCCTCGATGCCCGCTCGGTGTCCACGTCCTCAACCTCCTCGAGACATTTCTGCAGTGCCGCCTCCGGCCTGAGTTCGAGGGATTCGCCAGCCAACGGATCGATCGCGAGGGTGGACAGGAATGAAAGAAGACATCCTCGAACAAATGGTGGACTGAATCGCCCCGCCTTTCCCGGAGGCTCCAAACCTTGAGAGGATGGAGCCATGAGCAACAAATTGACGAGGTACGCACCCGAGGTGCGTGAACGGGCGGTGCGGATGGTCCTGGATCACCAGGGCGAGCCCAGCTCCCAGTGGGCGGCGATTACGTCGGTGGCCGGGAAGATCGGCTGCAAGGCAGAGACGCTGCGCGACGGCGGGGGCGGGCATCGCGCGGGGCGGGACGACCGCCGCCGGCGCGCCGGAGGAGCCGCTGCCCGGGGTCTTGGGCGGCACGCCCATCAGCCGGGCGTAGTCCGGGTGGTCGGGCTCGACGGCGTTTCGGACGACGTTCTTGAGTTCCCCGCGGCCGTCCTTCTCGACGTCGATGCGGGCGAGGAACTCGATGCCATCCAGCTCATGAAAGCCCTGGATGCGCCGCGCGGCGGCCGCCTGCGGGCTCATGTCCTGGGGATGAACGTGGTGCGCGGAATTGAGCAACGCGCGCACGAAGCTGCGCCCCATCTGGCCCCAGGTCGGCCCTTTGGGGCTGGAGAGGCCGATGTTGCTCCAGAGCTTGCGGCGGGCGTAGTCGCCCTCCAGCACCACGAACTCGGCGGCGAGATAGACGGAACCCGTCTCGAAGCTCTGCGTAGCCCAGCCGCCGGTCCACCCCTGCGCCGGGTCATCGAAGCCCCCGGGCTTGATCGTCATGCGCACGCGGGCAAGCGTGCCCTTGGGAATGAGGTCGAAGCTCTGTTGTTGTTCGGCGTCGTTGAAGTCGTTCCAAGTGGTCATGGCTTACTCCTGGGTGGATGCGGGAATGCGGGTGGCGGCGGCGCACTTGGCGATCAGTGCGGCCAGATTCGGCGGCTCCAGCAGCTCGAGCTGGCCGCTTCTGTCCTTGGCTGGGAAGCCGTAGGGATTGACGGTGTGGCAGACGAAGGCGCGGTAGCTGCTGCCGTCTTCGGCCTTGATCTCGGCGAGGGTCACGACCTCGTCGACGATGCCGGGCAGTTCCGCCGCGGTCTTGGCGCCTTCGATCTGCGGCACGAAGACCTTGCGGTTGAAGTCGTCCAGGCGCTCGTCGAGGATGGCCACGAACACCACGTGCTTGCCGCGGGCGTGCTGCAGGTGCGTCAGCGCCCCGATGAGCTCCGAGCCGAGCAGCCCGTAGGCGCCGCGGGTGTCGGGTTTGCCGGTGCGCTCGCTGTAGGCTTGCGGCTGGGTCTTGGCCCAGATCAGGGCCAGGCGCGCGAGCACGGTGATCGAGTCGACGAAGTAGGTGTCGTACTTGGCCAGTTGGCCGGGGTCGCCGTAGCGCTCGCACACATGCCGGTGGTGCGCCTCGGAGAACGGGGCGTCGGCCGGCAGCGCCGGGTTGGGGCCGGCCAAGAACACCACGAGGTCGCGGAACTCGGGCCAGGTGCTCGGCCGCACGCAGTCGCCGCGCCAGTCCCTGACGGCCAAGTCGCCAGCCTCCAGATCGACGAACAGGGTCGAGCTCTCTGGCAGGGTCTTCAACTGGCTGGTCTTGCCGATGCCGCTCTTGCCCAGCAGCACGAGCTTGACCCCCTGCTTCTCGGCCAGGCGCTCGTCGGCGGTGATGATGGGAAGGGCCATCACGCCACCTCCTTCAGCCACTCGGCCACGAGAGGGTTCCAGAGGATCTGGTAGCCGCTGTGCCCGTTGCGGGCGTACGGCATCGCCTCGGCCCAGGCCTTGCCGGCCTCGGTCAGTTCCCACTCGTCGCGCTCGTTGCGCCACTGCAGGCCGTGCTGGGCCAGGCGCTGGTTGGTGGCCTTGGCCGACAGACCCAGCAACTGGCCGAGTTGGGTGGCGTTGAGCGAGCAGATTGCTTCGTTCGCGGCCGGCAGCGCGCGTCGCAGCGTCTCGACGGCGTGTCCCGTGCTCTCATGGATGCAGGTGAGCGTGGCCGCCATCGCGATGCCAGGCTTGACTCCCGGCACCTTGGCCACCGCTTCGCCGATCAGCAGGATCGAGGCCACCCGGTCTTGGGTGGGGGCAGGCAGGGCCGGCGAGGCGTCGCGCGCGGTGTAGCGGCCCGTCTTGCGGATGGCGGGCAGCACCTCGTGCGTGACCCAACGCTTGAAGCGCTTGGCTTCAACCTTGCGGCTGCCGAGCACCAGGCTGTAGAGCCCCGGCTCGTTGACGACGGTCATCTGCTGCTCGCCGCCAGGGGTCGGAATTGAATTCCGGGCCTTTTCGTCGTCGTCCAGGCGGGCCACCGCCTTGTGGGTCTCGGGCAGGTGCAGGGCCGCACACACGTCGGCCGCGACGAACCAGGGCTCGCCCTGGGCGTCGGTCACCACGCGGACCGGCCGGCCCTCGAAGTCGAACGGGATGAGTTCGGTGGGCATGGTTCAGTCCTCCGAGGTCCAGGTCAGCCGAAACGAGGGCTTGCCGGGCTTGACGGTGCGCGCCGGCTCGAACTGCCGTTGCAACGCCTGCGGCCAGTGGTTGAAGCGGGACTCGGACACCGAGTACTCGACATCGAGGTAGTCCTCGACGCGCTCGCCGGCGGCGGCGATGCGCCGCGCCATCTGCGACAGCAGCGCCTGGTCCCAGGCCACGCGCTTCGGGACATCGACGGTCACGCGCAGTGCCCCGTCGGTGAGATGCACGACGCCGAAGTCCTTGCCGGCCGCAAGGCGCGCGGCGCGGGCCTGCTCGCCGTAGGCGGCTTCGAGCGCGGCATCGAACTTGGCGCGCGCCTGCTTGAGCCAGGCCAGCGCTTCGTCGAGGTTGCGGCTGATCTCGGCCTTCTGCTCGGGCGGCAAAGCGGCGAGTTGAGCCACCGACAGCGCGGCCAGATCGGCGGGGTAGAGCGTGAGGTCGTTCATGGCTGACCTCCTCACCGCAGGCTGCGCTCGGAGGTCGAGTCGTGCAGCGCCGCGTGCTCGAACTCGATCACCGCTTCCAGCGGATAGCTCACGCGCTTGGACAGCTTCAGATAGCGCGGGCCGCGCCCTTCGCTGCGCCAGCGCTGCAGCGTCTTGGGGCTCAAGCCCAAGCGCTGCGCGAGCTCGTTTTCGTTGAGGACCCGGCGATCGCCGGGGTTGAGGGCATCGATCGCCGACACGGGCGATCGGGCGAGTGGGTAGGCCGTTGTCGGCATGCAAGCCTCCTATGACGCGGTTGAGGAATCGGTGGCGTCATTTCAGGCGTGCGATGGCGAACCTTGGAGGGACCGAATGGCGAACCGGCGAGGAACTTGGGGTTCGCCAATGCCTGCTGGCATGGCCTACGCGAGTCATGCGGGAAAGGGCGGCGTCGTTCTTCACGCCCTCCAGAGCCGATCAGACGAAGTCCGCTGCTTGACAAAAAGCCACTCATGCAACTAATAATGTTGCATGAAGAAAAACAGCCAACTCTCGGACGTCCTGCACGTCCTTCTGCATATGGCGCAAGCCGAGGGACCGGCGACCTCGGAAGCGCTTGCTGCTGCCATGCAGACGAACCCCGTCGTGCTGCGCCGCTTGATGGCCGGACTCAGGGACAAGGGCTTCGTCAGATCATCCAAGGGCCACGGTGGTGGCTGGGTGCTCGCCTGCTCGCTGGACACGGTCACGCTGCGCAGTGTTTACGAGGCGCTTGGCGACCCCCCTCTCATCTCGCTGGGTTTCCGGGAAGACCAGCCCCGATGCCTCGTCGCACAGGCCGTCAACGACGCATTGAGCGTGGCAATGCGAGACGCCGAGCGTCTGCTGCTGCAGCGACTGGGTGACGTGACGCTGGCCGCTCTCGCCAGCGACTTCCGTCGACGCATGAGGGCGCATCGCCAGGCTCCGCACCGGCTCGAGGATCACATCCATGCAGGTTGATTTCGCGATCATCGGCGGCAGCTTCGCGGGCCTGTCCGCAGCGCTGCAGCTCGCCAGGGCCCGCCGCGACGTGCTGGTGGTCGATGCCGGACAGCGTCGCAACCGCTTCGTCGACGAGGCAGGGGGGCATTCGCACGGATTCCTCACGCGTGACGGCCAGTTCCCGGGCGCGATTGCTGCCGAGGGCCGGAGCCAGTTGCTGCGTTACCCGAACGTGCGATGGCTGGACGGCCTGGCCGAGGACGCGCGCCACAGATCGGATGGCCGTTTCGAGTTCCGTGTCGCAAGCAAAGTGGTCAGTGCCCGTCGATTGATCCTGGCTTTTGGCGTGCGCGACGAGCTGCCGCCGGTGCCGGGCTTGGCCGAGCGCTGGGGCCGCAGCGTGTTCCATTGCCCCTACTGCCACGGCTATGAGTTGGACGCCGGGCCCATCGGCATCGTTGCCGCATCACCGATGGCGCAGCACCACGGCCTCATGTTGCCGGACTGGGGCAAACCGACGTTGTTCCTCAACGGCGCCTATGCACCAACGCAGGAGGATCTGACCGCCCTCGCCAGGAGGGGCACGCGCGTCGAGTCGACGCCCATCGATCGCATCGAAGGCATGGCTGACGTGGTATTGGCGGACGGACGCATCCTGTCGATGAGCGGTCTATTCACCCAGACACGAGCCCGCCTCAGCAGCCCTGTGGCGCAACAACTGGGCTGTGAGATCGAGGAGGGCCCGCTTGGCGAGTTCATCAAGATCAACTCCGCGCAGGAAACGAGCGTGCCGGGCGTCTTCGCCTGTGGAGATGCCGCGCGAGCGGCGGGGAGCGTGGCGCTGGCTGTGGGCGACGGCGCACTCGCGGGTGTTGCCGCTCATCGCTCGACGCTGCTTTGACGCCCAGGCGGCGGGCCAGCAGTTCACTTGCGCCAGAACCAGAGGGAATATATGCTTCGTATATGTTTCATATAAATGAATGCGCATGGGCATCGTGAACATCGACGACGATCTGCATGACCAGCTGCGCAAGGCCAGCGCGGTGTCGTGCCGGTCGATCAATGCGCAGGCAGCCTTCTGGATCAAGATCGGCATGCTGTGTGAAATGAACCCGACCAAGAGCTTCAACGAGATCGTTGCAGGTGAACTGCGGGCCGCTGGGGTGGTGGCGCAACCCATCAAGATCGGCGCGACATGACCAAGCGCCCAGAGGAAATCGCGCTGATCGCCGAATCCGGCCGACTGCTGGCGCAAGTATTCAGCCATCTCGATCGGCTGAATCTGGTCGGCATGTCCACGATGCAGGTCAACGATCTGGTCGATGACCTCATCGTCCATGAACTCGGCGCACGTCCGGCCAGCAAAGGGCAATACGGGTACGCCTACGCGCTCAACGCCTCCCGCAACCATGTGGTCTGCCACGGCGTTCCTTCTGCCGAAGACATCCTGCAAGACGGAGACATCGTCAATTTCGACATCACGCTGGAGAAGAACGGCTACATCGCCGACTCCAGCAAGACCTATCTGGTCGGTGCGGTGTCACAGCCGGCGAAGCGGCTCGTGCACGTGGCTTACGAAGCGATGTGGAAAGGCATTCGGGCCGTCCGACCCGGCGCCACGCTTGGCGACGTGGGTCACGCCATCGAGCGGCATGCCCGTAGGAATGGCTATTCGATCGTCCGGGAATACTGCGGGCACGGCATCGGCCGTGAGATGCATGAGCCCCCTCAGGTGTTGCATTGGGGCAAGCCGCGAGCGGGCCTGGTCTTGCGCGAAGGCATGGTGTTCACCATCGAGCCGATGGTGAATCAAGGACGGCGTGCCGTTCGAACCGCAGAGGACGGCTGGACGGTGGTCACGTGCGATGGGCTGCTGTCCGCTCAGTTCGAACACACCGTCGCCGTCACGGGCCACGGAGCCCGGGTCCTGACCTTGCGCCCCGGCGAAAAATGCCCGGTGTGATCTTCATGAATGAACGCTCTTGAAAAGAGTCGATATGGCCACGGACGCACACGCCGAAAAGAACCCGCATCATCCACATGGACCCGTAAGCTTCCCCGATCCGCAGACACCCCATAAGTAGAACTTTCTGGCATGTTTTCCCCAGCCAGGAGGTTCCATGAAGAAGTCCCGTTTCACCGAGACCCAGATCGTCTCGATCCTCAAGCAGGCC
>Ga0207866_1002037_pt1 | contig 16040 bp, 12 predicted proteins | sample HigsolmetaAR203D_FD_184835 | JGI IMG/M metagenome (GOLD analysis project Ga0207866, IMG submission 184835) | Ionic liquid and high solid enriched microbial communities from the Joint BioEnergy Institute, USA - AR20-3-D (SPAdes) (version 2) ...
CCGGGAATACGGATTTATTGGCGCAAGAATGGGAGTCGCCCGGAAAGTAGTCGTTGGCCATTGGGAAGATCCAAGCGTTCGCGAGCGGCTGGCGAAATGGATGCGTACGGCTGTGGCCTTTGTTGAAAGCCGTAACCTAAAAGTAGCCCGTTTCGGCGATAACATGCGCGAAGTGGCGGTGACGGAAGGGGACAAAGTCGGAGCACAAATTCAATTCGGCTGGTCGGTCAACGGCTATGGCATCGGGGATTTGGTCCAATATATCCGCGACGTTTCCGAGCAAAAAGTCAACGAACTGCTTGACGAATATGCTGAACTGTATGATATCGTGTCCGCAGGCCGCCAGGAAGGCCCGATTCGCGAGTCAATCCGCGAACAAGCTCGGATTGAGCTTGGGTTAAAAGCCTTTTTGCAAGAGGGGAACTTTACCGCTTTCACGACGACGTTCGAGGATTTGCATGGAATGAAGCAGCTCCCGGGGCTCGCGGTTCAGCGGCTCATGGCGGAAGGATATGGCTTTGGCGGCGAGGGCGATTGGAAAACCGCCGCGCTTGTCCGGCTGATGAAAGTCATGGCCGACGGCAAAGGGACATCGTTTATGGAGGATTACACGTACCACTTTGAACCGGGAAATGAACTCATTCTTGGCGCCCATATGCTTGAAGTATGCCCGACCATCGCGGCAACCCGGCCGAGAATCGAAGTGCACCCGCTTTCGATCGGCGGAAAAGAAGACCCGGCCCGTTTGGTGTTTGATGGCGGCGAGGGCGCAGCCGTCAATGCCTCGTTGATCGATTTAGGGCATCGGTTCCGCCTGATCGTCAATGAAGTCGATGCGGTGAAATCGCAACACGACATGCCGAAACTGCCGGTCGCCCGTATTTTATGGAAGCCGCGCCCATCGCTCCGCGATTCGGCCGAAGCATGGATTTTAGCCGGCGGCGCCCATCATACATGCTTCTCGTTTGCGGTCACGGCTGAACAGCTGCAAGACTGGGCGGAAATGGCAGGGATTGAATGTGTCGTGATCAATGAACATACTTCCGTGTCGTCGTTCAAAAACGAACTAAGATGGAATGAAGTGTTTTGGCGGGGGCGGTAAGGTAGTTTTAGGACATTGATGAATATGATTTTGCATCAAGGACATGGGCTGGGTGAAGGGCTCATGTCCTTTCATTTAATAGGTCTGTGTAGAAAGGAGATATACGTATGCATCATTATGCGTTCGCAAAAACCCCACCAATGGGATGGAATAGCTGGGATTGTTATGGGGCATCAGTTACGGAAGATGAAGTAAAAGGAAATGCGGAATATATGGCAAAATACTTAAAACTATTTGGATGGGAATATGTCGTTGTGGATATTCAGTGGTATGAGCCCGGAGCTAAATCTTCTGCATATCGGCCGTTTGTGCCTTTGGAGATGGATGAATATTCGAGATTAATTCCAGTTGCTAATCGTTTTCCTTCCTCAAAGGGTGGACAAGGATTCAAGCCATTAGCGGATTATGTACATGGGCTTGGGTTAAAATTTGGTATTCATATTATGCGTGGAATTCCTCGGCAAGCTGTTCATGCTAATACACCCATTTTAGGAACTGATGCACGGGCAAGAGATATTGCTCATCCCAATTCGATTTGTCCGTGGAATACGGATATGTACGGTGTCGACCCGAGTAAACAAGGTGCGCAGGAGTATTATAATTCTTTATTTCAGTTATATGCAGAATGGGGAGTTGATTTTATTAAGGTGGATGACATTGCATCTTCGAAATTATATGGTTTTCATAAAGAAGAGATCGCATTAATTCGAAACGCGATTGATCAGTGTGGCAGAGAGATTGTACTTAGCTTATCTCCCGGTCCTGCTCCTTTAGAATATGGTGATTACTTGTGCCAAAAGGCGAATATGTGGAGAATTACAGATGATTTTTGGGATAGATGGGACTTGCTATATGAAATGTTTGAAAAGTGTAATGAATGGAGTAAATATGCCGGTCCTGGACATTGGCCTGATTGCGATATGCTTCCGTTAGGGCATATAGGCATTCGCAATATTGACAGTGGCGGAGATCGATGGACTCGTTTCACAAAAGATGAACAAGTAGTAATGATGACGCTATGGTGTATCTGCCGTTCCCCGTTGATGTTCGGGGGAGAACTCCGCGACAATGATGAGTGGACCCTTTCTTTACTGACCAACCCCGAAGTATTGGAGATGCATCGATATAGTCATAGCAACCGCCAGGTATATAGAGACAGAGATAAAGTTGTTTGGGCAGCAAAAGGGGATAATGGGGACACATACGTTGCATTGTTTAATATTGGTGACGAGACGGATATGATCGAGGTTCAATGGGAACAACTGAACATTTCTGATACTCAGTTCGTGAGAGATGTTTGGCAGAGGAGAGATATAGGAATTTGCCATAAAGGTATCTCGCAAGTTCTTCAACCGCATAGTGTAAAGTTGTTGAGGTTGAAAAATGCGAGTAACTAATATGTACGAACAAATTAATGAAAAATGAGTGAAATTTCAAAAATGTCATTGACGTGTACGCACAAATAGGTTAATATTTAGGTTGAAGAATACGCTTACATAAAAGGAGGGCTTTATAAAAAGTATAACTTAAAGCTTTCTAATAATTATTTTTGTTCGTACATTTATTGATCTTTATTTCAGGTAACAAACACTTTATAGGGGGTAGGGGGATAACATGAAATGGAGAAAAAAAGCTAAGGTTTTTTTTACAGCATTAGTGTTTATCATTGCTACAGTAGTAGCCGGTTGTTCGAATAAAGAGTCGTCTAGTGATAGTGGAGGAAAGGTAGAACTGACCTTTATGTTTAGTGGGCAACCGCAGGAGCAAACTGCTTACAAGAACGTAGTTAAGAAATTTGAGGAAAAACATCCTAATGTAAAGGTGAATGTCGTTGTTACTACAGGTGACCAATATGCCACGAAACTAAAAGCTGCTATTGCAGGACGGAAAATACCGGATGTATTCTATTTCAATCCTGGAGAACTTCGGGCGTATGTGAATTCTAATATATTGCTGGATATTACTAAATATGTTGAAAGTTCTAAGGATGTAAATCTAAATGATATTTGGGAGAAAGGAATTAATAAGTATCGCTTTGATGGTGAAAAGGTTGGACAAGGGAGTATTTATGGTTTACCTAAAGATTTAGGGCCATTTGCTCTAGGATATAATAAAACAATGTTTGAAAAGACTGGAATTCCTCTTCCCGATAAAGATAAGCCGTACACTTGGGAAGAGTTTATCGAAGTGTGCAAAAAGTTAACTAGGGATACTAACGGGGATGGAAAACTGGATCAGTGGGGAACCGGATTAAATGCTACATGGACTCTCCAAGCTTTTGTCTGGAGTAACGGTGCTGATTGGATCGATGAGAGCAAAACTAAAGTAACTGTAGATGATCCAAAATTCATTGAGGCATTGCAATTTTTTGCTGATATGCAAAATAAATATAAAGTTACGCCGTCTATTGCCGAAGCGCAAACGCTTGATACTTACCAAAGATGGCTGCGTGGCCAGTTAGGATTTTTCCCGGTCGGTCCTTGGGATTTGGCTGCTTTTGATAAGCAAATAAAGTTTGAGTATGATTTGATTCCATGGCCAGCTGGTTCTACTGGAAAACCAGCAACTTGGGTAGGATCCCTCGGCATTGGGGTTTCGAGCATGACCAAACATCCAAAAGAGGCCGTAGAATTGGCACTATATCTATCTGCTGATCCGGAAGGCCAAAAAGCTCTTGTAGATCAACGAGTTCAATTGCCGAACTCTGTCAAGGTTGCTAAAGAGTGGGCCAAAGATCCGTCAATTAAGCCGGAGAATAAGCAAGAGTTTTTAGATATTATTAACGATTACGGCCGCTCTTTCCCGACGGAGTTTACTTACAACGGCGAATGGTACGATGAGTTTTATAGAAATCTCCAACCTGTTTTAGATGGAAAAATGACAGCCGAAGAATATGTCAAAAAAGCTAAACCAAAAATGCAAAAATTGTTGGATCAAGCAATAGAACAAGAAAAACAAGCTAGCAAAAAATAAAGCTGGAACACCGGTGTTAATGTCAACATTAACACCGGTTATTTCCCTAATAAAGCTATATTGCGAGGAGGAGGGGGAGAACGGTGGAAGAAAAAATCACACAAAAATCATCCCTTTATAGAAAAGAAAAAATTTATGCGTATATTTTTATTTCAGCACCTGTTATTGGTTTTGTTATTTTTACCTTGTTTCCAGCCCTTTATTCATTATATGGAGCGTTTACAGATTGGAATGGATTAGGACAAATGAATTTTATAGGGCTAGAGAATTTTAAAGAGTTATTTAAGGATGAGTATTTCTATAAATCAATGTATAACACGATTTTTATGATGATTGGTATTCCCATTGGGGTAGTATTATCTTTATTACTAGCTTTAGCATTAAATAGAGGGGTTCCTGGAACGAATGTATTTCGTGTCATTTATTATATACCGGTAATCTCATCAATTGCAGCGATATCTATACTGTGGCAATGGGCTTATAATGGTGATTACGGATTAGTTAACCAATTTCTTAGTGTTTTTGGTATTAAGGGGCCAAACTGGTTGCAGAATGTTCACACAGTAAAACCTGCGCTGATTATAATGGCTGTTTGGAAGGGGCTTGGGTATACAATGTTGTTATATCTGGCGGCCTTACAAAGTGTCCCTAAAACATTTTATGAAGCAGCAAAACTAGATGGGGCTAATGCTTTCCAAACATTTTGGTATATTACATTACCTATGGTTAAACCTGTTACGTTTTTTATTGTAGTAACTTCTATTATTGGAGGAGCACAAATATTCACTGAAATCAATGTTATGACTCCGACGGGGGGGCCTGAATTTAGTTCTGCATCGGTCGTTTGGTATATTTGGCAAAAAGCATTTGGAAACTTTCAATTAGGATATGCTTCTGCCATGGCAGTGGTATTGGGCATTTTTATATTCATTGTTACCTACATTCAATTTAAATTGAATGAACGCTCAACCTTTGATATGGATTGAAACGCTTGTAAAAGGGGAGATGATAAAATTGGAAGTTGTGTTAAACAAAAAAACTAAAGTTAATGTTATGTCTGAAAAGAAAAGAAACAGTTTAATCAATTCTATTCTTTTTGTATTTTTATCTGTTGGTGCGATTTTTATGATTGCTCCACTACTATGGATGGTTTCTACTTCGTTAAAAGACAAACAGGATGTATTTGCATTACCTCCTAAGTGGATCCCTGAAACAATACATTTTAATAAGTATATAGAAATATGGGAAAAAGGACCTTTGCTATCTGGTATTATTAATAGTTTAACTGTTGCTATAACTGTAACCGTTGTAGGAACTTTTACTTCTAGTCTAGCTGCATTTGCATTTGCTAAGTTAAGATTTCCTGGTAAAAACAAAATATTTCTTCTTTTATTAACATCTATGATGATTCCGTACCCAGTTGTTATGATTCCACAATTTATTATGTTTTCAAGTATTGAATGGACAGATACCCTGTTGCCGTTGATTGTTCCAGGGTTGTTTGGAAATATTATGATGATTTTCTTTTTAAGACAATATTTGAATAGCGTCCCTGATTCAATCATTGAAGCAGCTAAAATCGATGGATGTTCTTATTTCCAAATTTACTACAAAATTATTCTTCCGTTAATTAGACCAGCCATTGCTGCTCAGCTGATTTTATGGTTTATGGGTATATGGAATGACTATCTTGCTCCTATTATTTATTTAAATTCACCGGAAAAACAGACACTACAGCTGGTCATTGCCAACTTTAATGCTACTTATGCAATTCAGAGCGATTATCCTTTAATTATGGCTGCATCTGTCGTAGCATTATTGCCAATGATTATTGTGTTTGTTATTTTTCAAAAACAAATCATTGAATCTATCGCTATATCCGGAATTAAAGGGTAATTACCTAATACCGCTTTATAATGAATTTCTAGGTATGAATCAGAAGAGGAGAACGAAAATGATTTTTCCAAGCGAGCCTGTGCGATACAAATTATATGATCAATCTGTTTTAAATGATGAAAAATCGTGGACGATTGAGAACGTACATGATCCAGCCATATATAAGGATGGGGATACGTATTATGTGTTCTCGACGGATGCTCAAATAGGAGGAGAGCCAAAACCGGGAATACAAATTCGAAAGTCGAAGGATTTGATCCGTTGGAAATGGGTAGGGCGTGCATTCGATGATGTCCCTAGAGATGCAAAACAATGGACAGGAGCAAAAGGATTATGGGCTCCAGATGTTGTCAAGTACGGCGATACTTACTACCTATATTATGCGGCTTCTCAATTTGGAAAAAATCAATCTTTTATAGGAGTTGCCACGAGCAAGCATATCGAAGGACCTTGGCAAGATCAAGGGGAAGTGTTTAAAACGAAACAAGGGGATATACCTAACGCCATTGATCCGAATATTGCATTCGATGAACATGGAAATCCATGGATGGTATATGGTTCGTTTTTTGGAGGCATTTATATATCAAGGATTGATCCCCAAACGGGAAAATTGCTCAACTATGGAACAGGGAAACTAATTGCCAAAAGAAGTCCTTCTGTAGAGGGGGCTATTGAAGGCCCCTACATTGTATATCATCCAATATTCCGCAAGTACTATTTATTTGTCTCATACGATTCTCTTTTTAGCAACTATAACATTAGAGTGGCAAGGGCGGATCATATTGAGGGACCATATATCGATTTTAATGGGAATAAAATGACCGATACCACTCTCCCACCTAATGAAGTTGGGATGAAAGTACTCGGGGGATATAAGTTTGGAAAAGCTGAAGGGTGGATTGCCCCCGGGCATAACTCCGTATTAAAAGATGGAGATGATTACTATATTGTTCATCATGCTAGAAGTGAGAAAAATCCAAGATGGCATTTCTTGCATGTTCGGAAAATCGTGTGGTCTGACGATGGTTGGCCGCTTGTCTCGCCGGAAAGGTATACAGGGGAGAGGGAACAACCGATTTCACCTTCTTTAATGGTTGGAAAATGGGAGTATATTGAATTAGATAGAGAGAAAAATGAACAAATACAATCAAGGTCAGTGTTTATGAACCAAGACGGAAGTTTTATTGATGGAAATAACAGTGGCACTTGGGGTTATATTGAAAATAATAGGTATGAAGTATGTATAAAAGAAAGAAAACAAACTGTAATTGTTTTGCCGTCGTGGGACTGGGAAAATTGGGTTCCTACTTTAGTGTTTACGGGGAAAGATCAGTTTGGGAATGTTGTTTTTGGAAAAAAGATAGATTAAAGTACATGAATGACAGTAAGAGGGGGAGAAGGATGGTTAAAAGAAAAAGGGGGACTTCTGAATGAGTAAAAGCCTGTTGCTAAATTTTACTCCTATTGCCCTAATGCTTGCATTGCTTGTCTCCAGTGCTACGCTTGGGAGGAGTGCGGATAGATCTACCAGTCAGCCCAATGAACATAGTAACAAGCCTTACCTTGATCATCAGGGCGAGGAGCCTGATTTTCAAAATGTATCCGTTCACGACCCGTCGATCGTTAAAGATGGTGACACCTATTACGTTTTTGGTTCTCACATTGAAGCTGCCAAATCAACAGATTTAATTCATTGGGAAAAATTCACAAACGGTTATACAACTCCTAATAATAAGTTGTATGGCGATTTATCCAAAAATTTGGCTGGTTCCTTTGCGTGGGCTGGTGAAAATGATTCCGACAGCAAGGGCGGTTTTGCTGTTTGGGCTCCGGACGTTTTCTGGAACAAAGATTATATCAATGAAGATGGCACAAAAGGTGCCTATATGATTTATTATTGTACCTCATCTACTTATATACGGTCCGCCATTGGATATGCGGTGTCCAAAAATATTGAAGGTCCGTATAAGTATGTGGATACTATTTTATATTCTGGTTTTACAAAAGACGAAGCGTATGATGCCAATAGCAAAATCAATAAAAAATGGACGAATACTAATATTCCAAAGTTGATTGATCAAGATAAATTGGAAGGTCCTAGATCTAGTTGGTTTAACAGTAATGGCTCTTATAATAATAGGGATTTTCCAAATGCCATTGACCCTAATATATTCTATGATAAGGACGGAAAACTTTGGATGGCCTATGGATCTTGGTCAGGTGGAATTTTTGTAATCGAAATCGACAAAACTACTGGTAAGCCGATCTATCCTGGTAAAGATGGAAAAACCTCTGACGGCCGTCTTGTCGATCGATATTTCGGAACAAAAATTGCTGGTGGATATTATAAGTCGGGCGAAGGCCCGTACATCGTCTATGATAAAAATACCGGCTATTATTATTTATATGTGACGTATGGTTGGTTAGGTGCAGACGGCGGCTATAACATGAGACAGTTCAGATCAACAAACCCGGATGGTCCTTACCTAGATGCCAAAGGGCAAAATGCTGTTCTGCCAGGTGATGTCGATAATACGCCTTATGGCAATAAAATTATGGGGAATTTCCTGTTTGAAAGAAAAGTAGGAGATCCTGGAACAGGAATTGGCGTAGGTTATCTCTCTCCAGGACATAATTCCGTTTATTTGGACCATAAAACAGGGCAGCAGTTTTTAGTTTTCCATACCCGTTTTCCGCAATCAGGAGAGTATCATGAAGTCAGGGTTCACCAAATGTTTATGAATAAAAATGGATGGCTTGTGGTTGCCCCATACCGCTATGCAGGTGAAAAACTTGAAAAGGTCAACAGGCAAGATGTAATTGGCGAATATAAATTGATCAACCACGGAAAAGATTATTCGGCCGCAATTAAAAAACCGGTCTTCATTCGTTTAAATAAGGATAATACTATTTCTGGGGATGTGACTGGAACATGGAAAAAAACCGGTCACAACCAAGCGGAAATAACTCTAGATGGAGATACGTATTACGGGATGTTTGTCCGTCAATGGGATCCCACTTCAAAACGTTATGTCATGACCTTTACCGCTCTATCAAATGAAGGTATTTCCATTTGGGGAAGCAAACTCGCTGATAAAACGGATGAAGAAATTGTAGCAGATGTTGTAAATGACTTGAATCTTGGTGATACAGATCATGTCATTTCAAATCTGCCCCTTCCTACGGAGGGAACAAGACACACAACCATTTCATGGGCCACTTCAGACGCGAATGTTGTTTCTGAAACAGGGGTCATTCATCGTCCGGAAATGGGTTCAGAACCTGCCACTGCTACATTAACCGCGACAATTACAAAAGGCGATGTTACAGCTACAAAAGTCTTTAAAATTACGGTATTGCCTTACGAAGAGGCAAAGTTAACAGCACAGTATAGTTTTGAAAATGATCTAAGTGATAGCGGGGGTAAATTCGGTTCAGGTGTCGTTACTGGTAATAGAATTGATGATAATGGTGGTACGATTTCTTATGCTGAGGGCAAAATAGGTAAAGCTGCTGTATTTAATGGAGAGTCTGGTGTACGCTTGCCGAACGGTCTTATCTCAAGTAACCAGTATTCTGTTTCGCTTTGGGTAAAACCGGAACAGCTAACATCTTTTACAACAACTTTCTTTGGTGCTAAAGATCCTTATCGCTGGATAAGTGTTGTGCCCCAAGGCCCTGTAGGGGGAAATACCATGGTCTGGTCGGGCAGCTCACCATGGTATGATGCTCCTGTGGGTTTTACCATCCCAACGGGTGAATGGACGCATTTGGCTTTCTCTGTTTATAATGGCACGATAAAAGTTTATGTTAATGGTGTTGAAAAGTTTAGCGGCACGAACTTCCCGGATATCTTCAATAATACAAACGCGAGCTTCGCTTTAGGTGTAAACTGGTGGGATCCTCCGTTCAAAGGATTAATCGATGAACTGCGCATTTATGAAGGTGCATTAACGCCTTCACAAGTCGCGAACTTAGTACAGATAAACCAATGATTAAAGGCAAAAATTATCCCCTTGGCTTTTTCCTCAAGGGGATTTTCATTTTAGGAAAAAGCGTATTTAATACGGATTTAATTTCTCTGTATAAAAGATTAGTGAATGAATTAAAAATCTACGAGGTCCCTTCACGTGGAACAAATTGCTGAACTTGCCAAAAGATAAAAATGTAACAAGTTTGATTTCTATTGATAAGTACTAAATAATCAAACGTTTTATAAGGGTTTAGTTAATTCGAAATTTTGAAACATCCCCTTGAAAAAAAGAAGGGATATGGTAAAATTTAATTGAATTTATACGTACAAATAGGAGGATAGAAGATAGTTGGTTGTTTAAGTACGTACAAATTTAGATTGGTCTATTTTTACTACAGAACATTAATTTTTTTACAGACAGCCCAAGGAACATGTATTAGGTAAAGAAATAATAAAGATAGGAGAATCAGCAATGGAAAGTAAAGCGGTTATAAACGTTGATATTTCAAAAGGAAAAATCAACAAGAACATTTACGGGCATTTTGCTGAACATCTTGGAAGATGTATTTACGAAGGGATCTGGGTCGGAGAAGACTCGCCTATTCCCAACACCAATGGCATTCGGAACGACGTGTTACAAGCGTTGAAAAAAATTAAAGTACCGGTTCTTCGCTGGCCGGGCGGTTGCTTTGCTGACGAGTATCATTGGAAGGATGGAGTCGGCCCGAGAGAGCAACGCAAAAAAATGATTAATACCCATTGGGGAGGAGTGATTGAAAACAATCATTTTGGGACTCATGAATTTATGATGTTGTGCGAAATGTTAGAATGTGAGCCTTACATTTGTGGCAATGTAGGCAGCGGTACGGTTCAAGAAATGTCAGAGTGGATTGAGTATATGACGTTTGATGGAGAATCGCCGATGGCGAATTGGCGTAAGGAAAATGGGCGAGAAAAACCGTGGAAATTGAAATATTTTGGGGTTGGAAATGAAAACTGGGGCTGTGGGGGAAATATGCGCCCTGAGTATTATGCTGATCTTTATCGCCGCTATCAAACATATGTTAGAAATTATGGGAATAATCGAATTTATAAAATTGCCTGCGGTGCGAATGTGGATGATTACTACTGGACAGAAGTTTTAATGAAAAACGCTAGTCGCTTTATGGATGGTTTAAGTCTTCATTATTACACAATCCCCGGGGATTTTTGGTTAGGGAAAGGTTCCGCAGTCGATTTTACTGAAGATGAGTGGTTTATTACGATGAAAAAGGCGTTGTATATAGATGAATTGATTACAAAACATAGCACGATTATGGATAAATATGATCCAGAAAAACGTGTAGGAATAATCGTTGATGAATGGGGAACATGGTATGACGTAGAACCCGGGACCAATCCGGGATTCTTGTATCAGCAAAATACAATCCGTGATGCTCTTGTAGCCGCGCTCCATTTTCATATTTTCCATAATCATTGTGATCGAGTACAAATGGCGAATATCGCCCAGACTGTTAATGTCTTGCAATCAGTAATCTTGACAAAAGGAGAAAAAATGATTCTTACTCCTACGTATCACGTGTTTGATATGTATAAAGTCCATCAAGATGCAGAATTATTGGCGATTGATTCATCATTTAAAAAGTATGAGCATCGCGGAGAAACGTTGCCGCAGGTCAGTGTAACAGCATCCAAAAATGTAGAAGGAAAGATTCATATTAGTCTATGCAACATTGATCACCGGGATGAAGCTGTTATAGATTTAGAGGTTCGTGGAGTCAGCTTAGCTCACAAGCAAGTATTAGGTACTATTTTAACAGCGAGTGAGATGAATGCCCATAATACATTTGAACAGCCGGATGTGGTGAAGCCTGAATCGTTCCACCAAGTAGAAATCAAACATAATACATTGGCTGTCCAACTTCCCCCGATGTCTGTCATCACTTTAGCTATTGCTGAAAACTAAGCGGTTTCAATTGAATGAAAATAAAAGCAAAGGCGGCAGAGTAATGGAAGAAAAAAACCGATGCCAAGGTTGTATCGAAAGCGTGATGGTAACGGAGGAAGTGCTCCGTGAGTTGGTTGAACAAATAGAAGGCGACCGGACCAAAATGGTTTCGGATGCTGTATATAAGAAAAGGGTCAAAATATGCGAAGATTGCTCTTCTCTTCGGTATGGCACAACTTGTGCTCATAGCGGGTATCTTGTTCATTACCAGGCAAAATTGAAGCAAGAGTGCTGCCCGTTCCCAGGAAGGCCGAAATGGGGAAGAGAAGAATAGATTGATAGATTTTTATGGATAAACAAGGTGATAAGATCATTAATTTTTATAAAAATCAAACTACGAAAGGAAGGACGACAGATGACTGCAAAAAAGGCGAACATGATCATTGAAAAAGACTTCAAAATCGCTGAAATCGACAAGCGCATTTATGGCTCTTTTATTGAGCACCTCGGCCGTGCGGTATACGGGGGGATTTATGAACCGGGCCATCCGCAGGCGGATGAAAATGGATTCCGCCAAGATGTGATTGAACTGGTGAAAGAACTGCAAGTGCCGATTATCCGCTATCCGGGCGGGAATTTTGTGTCCGGTTACAACTGGGAAGACGGAGTCGGTCCAAAAGAGCAGCGTCCACGGCGGCTTGACTTGGCGTGGAGATCGGTGGAAACGAATGAAATCGGACTCAATGAATTTATGGACTGGGCCAATATGGTCGGGGCTGAAGTGAATATGGCTGTCAACTTAGGGACACGCGGCATTGATGCGGCACGCAACTTAGTCGAATACTGCAACCACCCGTCGGGCTCATACTATAGTGATTTGCGCATTTCCCATGGTTATAAAGAGCCGCATAAAATTAAAACGTGGTGCTTGGGCAATGAGATGGACGGTCCGTGGCAAATTGGCCACAAGACCGCGGTGGAGTATGGGCGGATTGCCTGCGAAGCCGCAAAAGTGATGAAGTGGGTCGACCCGACGATTGAACTTGTTGTGTGTGGAAGCTCAAACCGAAATATGCCGACGTTTGCGGAATGGGAAGCGACTGTTCTTGACCATACGTATGACCATGTCGACTATATTTCTCTCCATCAATACTACGGAAACCGGGATAATGATACGGCGAATTATTTGGCGCTGTCACTGGAAATGGATGATTTTATCCGTTCGGTTGTCGCCATCGCCGATTATGTCAAAGCGAAAAAACGAAGCAAAAAAACGATCCATCTTTCATTTGATGAATGGAACGTATGGTACCACTCGAATGAGGCGGATAAGTTAATTGAGCCATGGACCGTTGCGCCGCCTTTGTTGGAAGATATTTATAACTTTGAAGATGCGCTCCTTGTCGGCTGCATGCTCATTACGCTAATGAAACATGCGGATCGGGTGAAAATCGCTTGTTTGGCTCAATTAGTCAATGTCATTGCGCCAATCATGACGGAAAAGAACGGTCCGGCTTGGAAACAAACGATTTATTATCCGTTTATGCATGCATCTGTTTATGGCAGAGGAGTGGCGCTGCGTCCGGTGATTTCCAGCCCGAAATACGACAGCAAAGACTTCACAGATGTTCCGTATTTAGAGTCGATCGCTGTTTACAATGAAGAAAAAGAAGAAGTGACGATTTTTGCGGTCAACCGTGATATGGAAGACGCGTTGTTGCTGGAATGCGATGTTCGCAGCTTTGAAGACTACCGTGTCATTGAACATATCGTTTTGGAACATGACAACGTGAAACAAACGAATTCGGCCCAATCTTCCCCGGTTGTCCCACATCATAACGGCGATGCCCAACTGTCCGGCGGGAAAGTGTCGGCCATGTTGCCGAAGTTATCGTGGAACGTCATCCGTTTAGGAAAAAGATAAGTAACCGAAGGCTGGTCTGATGGCCAGCCTATCCCTTTGAAAAACAGGAAGGAGGGCCGAAAATGGAACGCAAAGTCCGCTGGGGAATCGTAAGTACGGCCGCCATTGCGAAAGACGTGATGATTCCTGCCATTCATCGGGCGGATTATGCCGAGGTGGTGGCGATCGCCAGTGAAAGCGGGCGGGCAGATCAGGTAGCGCAGGAGCTCGGAATTTCTAAGGCGTATGACAACTACGAACAGCTGCTTGATGATCCGGACATCGACGCAGTGTACATTCCGCTTCCGAACAGCCTGCACGCTGAATGGACGATCAAACCGGCTGCCTTATGTGAAGAGGATGTCCGACGCATGATCGAGGCGTGCGGGAAAAACGGTGTTTTATTCATGGAAGCATTTATGTACCAGTCTCATCCGCAGCATGAGCGAGTGAAGCAGCTTTTAGCTGCTGGGGAGATTGGCGACATCAAGTATATGCGTGCCCATTTCTCTTTTTACTTGCAAGACCGGGAAACGAATATCCGTATGAACCATGAGCTTGGCGGGGGAAGCTTGTTTGATGTCGGTTGCTATTGCGTGCACTCGACAAGACACATCCTTGACGCCGAACCAATCGAATTATTCGTTCAATCCTATTTTGATCCGCACCGTTCGGTCGATTTAACGACGAATGGTTGGATGAGGATGGAAAACGGTGTTCTCGCCCAGTTCACGTGCAGTTTTAATATGTTTCCACAAAATGAATATGAAGTGGTTGGCACAAAGGGAAAAATCGTTGTCTCGCGGGCGTACCGTCCAGATGTCAATGAAGGTGAGGGGCGGATTACGGTTGTGACTGATGATGGAAAGACGCGTGAGGAAGCGGTGTTCGGTGATCAGTACGCCTTGCAGATCGAGCATATATCCCGCTGCATTCTAGAAGGAACGCGGCTTATGTATTCGCCGGATCGGATGATCAAACAAGCGCAGGCGCTTGACGCTTGCCACGCATCGATCGAGACGGGAAGGATCGTACGGTTATCAAGGAAGGGGAAATCAACATGGAAGTGACGTACAAAAAATGGTCCGAACTCAACGGGGAAGACGTTCTATTGTTCACCTTGACGAACGATCGCGGCATGGAACTATCAGCGACGAACTACGGGTGCATTGTAACCAAACTGCTCGTTCCGGACCGAAAAGGGAATGTGGAGAATGTCGTGCTTGGGTTTGACCGGTTTGAGCCGTATTTGACAAATGCCCCTTACTTCGGCGCGGTGATTGGCCGGGTGGCGGGGCGCATTCAAGGGGCGAGCTTTGAGCTCGATGGCGTTACTTATGAGCTGGCGAAAAATGAAAACAACAACCATCTGCATGGCGGTCCGAACGGATTTCATCGCGTGCTTTGGCAGGCGGAGCCTGTCCGGCGCGGCGATGCGGTCGGGGTCGTGTTTTCCTACACGAGCCTGGACGGGGAAGAAGGGTACCCCGGAACGGTTGACGTTCAAGTGGTGTATTGGCTGAATAATGACAACGAATGGATCGTTACCTATCATGCCCGCTCTGACCGGACGACGCTGCTTAACTTAACGAACCATACGTATTTTAATTTAAGCGGCAATTTGAAACGGGATATTTTGGATCATGAATTAACGATCAAAAGTTCCCGCGTTTTAGAGCTGAATCGCGAGTTGATCCCGACCGGGGCTGTTATGGACGTCGCCAACACGCCGTTTGATTTGCGGCAAGGAAAGAAAGTGAAAGAGGCGGTTGAATCCGGGCATCCGCAAATCGAATTGGCTGGGCGCGGGTATGATCATCCGTTTTGGCTTGATCGGCAACATGACGAGGAAATTGTGCTTTGCGATGCGGAGAGCGGACGGACGTTAACGGTTGAGACGGATGAAGTGGGCGTTGTCGTTTACACGTCGAACCAATTGCCGGAAGGGCTCGATCTTGGCGGCGTGCCGTCGCGGAAATATTTAGGCATTTGCCTGGAAACGCAAGGGCTGCCTGATGCGATTCACCATCCGCAGTTTCCTTCTTATATCCTACCTGCAGGCCAAGACTATGAATCAGTCACAACATATCGCTTTGGCGTTTTGACATCGCCGTGATCGATAGGGCGGGAGGTGAAGAACGTCCGTGATGGATGGAATCGAAGGCGTGCTAATTGACCTAGACGGAACCATTTTAAAAGGAAATCAATCGATTCCTTATGCGGATGAGGCGGTTGCCTACATCCG
>Ga0207866_1002038_pt1 | contig 16033 bp, 9 predicted proteins | sample HigsolmetaAR203D_FD_184835 | JGI IMG/M metagenome (GOLD analysis project Ga0207866, IMG submission 184835) | Ionic liquid and high solid enriched microbial communities from the Joint BioEnergy Institute, USA - AR20-3-D (SPAdes) (version 2) ...
CGACTCCTTCAGCCTCCCCTGGCGCATCAGTGAGCGACCGATGCCCTTGTAGGCCAGCTCATAGTTGGCGTTCAGCTTCAACACTTCCCGCCAGGCTGCATCCGCCTCTTCCATCATCCCGTTGTAATGGTAATGGTTGGCGGTGTTGACGCGGCTGCCGAATGCCGTTGGCACGAACACGGTGATCGAGCCTCTCTGTCTATCGAGCACGAACAGTTCGTCCCCCCTCGCAGCCAGGGCGACCGGCGTCCGGAACGTCCCCGCCTGGTTGCCGATGTTGCCGAAGATGTACAGCAGGTTTCCTTCGTCATCGTAGGTGAAGATGCGGCCGCGCAAACCGTCGAGAGCGCTGTACTTGCCGTCTGGCATGACCGCGATATCGATGAACTCGGTGCGTCCCGCTCCCGTGCCGCGCACGTCGCCGGCCACCGGCACATAGCCGTTCCGCTTCAGAATATCCTTGCCGTAGGCATTGATCCGCTTGATCGGCGTCTCGGAGAGAGTATCCAGATTGGTCGCATAGATGAAATTGCGCTCATCGATATCCAGATTGGTGAATTCCGTCGGAACGAACAGCACCATCTGTTCACGCTGCGCCTGCGTGGAGATCAGGCGCCAGATGTAGTCCGCCAGATTCGGGCGGACACGGTTCGTGCCGACATACGACAAGAACTGGCCGTCCTCGGAGAACTCCATGATCCCTTCATAGACGCCCTGTGCGACGACGAACACCCGACCCGCATGGTCAACGGCTACCTTGAGCGGTTGGAACACAAAGTTCGCCGGCAGGAAATCGGCTTGCGGATTCTCGATCACCCGAGTCCTCCTGCCATACTGACCGAGGATGATGATCTGGCCGCGGTCGCGGTCAGCCACGTAAATATCGCCATCTTCGCGCACATATATCCCGGTTGGCGTCTGGAAGGTCTCCTTCGCACCGTTCCATTCAAACGTATCGAAGATCCGCTCCAGCTTGCCATCAGCACTCAGCTTGACGATCCGCTTGTTCCCCGTATCCGCGACATAGATGGCATCGTCCGTTACGAACAGATCTCGGGGCTCGCGGAAGTCTCCTGCCCCAAGCAGCCTGCCATTCCATACGGTGGTCGGTCGATACGGCGCCGGCGACCGGTCAGGATTGTACCAGAAGGAGTAGTTATAGCTCTCATAGGGGACAAAAGCCGCATTCGTTGCCAGGGCAGGTTGCGGTATCGCGGCAGCCAAGAACAGGAACATCGCAACAATCACGATTGCTCGTTTCATCGTATCCCCCCTAATCCTTCATGCCTGATGTGGCCATCGTCTCGATGATGCGGCTCTGCATGAAGATGAACAGCGTGACCGGCACGACCATGAGCAGGAACAGCGCTGCCGCCTGCGCTCCCTGTCTGACGAAGCCGCCCAGGCCGATCTGCGCCAGTGCAAACGGAAGCGGCTTCAGATCTTCGCTGTATATGAAGCCGTAACCGTCATTGCCCCAGAGCTGGATGAACTGCAGGATGATCAGGGTGAACACCGCCGGCTTCACATTCGGCATGATGATGCTCCAGTAGATGCGGTACTCGGAAGCCCCGTCGATCTTCGCTGATTCCATGATCGAATCGGGCAACGACTCCATGAATTGCTTCATAAGGTACAGCCCCAGCGGCAAGGCGAAGGCAGGGATGACCAGCGACCAATATGTGTCGATCCAGCCGAGTTCCGACATGATCATATAGTTAGGAATCCTCGTGACGTGTGGCGTAAACATCAGAGCCAGAACGACGATCGTGAACAGCGTCTGCTTGCCGCGGAACCGGTGCTTCGCAAGCGGGTAGGCGGCGGCCGAAGCAAACAAGGTATGGCCGATGATGCCGCATACCGTGATGAAGAACGTGTTAAACAGATAGCGCGTGAACGGCACCCAGGAATCCCTCAGCAGCAGGATCAGATCTGTAAAGTTGTCGGTGGTCGGGTTGCGCACGAAGATCTGCGGCGGGAATATGAAGAATTCATCCAGCGGCTTGAAGGCGTTGTTCACCGTAAACAAGATCGGCAAGATCATAAACGCGCCTGCAAGCGCCAGAAAGATAAACAGCGGCAACGAACCAAACCAAGAACGGTTCAGCTTCTTCATGTCACTCACCCACCTTCCTGAGCAGCCGTTGTATGATCAGATTGGTCAAGACCATTATGGCGAACAGCACCGTGGCTATCGCCGACGCATAGCCCATCTCGAAGCGGATCATCCCGTAATCGAGCAGATGAACGACAGCGGTATGGGCCGCATAGTTGACACTCGGGTATCCCGCGATATTCATGGATACTTCCGCGACACCGAACGAGGTGGTGATCTGGATAACCGCCCCGAACATGAGCATCGGTTTCATCGAAGGCAGCGTGATGTACCACAGCTCTTGCCAACGATTTCTGATGCCATCGACAGCTCCTGCTTCATACAAGGTGCGATCGACGGTCTGCAAACCGGCCACGAAGGCGAGGAAACCGGTGCCGAGGCTGAGCCACAGTTGGACGAGGATGACGATCCAGATCATGTAGTCGGCATGCTTCAGCCATTCGATCGGCTCCACGAGAATGCCGAGCCGGATGAGCTGTGCGTTGAACCAGCCGTATCGGTCACCCCAGAAGATCATCTGCCAGATGATATAAACGTTGCCGGAGATCGACGGCGCATAGAAGATAAGCACGAGGATCGCCCTGATCCAGGGGCGGAACTCATTGATGACCCAGGCGATGAAGAAACAGGCGAAATAACTGACCGGCCCGGTGATAAAGGCGAACAGCAGCGTGTTCTTGAGCGCGATCAGCCATATATCATCGTCCAGGAACAGCCTGCCGTAGTTCTGCCAGCCGATGAAGCGCGGCGGCTCCAGCATGTTGAAATAGGTGAAGCTGAACGCAAACGACAGAACGACAGGGAGAACGGTGAATACAAAGAACAGCAGGAAATAAGGACCGATGAGCACATACGATTGCCTGTCGCGCTTCAGATCTCTCCAGATAAGTTGCCATTTGTTACGCATCAGTTCATCTGCCCCTCCCTGCTAATTCGGCAAGCCGAATTCCTGGCGTTTCTGAGTAATCTCACTGTTGATCAATTCCACATATTCTTCGAGCGCTTCACGCGGGTTATATTTCTGGTGGCGCACTTTCCAGAAGGCGTTTTCAACGTGACGCCCGGTGAAATATCCGCCTGGCACCTCCGGAATGCCGCGCACCCACGCGAAGCCTTCCTCGAGCTGGCGGAAATCTTCAGTCGGCCAGGGCAGCTTCTCGAAGGCTGCGATGTTCGCCGTCGGCCAACGCGCGGCAGCGCCCATCAGCGCTTCCATCTCCCGTCCGAACTGGAGCTGGATTTCCTCGCTCGTCCACCACTTGAGAAACGCCCATGCCGCTTCCTTGTCCCTGGCAGCGTTCATGATGATCGCCCCTTCACCCGTGCTTGCGACATCGCGCCGGATCGTGCCGTCTTCTTGGACGGTGCCCGGAACCGGGGCGAATCCCCACAATCCGCGCAGTTCAGGCGCGAATACTTGCAGCAGGTTGTAGTTCGTGTAATCCTCGATGGCGACCGGCATCTCGCCTGTCCGGAACCGGTTCGCAAACTGGAATTCAACAGGAAGCGAATAGTGTGTGTAGAACTCGGTCCAGATCTGGAATGCCTTCATGGCCTCTTCGGAATCGAGGCCGCTTGCCTTGCCATCGTCAACGTAGAATTCACCGCCGTGCTGATACAGCAGCAGAGCATACATCGAGTTCGGCTGCAGGTTGGCGACATATTGCTGTCCGAAATGGGTGCCCGGCTGCGGCAATCCAAACTCCATGTTGTTCTTGGCCAGCACCGACAGCATGTTGAACACGTCGTCCCACGTTTGCGGAACCTCAAGACCGAGCTCATCCAGAATATCTTTCCGGTAGAAGAGGACGTTGAACCGCTGAGTCTCCGGCAGCGCGTATACCCCGCCGTCATACTGATACGGTTCAAGGGCGCTCGGCCGGAATCTCGCCGCCACTTCCCCGAAATCCTCGAAGTTCGTCAGGTCATACACCGCGCTGCGCATCGCATAGTTGACGGGGATGTCATTGCCGACATTAAGCGCCACGTCCGGCCCCGTGCCAACAAGCGTTGCCGGCAGAAGCGTGCCGCCCTGCACCAGCCTTAGCTTAACGCTGATTCCGGTCTGGGGCGTGAAGTAGTCATCGGCGAGCTGTTTGATGATCTGCGCCTGATCCCGTCCGCTTGTCGTCCACACCTCGATCATCCTCGCGGAATCCTCGTCCTCGATCGTATTGCCGATGGTGTTGTAGTCGATGATGAACGAATAGAAGAAGGACACGACTTCATAGATCATTCGGAGGAAGAAGTTGGACTTGACGACGGGCATCTGGACATCCGGCGATGCCACGACGAAATAATCCACATCCAGCGGCTGTTCACGCACCGTCAGGATGAAGGTGCCAAGTGCGCTCAGGTTCATGCGCATGCTTGTCAGGCTCTTCGAGATGTTGTACGGTTTCTTGATCAGGCTGGCGAGTTGGTCCGCCATCGTGATCAGAATCGCCGTCTGTTGGTTTTGCTGTCCGTTGATCGCCGTAAACTCCTCGGCCGCGTCGCGCAATACCTGTTCATAATAGGCAAAATCATCAAGCAGATTCGGGATCTTCTTCTCGAGCTGATAATCCCGGTAAGGGTCCGGCTCAGCCCCGGTAATCATCAGGATCTTGCGATAGATATCCGTCAGTTCCAGGGTTGCCATCTCCACCGTTCGGATGATCGGCGCGATGTCGCCAAGCACGGCTTCCATCGTGATGGTGTTTGTCCCTTCCTGGAGATAGAACAGGTACGGTTCTCCGCTCGCATCACTAATCACATGCATCTCATAGTCGGTGGAGAAGGCGAATCTGACATCCTCCACTTCCGAGAATGGCACTTCGCCATTGATCGATAATTTGCGGTAGGAATTCAGCCCGCGGATATATCGCTGCTTCGCCTTGAAGCCGAGCTGGTATAACCCCGCTTCCGGCACCTCCACTTCCCAGGTGATCGTCTCACCCGGAAGCCTCCAGTTATATCCGCCAATCGCGTTGATGCGCAGCCTCCCGTATTCGAAGGGCTCAACCAGATATGTAGAGCGATCGGTGAAGGGGTACAGCGTGGGCTCGGATTTGAAGGCAGCATCTTCCCCCTGTATCTGGATCAGATGCCCGCTGGTTTCCTGATAACCAAGCGCCTGATACTGGGCTCGCACCTCGCTGTAGGACCGGGCCGGTTCCTGCTGATGAATGATCAGCCGGCGGATGACCATCGGCTCTCTCTGCGAATAGAGGGTGATCGTGTTTACGCCCTTGTCGAACCAGAACAGGAACGGCTCCGTGTAATACCCTTGATTATCCTCAAAGATGGCATTCTGCCAACGGGGAGCTTCAATCTGCCTTGGCCGGAGTTCGTTGCCGCGATTGTCGGTGATGTACGTATCCTGCGCATTGATCCACACGCGTTTGAATTCGAGATTGGCTGCCTCGGCGAACGGCAAATCTCCATTGATCAATAGGCTCCTCTGGATCGCTGAGCTCTTGCCTTCCACCGGATAATAATCGATTGAGATATTGTATAAACCTGCCTCAGGAATATCGACTTCCCATTCGATGACTCCGAATTCTTCCGTGTAAACCGACTTGCCCGACATTCCTTCGTAATCTTCCAGGATGTTCACCTGCATGCTGTCCGTCAACGTGAATTGGTCAGCATCGATGACGATCTCCACGTTCGGGCGCTTCTTGTCCTGATATTGCTCAATATAGGTTTCGTACCTGGTTTGCATGTACTCATAGCCGAGCAGTTCGCTCAATTCATCCAAGGTGTAATCCGCACTCTCTGCCGCATGTGCTGCTGGCCGGGTACCGATCAGGAACGTTTGCGCCAATAGAGACAGCATCAAGCATGCAAGAACCACCTTATGTGCCATCTTCATGAAGTGCCATCCTCTCCTCTAGAACGGATAATCTCCACAGACGCGAACATCTGATGGAGATTAATCCGTTCACACGCTATGATTTTACTGAGCGCCGCCCATTACCTGATCGATCGCCGCTTGCGCCTGCTGTTTGTACATGTCGACTGCCGTAGCTACAGGCTGCTTCTCAACAAAGATCTGATGGTTGACGTCGTACAGCGGGAAGCCGGAGCTTTCGAAGGCGCGTTGATATTGCAGCACCATTTTGTCCGGCGTATTGACCATGCGCACCGCCTCGACATCCTCCATATAGTTGAATCGCCCTTCCAGATTCGTCTGTCCCGGATAATCCTCCTCGATCGTCGACACGCTGATCTCATCAAAGACACGCAGGACATTTCCAACATCCTCTATGAATGCCGGGATGAACCACGTGTTACCCGCGTCATTGGAGCTTACGAAGCCGCTGCCGCTAGGTCCGATCGGGAACGGTACGAACCCGAGATTGACTTCGTTAAACGAATCCTGCATCCAGAGCCAACCTGCCGTGAACAGGATGTTGCCCTGCGTGAATGGATTGTTTTCCCTTTCTGAATAGTTGGCCGGAGTGTCGATCGCATACCACACCTTGTCATCGAAGTACAGTTGTCTCATCCAATCATAAGCGGCCATCGTTCGAGGATCGCTGAGGCCTTCCCGCGCTTCTTCCTCGAATACAATCTTCGACCCGTTCGAGGCAACAGCGAAGATCGAGAAGTCATGCGCCCATCCGGCCAGGCCCCAGTAATCGTTGACGCCGTCATTGTTCGTGTCGCGGGTCGCCGCTTTCGCCAGCTCAGTGAACGTATCCCAGGTCCAGTTGCCTTCTCTGACATATTCATGCGGGCTCTTGAGCCCCAATTGCTCGATGATGTCGCGATTGAAGAATATGCCGGACGCGTCGGTTGGGTCGTAAGCCTGGAACCCGTATTGTTCACCGAGCAACAACGGCGAAGGCCGCAGCGCCTTGAAGGTATTTGGATCATAGTAGTCACCGAACTTCTGCAGTTGTCCGTTGATCGCAGCCGGCAACGCCCAGTCCCACTGGAGACGGATGATGTCGGCGAACGGTTTGCCGTCGAGCACACTCATGATGAATTTCTGATTGACTTCATCCCAGGCCAGAGGCTCCTGGAATTCGATTTTGACGTTGTAATTTTTCTCCACTTCAGCGATACGAGCGAGTTGTTCCTGGCCTTCGATCGTCTCCGGATCAGGCGCCAGTGGCCACCATGCGGACAAACTGATCGTCCGGCCCCCCAGGTCCGGATAAACGATCGGCTCCGGTTCCGGCTCTTTCTCCGGTTGATTATTCCCGCTATTGTTACCGCTTTCATTTGTGGTCGACTGAGGTGTTGGCGGCGTGTTTGAGTCACTGTTGTTATTGCCCCCGCCAGAGCACGCTGCGAGCATGCCCAACAGAAGCACCAGTGACATGAGCCATAATGTAAGCTTATTCATTTTTACCATCTTCCAAACATCCCCCTTACAGGAAAATAGAATGACATACGAATGAGAACAGCTTCATGAACCACGGTGTTCAAGACAGCGCGACATGTACCCGACATCACCACCCTTTCAGATCAACATGAAACAAACAAATGATGATAAATTTTATATTTTTGTTATCTATATTTATGTATTGTTATGACAAATCAAAGATAACAGAAAGGCTTGAATCTCGTCAATATATTCCATTAAAGAAATTATATGGGGAAATATACGAGGTAAATATCTGGGGAGTAAGGAGTTTATGATGTTTTGATATGAAAAATTCCTAAAAACCAAAAACACATAACTAATAAATTAAGCGCTTACATACGAAAATGGCCATACTTGTCATCTCGAGTATACTACCATTTTCACCTAATTATTACCTAAAAAACTAAAGAAAAAACCTAGATAATTTTACCTATTCTACTTGAGACCGGCATTGAAAGAGGGTGCGAATAGGACCAATCCGTTAACCACGCCAACGCAACGTCTGCCGCGATTGCAGTCAAACAAAAAAGGACCGCACACGCGGTCCCCGTTGCCTCGCATCTCATAGCGCGGTCAACAATGATGATATTCCTGTTCGCTCATGGCTCCTCTTCGATGACTATCTTATATGCGGAAGAAACATAGGTCTCATCCTTCGGATAGACGATCACCTGCGGGTAGAAGAGATCCGGATTCGGGTACGACAGCCGGTAGTAGACAACCGCCGTCTCGAACTCATCGACGAAATGAATGCTGCTGATCGTGATGCCATAGCCGGGATTCGGCTGCTCGCCCCACGACACCGTTACTTTGTTGACTTCTTCATTCACTTCAGTCACTTCAAACGTCACTTCTTGGTCAGGATAACCTTCTTCGTCTGTCTCCTGTGATGTATGGTTGTTCTTGAACTCCATCGCGTCGTACAGCATGACCGCCGCTTCCTTGCGGGTGATCGGTTGCTTCGGCCGGAACTTTCCATCCTCGTCCAGCGAGATGATCCCGCCATTTAACAAGAGTTGAATGCTGTGCATGTAGTCAGGATTCAAGTCCGTTTCATCCTCGACCACAAACAGCATCTTCGTAAATGGATAAGGTCCGCTCCTGTCAAGCGCCGTGAGCAGATGATGCGCAAACTCCTCCCGTGTCATCACCGTATTCGGATCAAGCGATCGATCCAGTTGCAAGCCCCTCACCGCCGCGATGATGAACGATTTCGTATACCAGGCATCCTCCGGTACATAATCGAAAGAATCCTTTGCCTCCGGCGCCTTGATGAACATGTAGGCGGACAGATTCAGATCCAACCCCTTGACGATCATATGGATGCCTTCCGCATAAGTCAGTTCTTTATCGCCATGAAATGATCCGTCGATCCCGCTGATCACACCAAGCTCCTGCAGTTTCAGAATCTTGCTTCGGGATTCATCATCCTGCGGTATATCATCGAATGCACTTGCATTCACGCTAAACATGACCAAGGCTGCCACCATGAGCAGGAACACTTTCACCGAGCATCTCTTCACCCTATCGCCTCCTTATATCGTGTTCGTGATTCGTCTCCATAGACGGCCTGTAACCGTAAAATGTTTCAGCAGCCTGTCACACTCCAGCGGAATGTGCAAGAGCGGCACGCAGGCCGGAAACACGGAGGGCGAGAGGAGAAGAACAGATTCACCCGATCATTGAACCAGATTCGGCACGATGACTCCATTGCTGGAGGCTTGGCTCTCTGCTTCTGATTCATCCGTAACCAGCTTGGTCTTGAAGCTCGCCAGCTTGCGCTCCAGACGCAGCGATCCTTCGACCATCGCTCCCGCTTCCGAAGCGATCGAGGCGATATGCTGGCGGATCATATCCGTTCCTTCGGAGATGTTCTCCACCGACATCACGATCTCGGCAAGCTGCTCAGTTCTCTCCTGCCTTTCCTCCTGCAGATCTGCCGAATCATCCACCAACTCCTGGAACTGTTGAGAGAATCTCAATGTCTCTTCGTCGATTCGCGCCACCAGGCCCAGCATCGTCATGATCGATTGCTGCGTTTTCTCCAGATGTTCGGTGAGGTGTCCCAGATTCGTATAGGTGATGCCGATCTTCTCGATTCCTCTCTTCAGCCCGAGGAGGCGTTTGTCGATGGAGCCGCGAATCTCGTTGATCGATTGCCTCGTTTGCTCGGATAACCGCTTGATCTCCTGCGCCACAACGGCGAACCCTCTCCCCTGTTCACCGGCACGCGCCGCTTCGATGCGCGCATTCAGCGATAACAGATCGATCTGGTCGGATGTCGCCTGGATCAGATCAACCATCGCTTCCACTTCCTCCGCGAAGGCTTGCATGCTCTGCATCTGCGCATGCACTTCCACCATGGAGGCGGAGGTTTCTTCCTTCTCCTGATGGATCGCGTTCATGAACCCGGATACCTCGTTGCCGATCCGCTTCATCTCGCTCATCCTGCCGACGTACTCCTGGAATGCGTACACACTTCCGCGAATCGTATCGAGGAAATGATCCTCCCTCCGATTGCCCGTCTCGATGACCGCCTGCACCTCTTGCAGGCCAGCGTTCATCTGGATGATGCTGTCATAATTATCCTTGATGTTCTTCTCGATATGTTGCGTATGCGTTAACATCATTCTGCTCGTCTCAATCACATGGTTCATTTCCAATTTGACCGCAGATACGATCTCATTCAGAGAATCGATCATCTTGTTGAACGCTTCATTCAACTGTGCAGTGTCTTCTCCGTAGTTGACAGGCAGCGTCTTGCTGAGATCGCCTCTGGCTGCTGCGATCTCCTGCATGGCCGTTATCGTATCGACCAGAGCAATGGTCGCACCATGTTCGGAGACGTTAAGCCCCTGCAGCTCTTGCTCGCGATCGACGCGGATGGCGCCGAGTTTCTTAATCAGCCAGAACATCAGCAGAGCGATTGGGAATGTCCACAGGAATGCGATGCCGATTCCCAGCGCCTGTACTCCTACCTGTTCCCACCTGCTGCCAGCAGCCAGCATCTCACCAGGAGCCAGCAGGCCGATCGCGATTGTCCCCCATGCGCCGCACGCCCCATGCACAGCTACCGCGCCTACTGCATCATCCAGTTTCAGCTTGTGCTCGATGAAGAGCAACGCAAGGACGAGCACGAAGCCGCCGATGAATCCTACCAACACGGAGAGCGCCGGCGTAAACACATTACAGCCTGCCGTGATGGCCACCAAGCCGCCAAGCACGCCGTTAAGCAGATATTCCACCTTCGCCATGCCGGATATCAGGTAACTGCACACGAGGCTGGCCAATCCGGCAGCAGATGCAGCCAGCAGCGTGTTGAGCGCGATCAACGCGATGCTCGTATCTCCCGTCGTCGTCGAACCGGCATTAAACCCGAACCACCCGAACCACAGCAGGAACACGCCAAGCGTGGCCAGAGGGATATTGCTGCCCGTGATCGGGTTGGGCGTGCCATCCTCGTTGAATTTGCCGATGCGTGGGCCGATGACGATGATGCCTGCGAGCGCTACCCAAGCGCCAATGGAGTGAACCACCGTCGAACCTGCGAAATCCATGAAGCCCATGTCCGCAAGCCATGCCGGCTGATCCGAGATGAACAGGTTGCCCCAGGCCCAATGGCCGAAGACCGGATAGATCAGCGTCGTTATGATGATGGTGGCGATGATGTATGCGTGGAAGGTCATCCGTTCCGCGACGGCGCCGGAGAGGATCGTGCTCGCTGTACCGGCAAACACGATCTGGAAGAACAGGAAAGCAAACAGCCACGGGTCGCTTTCGGACATGAAGCCCGTCAGGAAGAAACCTTCCGAACCGAATAGCCCGTTGGTCGGACCGAACATCAGCGGAAAACCGATGAAGATAAAGACGAGGCTCACGATGACAATGTCCACAACATTCTTCATCGCTACGTTGATCGAGTTTTTCGCGCGAACAAAACCCGCCTCTAAAGAGGCGAACCCAGCCTGCATCAGGAAGACCAGAGCTGCAGCCATGATGGTCCATACAAAATTCAGATTGAGTTGCAGTTCATCCATTCCCATCCCAATGACACCCCTTCAAGGTAATTAGTTAGGTATTTTGTCTATTTATGAGAGAAATTCTATCACAATAAGGGTAAATTTTACTATATATTTGCATATAAATCGTGTGAATCAGGGGTATCATCAGGTTTTATCCGACGAAAATGCGTTAGAAAAAGTGACAAGATGATGTGTTGCGAAGACTGCTGTCAGAACCTGTTGACGTCATGATCCTCCAGTCGAAATCGTGAATCGACTGCGTTCTCTCGTCAACCTGGCCAGAGCTGTAGCGTGGCCAATCATTGGCGGGCTTCCTTATCCCAGGCCGAAGTCCCGTTATATGCACAATCGCGAGCAGCAACGCTTCATACGGTCCGCAAATGGCCAGGTGGAGCAGAAGGAAAGATGGGAAAAGAGTCCACAAGTCTCTCCCGATAAAATGAAATAGCCGGATTACGGTCATGTGTCCGAGTTCGCTTCATCTCCACTCGCATATGTTAGTGGTTGAATACCAGTTATGGTGCCAGAGCAAGCATTTGAAAGGAGGTTGTCCCCATTCGCCACCAATATATTGTGAGCAAGATGAGGAAAACCCGGCCGTTGATGCGCGATTCAAGCGTAACCAAACATATACCTCAGATGGTATGGTTTACGGACGATCAGCTCACAAGCATGCTGCGCAAATGGCGCATGATATACATCAAGCCGGACAAAGGCAGTGGCGGGACCGGCGTGATTCGTGTCGAGCAAGGCGGCAATTCCACGTATATCGTATCCTGGAGGAACTTTAGCCTTCGGTGTCATGCCTTCCAACTTCCCCATGTCTTGCGTAGAGTGATGCTTCGCGGCCATCGCTACGTCATTCAGCGTGGGGTGAGACTGGCAACCGTTGCCGGCAAGCCGTTTGATCTGCGCATCGTCTGGGTGAAGCCGGGCGACCAGTGGCAGTTGACATGGATGAGCGCGAAGATTGCTCCCAGGAAGAATGCCACTGTCACCAACGTCGCCAAGGGTGGCACCGATGCGCGCATCATGCCTACCCTGCGGCGGATGAAGCCTACTGTTGACGCCGAGGAGATGCGCCAGCAGTTGAAGCAGGTCTCCGGGCGCATCGTTAGGGTCCTGGGCAAGCGCTTCCCCGTGCGGATCCTTGGACTGGATATGGCCATCGACAAACAGCGGCACATCTGGTTTATCGAAGCGAATACGAATCCGAACTTCCATGGTCTGCGCCGCATCGATCCCGCCGCGTACCGTCGTTTCATCCGGGCACGACGGCTGATCCGACGGCTCGGCAAGAAGAAGGCGCGTTAGTCCGTCCAGTTGCTTCAGTAGCGATCATGCTCCTCTCAGACGGTTGACATCTGGAGGCTGAAGCCGGCGATCCAAGTCGAAGTGCGTCCCGCGTTTACATGTGATCGTCCAAATCGCGCTCAGGGACTGCATTTCCATGCCCAAGTGTACGATGTTTCGCACACATCCCTGCTGGGGCCGGCCTGTATCCATAAAAATGCCCTTGCTGCTCAGCAGCAAGGGCATCTGGTTTATCAGGAATCTTTCTTCACGATGGGAATCCAAACCTCGCAGCGATAATCTGCCGAACGGGTATCGCCCGGCAAGTACACTTCCAGCTCCGGCGCGTCGGCATGCTCATATCCGGTCGCTGGGAACCATTCCTGGAAGATGCGTCCGAACAAGGACTGAATCGAGCCCGGCAGCGGGCCTACCGCAGTGAACACCGCCCAACGGGATGCCGGAATATCAATAACGGTTAACCCTTCCGGAACCTGTTCGCCGTTGAACCGTCCGCCGATCATGTACTTGAACGTGTCCTGTCCTAGATCCATGTCGTAGATGACCCCGTACATCTCGTCTACGCCAAGCAGTTGGCTGATTCTCGCCACACTGCCATTCTGGTTGCTCTCCGCCCAGAACTTCGGAATGTCCTTCAGGTTATAGCCGTCCTCCAACGTTGTCTCCAACACAATCCCTGCTGCTTTAAACGCAGGCTTCTCCACGATTTGATAGTCCATTTCCTTATCACCCTTCAACAAGATTTTAAAGGCAATACGCGGGTAGGCTTTCAGTTTCACGCCCTCGGCGCGCGCTTGCGATGGCGTGATCCCGTGAAGCTTACGGAATGCTTTGGCGAACGATTCCGGCGAATCATACCCGTACTTGAGCGCGACATTCAGCACCCTGCTACCGGAGCCGGCCAGCTCCTGAGCGGCCAGGGTCAGTTTGCGCCTGCGTATATATTCGCCTACGGTCACTCCTGTGAGCATATAGAACATCCTCTGGAAATGAAACGGTGACGAGCATGCCGCTCTCGCGATATCGTCTATCGTGATCCGTTCCTCCATATGCCCCTCCATGTAATCGATCGCCGCTTGCATCTGATTCAGCCATTCCATGCGTATCCCTCCTGTGACTATGCTAACATCGCGGCCAGCCTGTTTACCTGTTCTTCCGTGCTCTTAGCGGACAGATCTATCTTCTCCGTATGATGCCCAACCACCTGCTTGTACCTCTATCACTTTAGACCATGGATGTCTCACCAGCACATGAAAGCGCCCAGGTTCAAATTCCGTTCACGCAACTTTACATCCGCCACCTTCATACAAAGAGGGGGCATTGCCCCCTCAGTGCGCTTCATCATGGCAGCCTGTTAATTCACCTGTATGATTTCCCACTTCTGATTGTCGCCGCCCCACCAGAAATACTGCTGCACATTGGCTCCGTTACCTGTGCTGTTTGCATCCAGCGACTTGCCGCTGTGGCGGTTGACGATCCGCCAGCGATTGTTTCCGCCTGCGAAAACGAGGCTCCACTGCTGATTGGTCCCGCCATTCCATTCATATTGGATCACATTGCCGCCATCCGCCGATGAATAGCCAGCAACGTCCAGAACCTTGCCGCTGCCCACATTCACGAAGCGGTAATAATTGCCGACGGATTCGATCCGCCATTTCTGATTGTTGCCGCCCCAATAGTCCCACAGTTGCACGTTCGCTCCATTCTCCGTCGATTGTCCGTCAACATCAAGCACGCGGTTGCTCTGCACGCCGCGGATGATATAGTGTTTGGTCGGATCGAAGAGTCCGCCGCTGCTGTTGCCGGTGATCACGCCTGTCTGCGTGTCGATGTCGATGCTGGGATACCAGTTCAGCTCCAGCGTATTGTACGTCGGGAAAGACAACGGCAACCACACATATCTGGAGTTATTCACCGGCTCTCCCCAAGCTCCGGCCCAGCGATCACCCAGATACAGATAAGAAGTTGTCTGACTGCCCACAACCGGGATGACATAGGCAGGCTGCGACCCATAGGTGGTGGAATCGCCAAGGTTGACCGGCTGGCTCCAGGTGCCTTCGATGCTGGTGGCGGTGGCGTATTTGGCCTGGTTCGGATCCCAGCCTGTTGCGCCGGAGGTGATCATGAAATAGACATTGCCCCGTTTAAATACCGCTGGCGCTTCCCGATATTGTCCCGGCCACAAGGTTTGCACCAGCGCTTCAACATTCAAGAAGTCAGGCGTCAGACGATAAATGTTGAGGTCCGAGTTTGTGCCGCTTCCTTTGGTTGCAGAGATCAGATACGCTGTCCCGTTGTCGTTGAACACCGTCAGGTCACGGGACTCGTAGCCGAGCGGACGGAAACTGCCATGATAGGTGTATGGCCCTTCGATGTTGGATGCGGAAGCTACCGCCACTCGTCCTTCGGAGTAATCTACGCCATTTTCCTTATGCATCCACATGACGTATTTGCCTGTAGCGCTGTTATACAGAATCTTGGGCCGTTCGATATTCGCGGTAGCGAGTTCTCCGCCCATGCCCTTGCTTAGCAGATGAGCACGGAACTCCCAGTTCTTCAGATCCGTCGACCGGTACAGAGACACCAGATTCGTGCCGTCACGATTCTCGCCCACCCAATAATAGTAATTTCCTACCTTAATCATCCCACCGCCGTGGGCGTGGACGACATTGCCGTTCGTGTCGGTAAACTGGATGCCATTGACGACATTGACGGTCGCCGCGTGCGCATTCGGAGGAAACTGTACTGCCATCACCAAGTTGATGAGCAAGAACGTGACGATCAGGACAACCAACTGCTTGCCAGTGAGTCTGGTTCGCGATCCTTCCATCAGCAATCCCTCCTAAAATTTTGAATAGATACATGATGAGCAAGGGCCAGGGCCGGCTCCTGGAACCCTCCTCTCTTCCAAATTTACCAGCTATTTTCTGGTAATCCAGTGAAAAATTATGATTTTTATGCACAATGTCAATAAATTGAAGTGAACATTTTGGACAAGTATGAACTCCATGTAATTAACAGGAATTCATGGGATTTATTATGTTTGTCAGTGATTTTTATCGCATATCCTTCGGTCATTTTGTGATGATTCGGAAAATTTTTTATAATTTTGTCGAATTATGCGGAGGATTTTTTTTATTTTCGTATAAATATCTAACATCAAATCTACTGTCACAGAGGTGTTGTCCATCCATGAGTGATCATCTGTTGGATCTTCACAAG
>Ga0207866_1002041_pt1 | contig 16001 bp, 11 predicted proteins | sample HigsolmetaAR203D_FD_184835 | JGI IMG/M metagenome (GOLD analysis project Ga0207866, IMG submission 184835) | Ionic liquid and high solid enriched microbial communities from the Joint BioEnergy Institute, USA - AR20-3-D (SPAdes) (version 2) ...
TTCGCACGGAAGGACGAAGGGTATCGATGATGGCCTGCCGCAAGGACGGTAAGCTATAGTCCCCCTCATTCCTTATCATTCATCCGGCCGCTGGTTGCTTCAGCGTTGGCCCCGTGCTCCATCTCCCTTGACGTATGACTGCTGAAGAAAAACACGACTACTTGGAAGGACAGCTGACAGGTGTCGTCCTCGCCATTCAACGACTGGTGCAAACCACGCCGTATCCGGAGGCGACGCGTCGGGAAATCGCAAGAATCATTACAGAAGAGATCGCGTCCGCGAGCGACTTGTGCGCGAGCGATGCCTACATTGCCGGACTACGCGCAACGTCGTTCGCGGTTGCGCACGACCGATGACTTGCCTGCCAGGCCAACTCGATGACCGGACACAGACGTTCGGGATGCCGGGTGCAGATTGCGGCCACCAAGCGCAGCGGCAGTTAACGGCGCAGCCACCACACGTGCAGCTCGATTCGGCCTGACCTGGAATGAAGTTCCACATGCGCGTTCCGGCCATGCAGCCTCAATGCCACCTCCCTGGCCTGCGCTTTCGCCCCCTCCTCGAACACCAAGATGTAGTCGGCCTCTGGCCCTTCGGCGTCCTCGTCGTCCTGCTCCATGCCCTGCTAGTCGCCTCCCTCCCGGCATGGAAAGATACGCTGCGCTTACGAAACCGGCCGAACAAATCCGTTTATGCCGCACACGATTCAGCTTATGGGGCAACGCAGGCGCCCCTTCGCTGCGAAAAATATTCACCGCCGACTGACGATCGTACGAGCCGTGCTCTCGCGCCCGATCTTGATGCAGATCAATGACGGAGTGCGGAAAGCTGGGCTCCTCCGGCCACCAGCCGCTATGCTTTGCTGCGAAGCTCCAAGAAGGCCTCTGCACGCGGCGTCCGGGAGGCGCTCCCTGGCCACCCCTAATCAGAAACGGCTCCCGGCCCTCGCGTGCATGCCACCTAGCAGCACCCGCAGGCGAGGATCTCTTCTTTTTCCTTCTTTTTCGCCGCCGTTACCATCTGCTCGACGCTGGTCCGCACGATGGGCCCTTTGGGCATCCATACGTGAAGCTCGAAAATCTCCGGGCCATCGCCGACATTGCGAACCTCGATATGTGCGCCCTGCTGGCGAAGTCGCCACGCCGCCATCCACCGGTCCGCATCTTTCTTGAACGTCAGAACGCTGTAGTCGAATCCCTCGCTACCGTCCCACATCGCTGCTCCCTCAGTCCAGACTTGCAGAAGCAGCGAATGATACGCCGCCACGGCGTATCTCAGTCAGCCAAGAAGACCTGCCTTGCCGACTGTTCTCGGGCTCAATGCGCTATCGCGTCCGCGGCGCGATACGCATCCACGGGAGCAGGCACCCGCAGGACGGGCGCCGCCGAGATCGACGCGTGCGCGGCCCACGACTGCAAGCGCTGGCCTTAGCTCGGGGGAATCACCGGAAGAACGAGATAAGAAGGTCGTTCCGGTCCAGAACAAACCGTCGTGCGCCCGCGGAAGTCTTCTCCACCGCGATCGGCCGGGTGCGTATGCGTCAGGCGCCCCTTCACGTTCTCGAACTCGAAGTCCTTGCCTTGAAGCGTCAGGCCCAAGCGATAGCCTTTCGGAATGACGATGGAGGTGGGCCAGATCTCGACATCGAGCGGGTAGTAAGTGCCGGGGGCCAGCTTTTGGATTTCATCATGCGCGTGATAGACCCGATAGGGAGTCGTCATCGCTTCGTCCAGCTTGCGGTGCGAGGCCCGCAGCCATCCTCTCGTAACGGGAGTCGGCTCGTGGGCGCCATCGAAAATCACCTCTTTTCCTGAGGGGTCGAATAGGCGCAGCACGGCGAAGATATCGGCGTCGCGAGTGGTCGAGGCGATCCAGAGCCGCAAGGTGATGAACCCGGTGATTTCCGTCTCCTGCTCGAAGGGGGCGGTATGGAAATGCAATCCTGTTTCCATGGCCTCGAAGCTTGCCTCGCTCGTCCCCGCGGGCTCGCGCAGGGTCAGGGACGCGTCAGATGGATGGAGGTAGTAGCGGGTCCATCGGGTTCGGGCCAGGGGAAACTCGTTCTCGTCCCTGCGTATCTCGCCATCGACCGTGCGGATGGACAACTGCACGGGAGCAGTATCCTGCCAGCCGTTGTCCTCGCCTTTCAAGAAATGGTCGAAAAAACGCCTTTGCATTGCCACGTAGCGAGGCAGGTAGAAGCTCTCGTAGTGGGTGCCGATATGCATCGAAAGCCACTTTTGCTTGGATCCTGCCCGCAGGTAGCCTTCGATGTTGCCGCGCAGGTGATTGCCCGGTCCTCCCCAGTTCCCTGCCGAGAGCAGCGGCACCTCGATGCGGGCCAAGTCGGGGCTGCGTTGCTTGTGCCAGGCGTCGCAAAGCGGGTGCTTGGCCATCTCCGCGGGGTAATCGTTCCTATTGCCGAGTAGCATGGCTTCGTCCAAGGCAGGCCCCGTCGTGGGAAGGCCGTCATCCCTATCGCGGTAAGGCGTATTCGCATTTCCATGCTGGTTGGAGAGGACTTGCTTGGGCCACCACGAGAACAAAAAGCCATTGCTCATGATCCCGCCGTGGTAGCCATAGTCCCTGTAATGGTCCGATCGCCCCTCCCAAGGCACGATCGCTGCGAGATGGGGCGGCCGCAGCGCGGCGACCAACCACTGCGTGGCGGCATAGTACGAAATTCCTATCAAGCCGACCTTGCCGTTGCTCCACGACTGGGTGCCGGCCCATTCAATGGCTTCGTAATAGTCCTGAATCTCCCGCGGCGACATCGGGTCGAGGTAGCCCGGGGACTTGCCACTGCCGCGCGCATCAACGTGGATGACCACATAGCCGTGCGGGACCCACCGCTCGGGATCGACCGTCTCCCACCGGAGATACTTCCCGGTGGAGCCGTCCTCGCACAGGCCGGGATACAGGCGACACAGTTTTTCCCACTGAGGCTTGAAGCCGTCGGCGAAATGCACGTCCTTTCCATACACGCCAGCGGCCATGATGACGGGATAGCGTCCCGGCTCGCGCGGTCGAAAAACGTTCGCGCTGAGCCGGGCGCCGTCGCTGACTTCGATCGTGACATTTTTCTCGAAGAGCAGCGTATATTGCGTGGAGTCGTCGGAGCCCGAAGCCCCAGGCCCTTGAGTGCGTGCGTTCATTATCGAAGTGTCTCCGTGGCAAGGGGTCATTGTTTTTCGATCTTGGCTGCTCGCGCGATGTCCTGGTAGATCTCGGTCTCCTTGGCCAAATAGCGCGACATGTCTTCCGGGGAGCCTCCTGCGACGTCCAGGCCCATGGATTCGAAGCGCTGGCGTATCGCGGGGGACGCCATCACATCGTTGAACGCTTTGTTCAGCTTGGCCACGACTTCCGGCGGCGTCCCGGCTGGAGCAAACACGCCCTGCCATCCGCCTTGCACCTCAAAGCCAGGCACTCCCGCTTCTGCAATGGTGGGTACATCAGGCATTTGGGGGAACCGGGTTGAGCCAGTGACGCCCAGGGCCCGGAGCTTTCCATGCTTGACCTGCTCGATGGCCGATACCGGGTTCAAGAAAGCTAGCTTCACTTCCCCCGACATGACGGCATTCATGGCAGGCGCGGCGCCTTTGTACGGCACATGGACCATGTGCGTGCCCGCCTTGTAGTTGAAGTATTCCGCCACCAAATGCATCGTGTTCCCGATGCCAGCCGAGCCATAGGTAATGTTCGACGTCGTCGAGCGGGCCAGCTGTATCAGCTCTTGCACGTTGGCGGCGGGCAATGAGGGATTCACGACGAGCACCTGCCCGCGCGTCGACCCAACCAAGACGACGGGAGTGAAATCCTTGTCCGTATCGTAGGGCAGCGACCGATACAGGATGGGATTGATGACGTGGGAGCCCGTGGTGTAGAGCAAGGTATAGCCATCCGCCGGCGCTTTTGCCACCAAATCGGTCGCGATGATGGCGTTGGCGCCTGCACGGTTTTCCACGACCACCGCCTGACCGAGGCTTTTCGTCAGTTCTTGGGCCAGGATGCGGGACACGGTATCCGGGTTGCCGCCCGGCGCGAAGGGAAGCAGCAGCTTGATCGTCCGTTCAGGAAACGTTCCTCCAGGAGATGCCGCAGTCGCAGCAGTCACAGCAGTCACGCTTCCGATCAATAAGCTGAGTCCTGCACAGATGGTGACTCTCATACTCTCCTCCTGGCATGCCCCGCGGGCACTAAAAATATCGATAAAAATCTTTATATTTATTTTTATCGACAAAATTTTATTGAATTCTTAAATATCGACGATTGAGGAAAACCCGCAGTCTTGAGGAAATCCGGAAGATGAGGTGGATGCGCCCGTCTAGTGCCATTCATGTCGCGGCGCTGACCTCCCCTTGGAGCGGGCGACAGCGCCCCCCCGGTAAGTTTCTGGCACCGAAAAGTAAGAATCGCCTGCTTGCATGGCGATGAATCGGCGCCCAATACTCAGCGACCGACTGGGCCTGGGTGCAGGCGTGCGCCGCCCGGAGCCAAACCCGGAGCGTGGACCTTGCGCCCCCGCGCATTGCACGACACAACACCGACAGGAGACACGAGATGCCGATCCACCTTGCCTTCCGACTTTCGCGACGACGCGCCGGCCTCGCCGTGGTGGCCGCCCTCGCGCTGGCCACGACCGCCCTGCCGGCTACGGCCCAGCAGGCCTACCCCAACCGGCCGATCACCCTGGTTCACCCTTACGCTGCCGGAGGGTCCGCCGATTCGTTGGCGCGCGGACTCGCACACCAGCTGGAGCAACGCCTGGGGCAACCCGTGGTCGTGACAGCCAAGCCCGGCGGCGCCGCAGCCATAGGCACGAGCTCCGTGGCGCGTGCCGCAGGCGACGGCTACTCCTTGCTGCTCGGCACCTCCGCCGGCCACGTGGTGACCCCGCTCATGCAAAAAGTCGCCTATGACGGCGTGGAAGATTTTGCGTTCATCGCCGTCGTAGCCAACCAACCCAATGTGCTCATCGTCAACCCTGCACTCGGCATCGACAGCTTCCAGGCCCTCGTTGCGCAAATCAAGGCGGATCCCGGCAAATTCAACTTCGCTTCCGCTGGAACTGGCGGCGCCACCCACCTCGGTGCCGAAGCGATCTGGCAGCGCGCGGGCGTGCGCCTGACGCACGTGCCTTACGCAGGTGCCGCGCCGGCCCTCAAGGACCTCGTCGGCGGCCAAGTCCAGATCGCCATGCTGAACGTGTCGCCCACCCTGTCCCTCATCGAGGCGGGACGGGTCAAGCCGCTTGCGTACGGCGGCGCGAAGCGCTCCCCGCTCCTGCCCGACGTGCCAACCTTGAACGAACTCGGCTACGGCGGTACGGAGGTATCGACGTGGTACACGCTTGCCGCGCCCAAGGGAACGCCCCGGGAAATCGTGGAGGCGCTGAGCAAGACCCTGGCCGAGATCAACGCCGACCCCGCCTACAAGAAGCTGCTGTCCTCGCAAGCTGCCGAATGGATGGACCTCTCTCCGGCCGACACGACGGAGTTCGTCAGGCGCGATAAAGCAGCCATGACCAAGCTCTTGGGCGCGCTGAACCTGGCCACCCAATAATCGGCGCTCCCAAAGCCCTGCGCCGCCGGCTGCTCTCCGGCGGCGTTCTCCCGCTCTGCGGAAACCGGCTCGGCGCGTACGGGCTCAAGCCAGTGCATCGGGATACGGGCTGGTGTCGATATGGGCGAGCATGCCGCGCACCAGCGCCTGCACCATGCCCGCCTTGACGTCCGCATACTCGGCATCGTCCCAGAGGTTCCGCGCCTCAATAGGATCGCGCTCGAGGTCGTACAGCTCACCCCACTCGGCGCCATCGTAGATCGTCAGGCGATAGCGATCCGATCGCAGGGTCCGGCAACGAATGCGGGTGTCGAAACCCAGGATGACGCGCTGGCCCTCTTCCTCGATCATCAGGTGTTCGCGCACGCGCGCGGTCTTCCCAGACATGACGTCCAGGAGGCTCTTTCCCTGGATACCATTGAAGCCGGCCAAGCCCGCGCGCGCGAGGATGGTGGGCGCAATGTCGATGGTGCTGGCCAGTGCGCTGCTGGCACCCCGCACCGGCTGCCGGGGGTCATGCCAGATGAACGGTACCCGCACCAGCCCGCGATAGTGGATGGGGCCCTTCAGCATTAACTGGTGGTCGCCCAGGTAGTCCCCATGGTCACTGGTGAAGATCACCACCGTGTCGTTCTCCAGCCCCAACCGCCTTAGAGCCGCCAGGACCCGGCCGATCTGGCCGTCGATGTTCGTGATCGATCCATAGTTCAGCGCCAGCGCCTCCTTGGCCTCGCGCTCCGTGCAGGCGAAGATGGCGGGCGTGTGCTTGACCGCCTTGCCACTGTCGCGCTGCCGCCGCAGCCATGCGACGTGGGGCGGCGGCACCTCGCCGGTATGGAAGGAAGGCGGCAGCTCCATTTCGTCGGGGTCGTACATGCCCCAATACTTGCCCGGCGGCGTAAAGGGATGGTGGGGATCGGGGAACGAGCACTGAATGAAAAACGGCTGGCCAGCGGCGCGCTCCAAGCGCTCGATGGTACGGTCGGCGATATAGGCGCTGGGATAGAGCTCCTGGGGTACCGCCGTGCGCCAGGCTTGGCCAAACGAGGTCAGCACGTAATCCGGCGCGGGCGTGGCAGCCTTCGGCCCGATCAGGGCCTCCACCGCGGGATGGTGCCGGCGCAGCCATTGGCGATAGTGGCCGTGGACGGAGTCGCCGTGATCGTCCACCAGGTCTACATCCTCGAACCCATAGAACGGATAGTCGAGGTCGTAGCCTTCCTGCGTCAGCCACTTGTTGCGATTCTCCTGGTCGTAGCGTCCGGGCGCCCGCGCCTTCGCTTCGCGCGCCAGGCGATCGCCGGGGGGCGGCCACGCCGGCGGGGGTGCCGCCTGCAAAGGTGTAGTCTGTGCCTCGGATCGTGGTGCCCGTGGTGGCCACCGCCTCAGTAGTGGTCGAGCCGTTACCCAGCGCCACGCTGTTGTCGGTGCTGGCCTTTGCGCCCGCGCCCATCGCCAGGCTGTTGTTGCCGGAAGCCACGGCGCCGGAGCCAGCCGCTGTGCTATTGGAGCCACTGGCCTCTGGGGCTGAGTAATCGCCGCCGGTTTGAGAACCGGTGATCCACTTGTTGGCTGCGGAGTTGGTGGCGTCGTTCAACTGGCTGACATTGACCGCATCGGTGGCATTGACCCCCGCCGCCAAGCCGGTGATGGTCTTACCCCCCATGTCGATACCCGAGGTGGTCACGCTTGGGCCGCCCGCGATGGTCAAGCCGCTGGCATTGAGCGTCACGGCCGAGCCGATGGCCACGCCATTGGTGTCGATGCGGGTGTTGCCAGTGGTGATGCTGCCATCGTTACCCAGGTCGATGTCCTTGGCCAGCTTGATCTGCAGACCATCAGTGCCATTGGCCACCACCCCGATGTTGCCATCGGTCAGCTCTCCCGTGGCTCCAATCGCCGGTAACGCGTAATTTGCGGAGATTTAAGGCGGTAGCAATGCACGCACAGCTCCTCGGGCGTGCGAATCATCCGCAACCCAGCGGCTCTGCTCAGGGCTGTGGCGCATGAACTCCTGACGCCGCCCGTAGTTTTTCACCAACGGGATAAAGCTGCGGCTCGTCAATACCAGGCCGTCGTCCGAACGCAGCAGAAAGGGCAACGGCACCCGTCCGAGTGCCTGGATTTCGCGATCACAGCCTGATATCACCTTCCACCGTTTAGGAGTCCGCATTTTTCCGCATTTGGGATCCAAAAGAACGCTGGCTGTGAACGCATCACCTTGGGTGGTGGAATCAGCTGTATTTTGGTCGTTTTCCCCCTGCCAAGCGTTTAAGATGCTCCCAGTCGTGGACAGCGACAGGAATTTCCATCCGGCACCAAGCAGAAGCCATTTGTGCAGAAGCCGGTCGCGTACGGGAAGCCAGAAGCCGATTCGCGGAATGGTCTGGTCCCGCCGGGCATGCCCACCTCCCGATTCAGACTGGTAATTGGTGAAGTCGAACGTATTCAAGGTCTCGGTCGTTCGGAAGGTCGCACGGCGTAGGCTCGGGCTCTACTTCTTCTGGCGCGACTGGGCAGTTTCGCCTTCGATCAACAAGACCAAGAATTTGGTAGAGGCCGGCTTGCTCCTTAGGGAGATGACTCGCTGGAGCTAGCATGTGGCACGAGCACTCTTCGGCTTATGGCTGCTGCTATGGGTGGACTGGGGAAAATATCGGACCCTCAGAACGAGCTACGAAACGCCGTTCACGACCAGCGCCAAGCCCAAAAATGCTGGATCGACCTCCTCCGCGAACCCTTCGGTGGCTGTGTTCGCGAATCACATGGGAAAGCGCTTCTCATTCACTAGCTTGCCCTGCCACAGCTCCGACATAACAAATCCGTTCTCCACGAAGCGGAACTTAACGTGCGTGTCCTAGGCTTCGCACGGGTTTTGTGTGCAGACTTCTGCCCTCCGTTTTTTCTTCTTGGACGCGATTGCGATTTGCTCAAGGGATGGGCGCGCAACCGGCGATATCGGCATCCATACGTGGAGCTCGAAGCGCTCCGGATTGGCACCGGCGTTTCGCACCTCTATCTGCGCACCCTGCTCTCTTAGTCGCCAGGCGGCAATCCACCGGTCTGAGTCTGTCTTGAACGTAAGGACGAAGTAGTCCAACCCCTCCCCGCACGCCCGCATTTCTTGCCATCCCCATAAAGAAGCGAAGGCGTGATTATTACTGGAAGCAGTTTGTTTACGCAAAGTGGAAAAAACCCCGGACGGTAAGGACTTCTTGGACGCCCTTGAACTGCCAGATCCTGGATGGTGAGTTCGGCAACTGATCGAGGACGTTGGCGCCGGCCAAATTTGGCAACAAATGTCGATTTTTCATAACGTTTTGCCCGCTCCGCTCCCCTAGCTAGGCCGCCCAGCAGGGGGTATCGTGCAGGCGCACGAAGCAAAAACGTGCCTTCCTCTGTTCCCCCTTGGATGATCGGGCTCCTACCAGGTCATCCCCGCTGCGGCGCTGCCCACAACCGGCGTCGCAGCGTTTTTCTACATGGAGGGTGAACTCGCAAGGTTATCCCTGCCTAACATTTGCCCAACTCCGAAGGCAGGGAACCCGCTGGGACAACCACTTCACCGATCGCATGGCGCCCCCAAGGAGCGCGTCACTTGAATTTCACACCAGGCCAAGGGACCTCGGCAGCACACACATAATCGTGTCCTTGGTGACATCAACGAGGATGCGTTACCCGGACCGAGCGATGCGCGGCTAAGGCAAGGTCGTCATCGCAGACTGGTGCATCGGGGTTCGCCTTAGTTTGAGCCCCTGCGGGAGCGTGCCTAAGGGCTTGCGTCAGCGAGTCCGGCGATGTTGCACTCCCCTAGCCCGCCCGTCGCGCAAGCAGCTTGCAGAGCCTGGGGCTTCACGGCATGCCTACATCGATCGGCACGGCGCTCAATGCGACTCAGGAAGCTTGCGCACGGCTTGAGCCCTGTAGGCAACACCGCCGACTGTCGCAGAAAACCGGAAGTTGCTCGATGACAGCCAAGAAAAAAGGCACAGGGCAAAAACCCTGTGCCTTTCACATTCGAATTCAAGGACTGATCCGTCTGTCGGCGGTGGTGGGTGCTACAGGGGTCGAACCTGTGACCTACGCCTTGTAAGGGCGCCGCTCTACCAACTGAGCTAAGCACCCGCCGAAGAGGCGGAAACAATGTGTGCCGCCTCGAGAACGCGTAGTATAGCGGATTACCCGAACTCTTGCCGAGGCAGCCCCGACTAAGGCGCCTCGCGAGCCAGACACCGATTAGTTGACGGCATCCTTGAGGGCTTTGCCCGGACGGAACTTGGGCACCTTGGCTTTCTTGATCTTGATGGCTTCGCCGGTGCGGGGATTGCGGCCCGTGCGAGCAGCGCGAGAAGTCACTGCAAAAGTGCCAAAACCGACCAGTGTCACAGTGCCACCTTTCTTGAGCGTCGTTTTCACCGCCTGCACCAACGCATCCAGCGAACGGCCAGCGGCCGCCTTGGAGATGTCGGCATGCTTGGCGATGTGGTCGATAAGCTCGGTCTTATTCATTAGGCCCCTCACAAGGTCTATCTGTGGAAGAAATTTGTTGGTCCCGATGCTGGGTCGCAAGGGGCACCCCCAGAGCGCGACATACCGCGTCAGTACCACCCGCGCATACGAAACGCAGAGGAGTATTTAATCCTCGGGTAGAAAGGCGTGTCAAGGGAAACCCGCTGGAAAACCGCGTAAAACCTCATCGTGCTCCCTTGGAGCCAAAAAAGAGGGCGCTTGCGCGCCCTCTGCCCTTTCAATCGGCGATGATCAGTGCTTCATGACCGGGTCGGCCGAACTTCCGCCTTCTGCCGTAACGTGGGCCTCGACCTTGGCCTCGGGCTTGGCTGCAGGCTCTTCCTCCGGCAAGGGATCGGGCAGGCGTTCGAGCGCGAGCTCCAGCACGCGATCGATCCAGCGCACCGGCACGATCTCGAGCTGGTTCTTGACCGTGTCCGGGATCTCCGCCAGGTCTTTGGCGTTCTCCTCGGGAATGAGGACGGTCTTGATGCCGCCCCGGTGTGCCGCGAGCAGCTTCTCTTTCAGGCCGCCGATGGGAAGAATCTCGCCGCGCAGCGTGATCTCCCCGGTCATGGCGACGTCTGCCCGCACGGGGATGCCCGTCAACGCCGACACGATGGCCGTGGTGATCGCAGCGCCGGCGGAGGGACCATCCTTGGGCGTCGCGCCTTCGGGCACGTGCACGTGCATGTCCTTCTTCTCGAAGACGGTGTGATCGATGCCCAGGCGCCGTGCACGCGAGCGCACCACGGAGCGGGCGGCCTCGACAGATTCTTTCATGACGTCGCCGAGCGAGCCGGTACGCTGGATATTGCCCTTGCCCGGCATCACCGCCACTTCGATCGTGAGCAGGTCGCCGCCGACCTCGGTCCAGGCCAGGCCCGTGACCTGGCCCACCTGGTTTTCCTTCTCGGCCACGCCGAAGGTGTAGCGCCGCACGCCCAGGTAATCGCTCAGGTTGTCGGGCGTCACGACGACCTGTTGCTGCTCGCCCTTGAGCAACAGGCCCTTGACGACCTTGCGGCAGATCTTGCTGATCTCGCGTTCGAGCGAGCGCACGCCCGCCTCCCGCGTGTAGTAGCGCACAATGTCGCGCAGCGCCGACTCCTCGACCTTGAGCTCATCGGGCTTGAGGCCGTTGTGCTTCATCTGCTTGGGCAGCAGGTGCTGGGTGGCGATGTGCACTTTCTCGTCTTCGGTGTAGCCCGAGAGGCGAATGACTTCCATCCGGTCCAACAGCGCCGGCGGAATGTTCAGCGTATTGCTGGTCGCCACGAACATCACGTCGGAAAGATCGAAATCGACTTCGACGTAGTGATCCTGGAACGTATGGTTCTGCTCGGGATCCAGCACCTCGAGCAGCGCAGAGGCCGGATCGCCCCGGAAATCCATGCCCATCTTGTCGACTTCGTCGAGCAGGAAGAGCGGGTTGCGCGCGCCCACCTTGGCCAGGTTCTGGAGGATTTTTCCGGGCATCGAGCCAATGTAGGTGCGACGGTGCCCGCGGATCTCCGACTCGTCCCGCACGCCGCCGAGGGCCATCCGCACGAACTTGCGGTTGGTCGCCTTGGCGATGGACTGCCCGAGCGAGGTCTTGCCCACCCCCGGAGGCCCGACCAGGCACAGGATGGGCGCCTTGACCTTGTCCACGCGCTGCTGCACGGCGAGGTATTCGAGGATGCGCTCCTTGACCTTCTCCAGCCCGTAGTGGTCGTTGTTGAGCACTTCTTCGGCATGCTGGAGCGAATTGTTGACCTTGCTCTTTTTCTTCCAGGGCAAGCTCACCAGCGTGTCGATGTAGTTGCGCACCACGGTGGCCTCGGCCGACATGGGCGACATCAGGCGCAGCTTCTTGAGTTCGGATTCGGCCTTCTTCTTGGCCTCCTTGGGCATGTGCGCAGCCTTGATCCGCTTTTCGAGCTCTTCGAAATCCGCGCCGTCCTCGCCCTCGCCCAGCTCCTTCTGGATGGCCTTGACCTGCTCGTTCAGGTAGTACTCGCGCTGGCTTTTTTCCATCTGCTTCTTCACGCGGCCGCGGATGCGTTTTTCCACCTGAAGAATGTCGATTTCGGTCTCGAGCTGCGCCAGCAGCGCCTCCAGGCGCTCGGCGGTGGAGAACACCTCCAGCATCTTCTGTTTCTGCTCGAGCTTGAGGGGCAGGTGGGCGGCGATGGTGTCGGCCAGGCGCCCCGGCTCGTCGATGCCCGACAAGGAGGTCAGGATCTCGGGCGGGATTTTCTTGTTCAGTTTGACGTATTGGTCGAACTGGGACACGATGGCCCGGCGCAGCGCTTCGATCTCGGCGCTCTGGCCACGATCGGGATCGATGGGCACGAGCTCGCACGAGAAGTGCGCGCCCTGGTCGTCGATGCGGGTGATGCGGGCGCGCTGGGCTCCCTCGACCAGAACCTTCACGGTGCCGTCGGGCAGCTTCAGCATCTGCAGAATGCTGGCGACGCATCCGATTTCGTAGATGTCGTCCGCGGAAGGCTCATCCTTGGCGGCCGATTTCTGCGCCACCAGCATGATGCTCTTGCCGGCCTCCATGGCGGACTCCAAGGCCTTGATCGACTTGGGCCGGCCCACGAACAGCGGGATGACCATGTGCGGGAATACGACCACGTCGCGCAGCGGAAGCAGCGGCAACTCGATCGGTTCGGAGGGGAGTATCTGGCTCGCAGACATGATTCGTCCTCGAATTTGAATGCTATCAGGATGAGGGCGTAAGCGTGGATTTCAAGCGTCGGCGGGCAATCGGGTCTGCGAAAGCAGCCGGATCCAGGCCGTTTTCCCGCGTCTAGGCTCGAAAAAAAGGCATGGACCCGAAGGTAGGCGCAGAGACATCAGTCGCCGGACGGGCAGGCATTTGCACGCCATGGACCAATGTAGCACATAGCGCTCCCGCCACGCGGCAACGCGCGCCCCGTGCAGCAGCACCGGGCCCGGCAATCCGGGCCCTACTCCGCCGCTCGCGGCGCGCTCCCGCGCGCAGGCACGCCTACTGGCTGGCGACCTTGGGATTGTCGCCGTAGATGAGCAGGGGCACGCCTTCACCATTGACGGCGTTCTCGTCGAGCACCACCTTGGTGACGTTGCCCAACGACGGCAGCTCATACATGGTGTCGAGGAGGGCCGCCTCGAGGATGGAACGTAGCCCGCGGGCCCCCGTCTTGCGCTTGAGCGCTTTCTGGGCGATGGCCTGCAAGGCCTGCGGGCGCACGTCGAGCTCGGCACCCTCCATCGCGAACAGCTTCTGGAACTGCTTGACCAGCGCGTTCTTGGGCTCGACCAGAATTTGGATCAGCGCTTCTTCGTTCAGCTCGTCCAGCGTGGCGACGACCGGCAGGCGGCCGACCAGCTCGGGGATCAACCCGAACTTGATCAAGTCTTCCGGCTCGACCTCGCCGAACAGGTCGCTGACCGACCGCTCGGCCTCGGACTTGACCGAGGCGCTAAAGCCTATGCCCGACTTCTCGGTGCGCCCGCGAATGACCTTTTCCAGACCGTCGAACGCGCCGCCGCAGATAAACAGGATGTTGGTCGTGTCGATCTGCACGAAGTCCTGGTTGGGATGCTTGCGGCCGCCCTGGGGAGGAACCGACGCCACCGTGCCTTCGATCAGCTTGAGCAGCGCCTGCTGCACGCCTTCGCCCGACACGTCGCGCGTAATGGACGGATTGTCGGCCTTGCGGGAGATCTTGTCGATTTCGTCGATGTAGACAATGCCGCGCTGCGCCTTCTCGACGTCGTAGTTGCAGTTCTGCAGCAGCTTCTGGATGATGTTCTCGACGTCCTCGCCCACGTAGCCGGCCTCGGTCAACGTGGTCGCGTCGGCGATCACGAAGGGCACGTTCAGCAGGCGGGCCAGCGTCTGCGCCAACAGCGTCTTGCCCGACCCGGTCGGGCCGATCAGCAGGATGTTGCTTTTCGACAGCTCGACGTCGTCCGCCTTGCCGCCGGCATGGCGTATGCGCTTGTAGTGGTTGTACACCGCCACCGACAGGATCCGCTTGGCCCGTGTCTGCCCGATCACGTATTGGTCGAGGATCTCCTTGATCTCGGCCGGCGTGGGGAGCTCGGACTTGGCACCGGTCTTGACGTCGGCAGCCGCCTCGTCGCGAATGATGTCGTTGCAGAGGTCGATGCACTCATCGCAAATGAACACCGAAGGTCCGGCGATCAACTTGCGAACCTCATGCTGGCTCTTGCCGCAAAACGAGCAATAGAGCAGCTTTTCGTTCGACCCTTTCTTTTCCGACATGGTCAACCCTGTTCGCTACGGCGGCTGAAGACTTTATCGATCAAGCCATAAGATACTGCGTCAGCCGCCGACATGAAATTGTCGCGTTCCGTATCCACCGCGATGCGCTCGATCGGCTGGCCGGTGTTTTCGGCCAGGATGCGATTCAGGCGCTCGCGCAGATACAGGATTTCGCGGGCGTGGATTTCGATGTCTGTCGCCTGCCCTTGGGCGCCGCCCGAGGGCTGGTGAATCATGATGCGGGAATTGGGCAGCGCGATGCGCTTGCCCTTGGCCCCGGCAGCCAGCAGGAAGGCTCCCATGCTGGCGGCCAGCCCGGTGCAGAGGGTCGCCACGTCGGGCTTGACGAACTGCATGGTGTCGTAGATGGCCATGCCCGCATAGACCGACCCGCCGGGCGAGTTGATGTAGAGCGAGATGTCTTTGTCGGGGTTCTCGGACTCCAGGAACAGGAGCTGAGCCACGATCAGGTTGGCCGAGGCCTCGGTGACCGGGCCAACCAGGAAAATGATCCGCTCTTTCAGCAAACGCGAGTAGATGTCGTACGCACGCTCACCCCGACCGGACTGTTCGATCACCATCGGCACATAGCCGAGGGATTTGGGGCCGAGCGACTCGGCCCCATACATCGATGCGTAGAAATCTACGAAGCGTTGCATCAGGTGGTTCCCATCAATTCATCGAAAGAGACTTGCTCGTCCTTGACCTTGGCCTTGGACAGGACGTGTTGGACGACGTTGTCTTCCAGCACGATGGCCTCGACCTCGGCGAGGCGAGCCTTGTCGGTCAAATAGTAACGCACGACCTCTTCCGGGCGCTCGTAGCTCTGGGCGAAGTCCTCGATCCGCGCACGGATCTGGTCGGGCCGGGCCTTGAGGTTCTCGACCTTGACCAGCTCGGACACCAGCAGGCCCAGGCGCACGCGACGCTCGGACTCGGCCGAGAAGGCCTCCGCGGGAATGGGCAGCTTGTCGGCGTTGGGCACGCCGCGCTGCTTGAGGTCCTCGCGCGCCGCGGCGATGCGGCGCTCGGTGTCATCGTTGACCAGCGCCTTCGGAATGTCGAAGGTAGCGGCCTTGGCAAGGGCGTCCATCACGCTCGCCTTGGTACGGGCGAGGGTGCGGTTGCGGACCTCGCGCTCCAGGTTGGCGCGGATGTCCGCGCGCAGTTTCTCGACGTCGCCTTCGGCCTGGCCCAGTTGCTTGGCGAACTCGGCGTCGACCTCGGGCAGCACGCCCTCTTCCACCTTCTTGATGGTGATGGTGAATTCGGCTGTCTTGCCCGCGACCTCGGCCGCACCGTAATCGGCCGGGAACGTGAGCGGGAATTTCTTGGTCTCGCCCGCCTTCATGCCACGCACGGCTTCCTCGAATTCGGGCAGCATGCGGCCTTGCCCCAGGACGATGGGGAAGTCCGTCGCAGAGCCGCCGTCGAATGCAACGCCGTCGATGGTGCCGGCGAAATCCAGCGTCACGCGGTCATTGTCGCCGGCAGCGCGGCCTTCGCGCTCGACGAAGGAGATGCGTTGCTTGCGCAGGATCTCGACCGTGCGCTCGACCTCGGCATCGCCCACTTCGCTCTTGGCGTTCGACACTTCCAGCGTGGAGAGGTCGGGGATCTGGACCTCAGGGTAAACCTCGAAGGTGGCGGTGAAGCCCACCAT
>Ga0207866_1002046_pt1 | contig 15949 bp, 15 predicted proteins | sample HigsolmetaAR203D_FD_184835 | JGI IMG/M metagenome (GOLD analysis project Ga0207866, IMG submission 184835) | Ionic liquid and high solid enriched microbial communities from the Joint BioEnergy Institute, USA - AR20-3-D (SPAdes) (version 2) ...
ACGCCAAAAACCAGGGAGCTAAGCGAAAACAGTCCGCGTAGCTCCCTGGTCTTTTTAAGAATTCCACCTGATTTTTACATATGGGCTGTTCCTAAGGTTGTTCCAAAGGTACTTTTGGGACAGCCCCTTTTTTATTGCCATTGCCGGACGGGTGGCGTGGAACCTTGGAGGAACGGTTTGGAAAAAAGAGGGTTGACAGGACACCAAATGGTGTCCTATAATCAAATCGACACCAAATGGTGTCCTTTTACCGGATCCGGAATTTTGAAAACAATAGGAGGAGATCGAATGAGTCCAGCGAATCGTACGGAAACATTCGCTCAATCCAAAACCCGGCTCCAAGGAAGAACGTTGGCCTACTGGTCCGTCACGTTGCTGCTCGCCGGGGCCATTACGCTTAGCGGTATTGGGCAGTTGATGCAGTATGGGGGGAATGTCGAGCTTGTAACCCATCTCGGTTACCCGCTGTACGTTCTGACCATCCTTGGGATTTGGAAACTGCTCGGAGCCGTCGCTCTCGTCGTGCCGGGTTTTCCCCGGTTGAAAGAATGGGCGCATGCCGGCATTTTCTTTCTCATGACGGGGGCGGCCCTGTCGCATGTGTTTGCCCGCGATTACGGCGATGCCGGGTTTCATGTGATGTTGCCGCTTTTCTACGCGGCGTTGAACATCGCCTCGTGGGCGCTTCGTCCGAAAAGCCGGAGCGTATAAGAAAATCACGCACGAATTTCCGCTTCGGAATGATCGAGCTAGGGAGGGGTGTTGTGAGCGAGAACGGCCAAATGCGTGACGTGTTCGACGCGATTGCGGATCCGACCAGACGTCGCCTGATCCAATTGCTGGCGGAAGCGGGGGAACTGCCGCTTCATGAGTTGACGCCGCATTTTGCAATGGGTCGTACGGCGGTGTCCAAGCATTTGGCAATCCTCAAAGAAGCCGGTCTGGTCGTGGACCGAAAAGTCGGCCGGGAAACGCGATTCAGGCTTAACGCCGAACCGCTGCGGGAAGTCCAGGATTGGGTGGCTTTCTACAGCAAGTTCTGGAGTACGAATCTGATGCGCTTGAACCAACTTTTGGAGGAGGAAGAAAAATGAGTTTGACATTGTCCATGGATTTTCAGTTCAAAACTTCGATCGAGAAACTTTGGTCCGCCTTGACCGACTCGAACCAGCTTGCCAAGTGGGTGGCCAATATCCACACCGGCGAAGGGATGGAAAACAATTTCAAACCTGTCGTGGGCCACAAGTTTCAGTTTCGCACGACGCCGACCGAATTTTGGAACGGCATTATCGAAGGCGAAGTGCTCGTTGTCGAGGAGCCTCACCGGTTGTCCTACACTTGGGCCAGCGGAGAGAAGCACACGGTCACCTGGACGCTGCAGGATTTGGGTAACGGCATGGTGAATCTGCATCTCGAACAAACCGGCATCTCGAACGAACCGGCACTCCGCGGCGCCAAGTACGGATGGAGCAAATGGTGCGGAGATCTCGCCAAGATCTTGGAACAGTAATCGAGGGGGGAATGGCACGTGTCCTACGTCGTCGATTTCAAAAAGGTGTCCACGGTCGGGCTGGAATCTTCTCCCGTGGCGGAAGCGCTGGCCGGTTTGCGCGCCAATGAAGCCCGTTATTTTTGGAACAAATACAAGCATGAATTTACGGTGGTGCCGGCAAGCGAAAGCCGGGACACGCTGGACTATGTGAACCGGATTTTGAAAGAAGAACGCGGCATCGAGCTTTCGGGCAAACCGTTGCAAACGTCGCGGTTTCAAGTGGAAAATATCAAGATGGCCTACGTCTTTTACGAAGACGGTCTCGTGGTCAACGTCATGTATACCGTCGACGATCCCAAGAAGCGGGCCGTCGGGTTCAAGCTTTCCGAAGGGATGGAGGTGCCCGCGGAGCTGGAAAAGTTCAAGTTTGCCCGACAACGTTCCAATTTGGCCGGCACCATCCGAGGTTCGTTTTTTGTCATCAAAGGAGAATATTAAACTTCCTCGGCTTCGATCATCCGGATCGAAGCTTTTTTTCTTAGGGATGGACCGGAGACGGATCGTCCGACGCACCGCCTCGCGCCGCCGCCACCGGAACCGCGCCTTGGTACCTGCTGCGAAATTCGCCCGGCGTCATGCCTTTCTTTTTTCGAAACACCCTGGAAAAATTGCGGTAAGAGTCGAAACCGACTTCCACCGCGACGTCCGAAATCGGCATGTCGGTGGATGCGAGCAGGCTCTGCGCGTTGTTGATGCGGAGCATATGAACATATTCGAGGAAACTTTGACCGCAAAACTTTTTGAACGAGTGGCTGATATAAGGCGGACTGACCTGAAACCGACCGCTTAACAGCTCGAGCGTAAGCTTGTCGGTATAGTGGAGGTGTACATACTGCAAAATTTCCGCGAACGTTTTGCCGATGACCTTCGGTTCCTCCACGGCTTCGCACGAACGCGGCAGGGCGGCGCGCACGAACAAATGAAGCGCTTCCAACAATTTGATGCGGATCAGGCTGAATTTCGCGAAATGGGAACTGTGATATTCACGAAAGATGGTGGAGAAAACGCCCTTCAAATATTCCGCCTGATCTTCGCCGAAGGTGACGTACGACGGCAGCGCATCGCCGCACTGCAGCAATTTTCCGGCCAACTCGTAATCGAAGCGGGACCCGAACAGCACGCTGATGTCAAACATGCAGCAATACATGCGTATGGGCGATTCGGCGGAGCCGCGAATTTCATGCAGATGATGCGGGAGCAGAAACGACGCCGAGCCGGGCTGTACGACATGTTTTTTGCCGTTGATCACTTCCGTGCCTTTGCCTTCGTAGACGAAATACAATTCCGCATAATCATGATGATGCATCGTCAACAGCGAATCGATCGCGATATCGAGTACGTAGAAGGGAAGTTGTCCTCTTTTCGGGTTGGCGACAGACAACGAGTCATGATAATCTGGAACAACCGTCATGGAATCACCCCTCTGCTTAAAAATCGTCTTGCGCAATTTCCGATCTGACCTAAAAAACGGGCACTTCTATATTACTATAAAACTCAAGATCGATCGATCCTATTCGGATAATTATCAACTTGAGATGAAAAAAAATGCAACATGTTATGGGAGGAGAATGAACACATGCAGGACGAAAAATTGGCGATTGACGGGGGCACGCCGGTCAGAAGCGGCGGCTGGAAAGCGAGATGGCCGATTTTCGGCGATCTTGAGCGCAAACTGATCTTGGAAGTGCTGGAATCCGGCAATTGGGGAGGCATTTTCGAAGTCGGATCCATGACCGGCAAGCTGCCGCAAATGGAACGAAAATTTGCCGAACTGCAAAACGTCCGTCACGCGATCGGACTCGTCAACGGAACCGTCGCCATTACGGTCGCGCTGCAAGCGGCGGGCGTCAAGCCCGGCGACGAGGTGATCGTTCCCCCCTATACGTTCATCGCCACCGCCTCCGCTCCGTTGGCTTTTGGCGCGATTCCCGTTTTCGTCGATGTGGAGGAGGATACGCTGCTCATCGATCCCGAAAAGATTGAACAGGCGATTACGCCCCGCACGAAGGCGATCGTGCCGGTCCACATCGCGGGGGGGCCGGCCAACATGACGAGAATTATGGAGATCGCCCGCAAACACGGCCTCATTGTCGTCGAAGACGCGGCGCAGGCGGTGGGGGCGAAATGGGACGGACAAAGCGTCGGATCGATCGGCGATTTGGGCACGTTCAGTTTGCAGTCGAGCAAAAATTTGAACGCCGGAGAAGGCGGCATCATCACGACCAATAATTCTGAATATTGGGAACAAGCGTGGTCGCTGATCAATGTCGGGCGTGTGCCGGGAGGCGCGTGGTACCAGCACGAGCGCATCGGCCAAAATTACCGGCTGACCGAATTCCAGGCGGCTATCGTGCTCGCCCAAATGACCCGGTTGGAAGAACAGATGCAAAAACGGGAAGCCAACGCCCGGCTGCTTGACGAACTGCTGTCTTCCATTGACGGCATTCGCGTCATGAAACGGGATCCCCGCGTCACCCGGCACGCCCATCATTTGTACATGTTCAAGCTGGATTCCGATTTGGCCGACCGGATCGACAAGGAGGATTTTATCCGCAAGGTCAATGCGGAAGGAATCTTTGTCCTTTACGGATACAATTCGCTCAATCTGAACAAGGCCATCCGGGAACGGTGCAAGGAATTGACCGGCCGGGATTACGAGTTTTCCTGCCCCGTCAGCGAACGCGCATGCGAAAAAGAAGCGCTGTGGCTGACGCAGGTGACGCTGCTGGAAGACGAACAGGCGATGTACGACATCGCCCGCGCGCTGCAGAAAGTGATCCGTTCGTACCGGTTGTAGACCGCGTTGTGTTCATTTTGAAATGGGTGGGGAACGGTCGATGGAGAATCAGCTATGGCTCGGTACGTCCAAAGTCGATATTACGCCGCGGCATCCGCTGCCGCTCGCCGGATTTGCGCTGCGCCACGGGAAAACGTTCGAAGGGATCCGCCATCCGCTGCACGCCCGCATTTTTGCGTTCCGCCACCGCGGCGCCGACGGCGGGGAGACGACGGCGCTGCTCGTCTCCGCGGATCTGCTCTGGTGGGGCAGCGAGCGCGTGCCCGCGCTGAAGCGCCGGATTCGCCGGCGATGGGGCATTCCCGAGGAGGCGGTGCTGTTTCACGGTACTCACACCCATTCCGGGCCGCAGACGAGCGACCGCTTTTCCGCGCTGCTCGGAGAGCACGATCCGGATTATATCGCCCAGTTGGAACATTGGGTGATGGAGGGCATTGCGGAAGCGATGAACAACCAGGAACCGGTGTCGGCGGAATTCGGAACGGGGCGCAGCTACCTCGGCGTGAACCGTCGTCTCATGGTGGACGGACAATGCCTGGCGCAGGCCAACAAGGACGGACCGTTTGATCCGACGCTGCGCGTGGTCCGGTTTTGGAGCGACAGCGGACGCGCCAAAGCCATCCTGGTGCATTATGCGTGCCATCCTACCGTAACGCCGGAAAACGCCGTGTCGAGCGAATTTTGCGGAGTGGCGATGGACATCCTCGAGCGCACGATCGGCGGAGGCGTCGTCAGCGGCTATGTGCAGGGCTGGTGCGGCGATATTAATCCGGTGAAGCGGGGGCAGCTGTTTTTTGACGGAACGGATAAGGATGTCCGTCGGTTCGCCAGAAGACTCGCCGATTCGGTGCTGCGGGTGCTCGGCGGGCCGATGCGGACGCTCGATGCAAGCCCGCTGGCCGCGAAATCGATGACGGTGGAGGCCCCGCTGCAGAAGCTCCCGACGATCGAGGAACTGCGGCAGTGGGTGGATGAGCCGTGGGTCAAAGGGGACTGGAGCCGGAGGCTGCTCGCGGAACCCGAACGCTTGAAGCCGCATCTGCCCCTGGAAATCACGCTGCTGACGCTGGCGGACGGGTGGAGGTTATTGGCCGCCAACAGCGAGGTCGTGACGGAGTACGGCTTGTATGTCAAAAGCATCGCCGGCGAAGGGGTGTGGCCGATCGGCTATACGAACGGCATGATCGGTTACGTCCCGACGGCGAAACAAATCGACGAAGGCGGGTACGAGGCGCTGTGGTCGACGGAATATTTCCTGATGCCCGCGCCCTTCGCCCACGAGGTGGAGCCGATGTTCCGCGGCGCCATCCGGGCGCTGGTTGAATCCGAACCCAAGACGAGCCGACACTGAGGAGGTTTACAAACAAAATGAAAAAAGGAGGTTGCGAAAGGGCCATGAAGAGGAAATTTGTTCTGGCGGTAGTCGCGGCGTTGTGCGTAGCGGTGGTCGGTTGTACCGGGGGGGCGTCGAACAAGGGAGGGGGAGAGCGGCAGGAAAACGGGGGGGCGTCCGGCGGAACGGCGCAGGATTCGCGCATCAAACTGACGATGTTCATGGGCGATTCGGGATTGCCCCATCCCGCAGGGGTGGATCCGAGCGACAACAAGTTCATCCGCATCGTCGAGGATTTGGCGAATGTCGATCTGGAAATCGAAATTCCCTCGTTTGCGGACTTCCAGACGAGATACGATCTGATGATCGCTTCGGGGAAACTGCCGGACATCGTCCACACGTGGCTGTTGGATGAAACGTACAAGCACGCCCGGGAGGGCGCGTTTATCGATCTGAAGTCATATTATGACAACTCGCCGCAACTCCAAAAATATATCACGCCGGAAATGATGGAACTGGCCAAAGATCCGGTAACCGGCAACTATTGAAGAATTCCGATGGCCTGGCAGGGCGGTCCCGAAGGTTCCGGCGTCCATATGATGCACGGGGAGCTCATCGACCGGTACAACGGCGGAAAATGGCCGGAGTCGGTGGAGGAATGGATCGACTTCTTCCGGGTGGTGAAGCAAAACATGCCCGACGCCCTGATCTTGTCGAATTCGCCGGTGGGCGATATGGCGATCGCCGGCGGCGGGGCGGTCATTTATTACTGGTACGGGGCGGATCCTTACCAATGGCGAATCCAAGACGGTCAAATTATCCCGAACGTGCTTTTGCCGGAATTCCGGGAAGCGACGATGGTCATGAGGCAGTTGTATGAAGAAGGGCTGCTCGATCCGGAATTCGCCACCAACGACGGCGCGAAATACAACGAGAAAGCGATCAACAACTACGTGCTGCTGCAGGTGCTCGGCGCCGACCAACTGGCCCCGGGCGCGGCGTTTTACCGGACGGATCCGTCGCTGCCGGAGTTTGCGCGGGAATTCAAATGGGTGTTCGCTCCGCCGTTGAAAAAGCCGCCGGCCGTATTGGCCGATCCCAAATACGCCGAACTGAAGCGCGGACTGCCGATTTCCACCCACGGATTGTTCATTCCAAGCAGCAGCAAAGACAAGGACCGCGCGTTTAAGGTGATCGAGGCGTTCGCTTCCGACCGGCTGTACGATGCGATTTTCTGGGGATATGAAGGGGAAGGCGTCACCTACAATACCGTCGACGGAAAGCGCATTCCGACCGACAAGCTGGGTCCCGGGACGGAAGATTACTGGTCGCTTCATCTGGCGGTTATTTTCGGTTTCGTGGAAGGACAGGACGCCAAAAAGGCGTCGCATCTGCAGACGCTCGGCGAAGATTACTATCGGGAAGTTTACGACAGCATCGACGCCATCGACGCGCTGGCCAAAAAGAACGGCATCGGCGGTCTGCCCGGCTATTCCGCGCCCGATGAAGCGCTGCTGAAGCAGTCCGAGTCGAATTTGGACATCAGCAATTTCACGGTGGAAACGATTATGGGAAAAATGACGATGGAGGAATTCGACCAAAGAGTGAAGCAGTGGGAACAAAAATACCGCGACGTCATCTACGGCCCGATGCAAAAATATCTCGACGAAAACAAGGAACAACTGGTCAAAAACGGCGTTTTGCACGCCGGTTGGTAACCGTCGAATCAGTTTTGTACTCGCTTTCGCGGTGTCCGTTTTTCGCTTCGGCGAAAGACGGACACCGCCATTCCATGCAAGGGGGATACGCATTTGAAGGAACCATCGAATTTCCCTTCCGGGCCTGGCTTCCCCAGGCCGAAGCGAAAGTTTCGGATCAAGACGGTGATCACCCTCTATCTGCTCCTTTCCCCAACGATCGTGCTGTTGTTTCTGTTCAATTATTTGCCCATGTACGGCATTTTGATCTCCTTTCAGGACTATTCCATTTACCGCGGATTTTGGGAAAGCGACTGGGTCGGCCTCAAGCATTTCCGTTATTTTCTGGGGGACGACAAGTTTTGGCAGGTGATGCGCAACACGCTGATCCTGAATTTTTACGACATCGTGTTCGGGTTTACTTCTCCGATCCTGTTTGCGCTGCTGGCCAACGAAATTTTGCATCCCAAATGGAAGCGGATGTTTCAAACCGTGTCCTATTTGCCCCATTTTTTGTCCTGGATTGTGGTCGCGGGGCTGGTCCAGCAAATGCTTTCCCCCGTCGACGGCCTGGTCAACATGGCGCTCGGCTGGTTCGGCGTGGAACCGGTTCATTTTATGACGGACAAAAACTGGTTTCGCCCGATCGCCGTCATCGCGGAAATATGGAAAAATGTCGGATGGTCGGCCATCCTTTACTTTGCCGTCATCGCCGGTGTGGACACTTCCCTGTATGAAGCGGCGATGATGGACGGCGCCGGCCGCTTCAGGCAGGCGCTGCACGTGACGCTTCCGGCCATGGTGCCGATGATTGTGCTCATGTTTTTGCTCCGGCTCGCCTCGATTTTCGGCATCGGCTTTGAACGGGTGTTTTTGCTGCAAAACCCGCTCGTTTACGAAGTTTCCGAAGTCATCAGCACGTATATTTACCGGCTCGGTTTGGAACGAGCCCAATACAGTTTGACGACGGCGATCGGCCTCGTGCAGAGCGTGATGGCGTTTGTGCTGCTCGTCGTTTCCAACCGTTTGTCGAAAAAGTGGACGGGTATGGGCATGTATTGACTCAATCAAGGGGGAATTCCGATGGTGTACCGTTCGACGTCCCGGATCGTGTTTCAAATATGCAATTATACGTTTTTTGTGTTGTTCAGTGTTTCGATTTTGCTGCCGTTCATTAACGCGATCTCGATTTCGTTGAGCAGTTACGCGGAAGTGGCGCAGGGGAATATCGGCCTGTGGCCGAAGGGGTGGAATACGGATGCTTACGTGCGGCTGATGGCGAACATGTCCTTTTTGCGCTCGTTCGGAAATTCGGTGTTTTTGACCGCGACCAATACCGTGCTGGTCATTTTGTTTTCCCTGTGCGCGGGATTTGCCCTCGCCCACAAGCATATGGTCGGGCGCAAGGTCGTGTTCACCTATATCCTGGTCACGATGTTTTTCAACGGCGGGCTGATTCCCACGTATTTGGTGGTCAACGCGCTCGGGCTGACCAACACGTATTTCGCCCTGATTTTTCCGTCCGTTTGCAATGTGTTCTATATCATCATTTTCAAAAATGTGATCGATCAGATGCCGAAGGATTTGCTGGAGGCGGCGGAAATGGACGGCGCCGGCGAAATTTCCACGCTTTTTCGCGTCGTGCTCCCGCTCGTGCTGCCGATGACGGCGGCGTTTACCGTGTTCAGCGCGGTCGCCTACTGGAATGAGTGGTTTAACGTGCTGATTTATATCCGGAAAGAAGCGCTGTGGACGCTGCAGTTTCATCTGCGCAGCATTTTGAACGACACCATTTCCATCAATACGATTATGTTGGACGCGATGATCAAGGGACAGGACCGCATTCACCCGCAAAACGTCAAAATGGCCGCGCTGATGATCACCGTGCTGCCCATCGTGATGATTTATCCGTTTGTGCAAAAGTATTTCATCCATGGCCAATTTGTCGGCGCCGTAAAAGGATGATGTCGACGGGGGGGGGCGGTACGGCGGATGATTTCGCGATAGGCAACCGCTTCCGACCAAGCGAAATGACCCCGGCGGCGGCAGGCCGCCGGTCATAGGGGGCGATCCCGCTCAATCCCGCGCAGGATGATCGCCGCGAAGGCGACATCCTGGACAATGTCCAAGCGGGATTTTGTGTTATAATGGGACTGAAGTTGGCTGAACAAGGAAGAGGTGGCATGGTGCAAATTCCTCGCTGGCAGCCGGTCGTGTGGAGCGTCGCCTACTTTTTGCTGTTGATGACGCTGGTGACGCCGTTCAGCATTTTGACCGTAAGTTTCCTTTTGATTCCCCCCCTCATTTTGTACATGATTCGCGGGCCCCGATGGTTCTGGATTTATCTCGCCATACCTCTGGCGGCGATGCTGCTGCTTCTGCAGGGGTGGGGGCTGCCTGTTGCCGTCATCTCGCTGTTTTTTCTGCCGCCGGCACTGCTGATGGGAGAAATGTACCGCCGTCAACAGCCTGCCAGGATAGCGGTATTTTCCGGCGCGGCGGCGATCATCGCCGAGCTCGTCATCGCCCTGGCCGCCGCCTATGCGCTTGATGTACAATTTATCCGCGATGTGGAGCGCGCGCTTTGGGAAAACTATTATGCGCTTCCCGACATGATGCGCACGGACGCCACGGAAGAAGCGATGAGCCGGACGATCGAGTATGCGGTGCGCATGATTCCGCTCTTGATGATCGTCACCGCGATGTTTTACGTCACGGTCACCCACGCGCTGGGCGGACGAATGCTGCGGATGATGGGCGTTTCCGTCCCGTCGTTTCCCCGCATTCGCGACTGGATGCTGCCCAAATCGCTGATATGGTATTATCTTGTTGCGATGCTGCTCGACTTGTTTGTGCGCAAGGATGTCGACTCGTTGTTGACGATGATTTTGATCAACGGCATTCCGCTGTTGATGATCGCGTTTTGCGCGCAGGCGGTTTCTTTTCTGGCGTTTGTTTCACATCATAAAGGATGGGGGATTCTCCTCCCGCTGGTCGGCGTGGTGTTCAGCCTGTTCTTGCCGAACGTGGTCAGTTTGGTCGGCGTACTGGACGCCGCGTTTCCCCTGCGGCAGGGAATCCAAAAACGGTAATCATTGGGAGCGTAGACGATGCCGAAATTTTTTCTCAAACGATGGCACGGATTACATATGCATCTCGGTTTTGCCTTCGTGCTGCTTTTGGCCATCGTTTTGGCCGCGTACGAATGGTTTCTCGGCCTGGTGGCGTTCATCGGAGCGGCGGCGCTGTTCTGGCTGGGAGTGCGGTCGGAGCGCGCGTTTCGGCGGGAGTTTCGCGATTATGTGCTGACCTTGACCCACCGAATCAAAAAGAGTTCGCGGGACGTCGTCCAGGAGCTTCCTATCGGCATCGTGCTGTACAACGAACAAAAGGAAATCGAATGGCACAATCCGTTCGCCGCGCTGATGACGGGGCGCGATTCGCTGGTGGGCAGCCGGCTGGAAGAATCGTTCCCTCCGCTCGCCAATATCAGGGAGCAGGGCGAGGAATTCGACGGCGAGATGGGCGGGCAGCATTACCGTTTTTTGGTCAAGGCGGACGAGAGGCTCGTGTTCATTCTGAACATCACGGAATACGTCCAGCTCAAAAAGCGTTACGAGGAAGAAAAACTGTCGCTCGGCATCCTCATGCTCGACAACCTCGACGAAGTGACGCAGGACATGGACGAACAGGCGCGCAGCCTCCTGATGGCCAAAGTGGTGTCGGAGATCACGGACTGGGCGAACAAATACCAGATCTTCTTGCGGAGGCTGGCCGCCGACCGGTTCCTGCTCATCATGGACCAAAAAACGTTAAAACAGGTCGAACAGAACCGATTCGACATTCTCGACGATGTGCGCGACCTGACGTCGGAATACAAGCTGCCGCTGACGCTGAGCATCGGCGTGTCCTCGGGCGCGGACAGCCTGACGGAGCTCGGCCGGCTGGCGCAGGCGAGCCTGGACGTGGCGCTCGGGCGGGGCGGCGACCAGGCGGCGGTGCGGAACGGTCAGCAGCTGTCGTTCTACGGCGGTCGCACCAATGCGCTGGAGAAGCGAACACGGGTGCGCGCGCGGGTGATCTCCCACGCGCTGCGCGATTTGATGCGCGACAGCGACAAGGTGATCGTGATGGGTCACCGGATGCCGGACATGGATTCGCTCGGCGCCTGCATCGGCATGCTCAAGGCGGCGCAGCTCGCCAACAAGGACGGATACATTGTCATCGAAGAGGAGCATCCCGGCATCGAGCGGCTGATGGAGGAAATGCGCAAGCACGAGCGCATCCACAAATGGATCGTGACGCCGGAGCAGGCGATGCATATCGCCACGGCGCGCACGCTGATCGTCGTCGTCGACACCCACCGTCCGTCCTTGCTGCCCGAGCCCAGACTTTTGCAAATCAGCAGCCGGATCATGGTGATCGACCATCACCGACGCGGCGAAGAACTGATACGCGACGCGACGATGATGTATATGGAACCGTACGCGTCCTCGACCTGCGAGCTGGTGACGGAGCTGCTGCAGTATTTCCACGAACGGGCTTCGATCGAGCCCTTTGTCGCGACGGCGCTATTGGCCGGCATCGCAGTCGACACGAAAAGCTTCTCGCTGCGCACCGGCGCCCGCACGTTCGAGGCGGCGTCCTATTTGCGCCGCTGCGGCGCGGACACGGCCGCCGTACAGGATATGCTCAAGGAAGATCTCGAACTTTTCAATCAAAAGGCGGAATTGATCCGCAGCGCGGTCGTTCTTTACGGCCAAATCGCCGTTGCCGTCGCCGAACCCGGCCGGAAGTTTTCCCAGCTGACGATTGCGAAAGCGGCCGACACGCTGCTCAACATGTCCGACATCGCGGCTTCGTTTGTCATCGCCGAAAGGAAGGACGGCGGCGTCGGCATCAGCGCCCGTTCGCTCGGCCAAATCAACGTTCAGGTCATCATGGAGGCGTTCGGCGGCGGCGGACATTTCGCCAACGCGGCGGCGCAATGGTCGGGTTCGCTGGAGGAGGCGGCCGCCAAGCTGCGTTCCATACTGGAGAAAATGCACGAAGAGGAGAGGTTGTTCGAATGAAGGTCGTGTTTTTGCAGGATGTGAAGGGCCAGGGGAAAAAAGGCGAAATCAAGGATGTCGCCGAAGGATACGCCAACAATTTCCTGTTTCCGCGAGGATTGGCCAAACCGGCCAATGAAGGGGCGATCCGTCATTTGGAACACCAGAAAAAGGCGGAAGCGAAACGCAAGGACCAGGAGCGGGAGAACGCGCAGGCGCTGGCGAAACGGCTGGAAGCGATGACGGTCACGCTGCAGGCGAAGTCCGGCGAAGGCGGACGGCTGTTCGGATCGGTGACGAGCAAGCAGATCGCCGAGGCGCTGGAGGCGGAAGGCATCAAGATCGACAAGCGAAAAATCGATCTTCCCGAGCCGATTCGTACGCTGGGCGTCGTTCAGGTTCCGGTGAAGCTGCATCCTGAAGTGACGGCGACGTTGAAAGTGCATGTGACGGAACAATCGTAACGGGACCATCACCGGACCATCGAAACACGAAAACGGACAAACGCAACGGATCGGGAACGGGAGAATGGAGGAACCGGGGCCATATGACGAGCGAAAGGGAGTTTGACCGTCTTCCTCCGCAGAACGTCGAAGCGGAACAGGCGGTGCTCGGCGCGATTTTGCTGGACGGAGAGGCGCTGGTCTCCGTGCAGGAGCGCATCAGCCAGGACGATTTTTACCGCACGTCGCACCGCCTCATTTTTGAAGCGATGGTGGAGTTGTCGGAGGAAGGCGAACCGGTCGATCTGGTCACGCTGACCGCGAAGCTGAAGGACAAGCAGCAGCTGGAGGAGGCGGGCGGCGTCCGCTACTTGACCGAGCTCGCCAACGCCGTGCCGACGGCGGCCAACGTGGACTATTACGCCTCCATTGTGGAAGAAAAGGCGATTTTGCGGCGGCTGATACGCGCCGCCACGCAGATTGTCAGCGACGGCTACGCCGGCGGCGAGGACGTCGGCCTGCTGCTCAGCGACGCGGAACAGCGCATCATGGAAGTCGCCAACCGGCGTTCCGTGAGCGGATTCAAGCCGATCCGCGAAGCGCTGATGGAAGTGTTCGAGCGGGTCGAGACGTTGTATCAGCAGAAGGGCGCCATCACAGGCATTCCTTCGGGCTTCGCCGATTTGGACAAGATGACGTCCGGTTTTCAGAAGAGCGACCTGATTATTGTCGCCGCCCGTCCCTCGGTGGGGAAGACGGCGTTCGCGCTGAACATTGCGCAAAACGTCGGCGTGCGCGCCAAACAGACCGTCGCCATCTTCAGCCTGGAAATGTCGGCGGCGCAGCTCGTGCAGCGGATGCTGTGCGCCGAGGCGAACGTGGACGCGGGGAGGATGCGCACCGGATATTTGGAGCCGGACGATTGGACGAAGCTGACGATGGCCATCGGCGCGCTGTCGGAAGCGAACATTTACATCGACGATTCTCCGGGCATCACCGTCGCCGACATCCGCGCCAAGTGCCGGAGGCTGAAGCGGGAAAAAGGGCTCGGCATGATCGTCATCGACTATTTGCAGCTGATCCAGGGACGGGGGCGTCCGGGCGACAACCGCCAGCAGGAAGTGTCCGAAATTTCGCGGACGCTGAAACAGATCGCGCGCGAGCTGGAAGTGCCGGTCATCGCCCTGTCCCAGCTGAGCCGCGGCGTGGAGCAGCGCCAGGACAAGCGGCCGATGATGTCGGATTTGCGGGAATCCGGGTCGATCGAACAGGATGCGGACATCGTCGCGTTTTTGTATCGGGACGATTACTACAACAAAGAGTCGGAGAAAAAGAACATCATCGAGATCATTATCGCCAAGCAGCGCAACGGACCGGTCGGCACGGTGGAGCTCGTGTTCCTGAAAAACTTCAACAAGTTCGTCAGCCTGGAAAAGTTTCACCAGGAACCGGCCGCGGCGCGCGGTTGACGGCCGCGCACCGCAATCGGCGGCGCCGGCCGGCCCGGCGGAGGGCGCGGCGTTCATCGCACGAATCGCCACCGAGTGGCGCGGGACCTGCATGGATGGCCGCGCAATGCCGCGTGGCATGAACGTAACCTTCGGCATGATGGTCTTGGAGACGGTGAACAATGCCTACTGCTTAACGCGGCAAGGGCATGTCCGATTCCGGTGCCGCCTGGAAGGCGAACGGTTTGGGGATCATGGAAACGAAACTATAGGTGAACGGCGAAGATTCGTGGCCGGTAAACATTGAAGGCTGCGCGACCTTCGCTTCTTTTTTTATTAAACTATTTTAAAGAATTAGTGGTAAATAAAGGATTGCATTTCAAAAGAAACCCATGTATGATGATAATAAATCAATTTGATTAATTATTCGAAAGGACATTTTCCATTGATTACGCTGCTTTGGGTTATCCTTGTTTTGATTTTGCTTGCGCCGGTTTGTTTTTTCATATGGATGCATGCCGCTCCGCTCCGAGCGGTTCCAGCGGATGCGCTGATTGTGCTCGGTTACCGCTGTGACAATGACCAAATCCATCCGTTGCTGAAGGATCGGTTGGACACGGCGCTGGAATTATGGGCAAAGTATGAGTACCGTCGAATCATTGTTTCCGGGGGAGCCGTCGCATCGAAGTTAACCGAAGCCGAAATCATGAAGCGATACTTGGTCAGCCGCGGGGTTCCCGAAGAAAAAATCATTGTGGAAGGGCTTTCACGCAATACGGTTCACAATACGGTCAACAGTTTCCTTTTGATGCAAGAGCATGGGTTAACGAGCTGTGTGCTCGTATCGAATTCCTTTCACATCCGCAGAATCCGATTTGTGATGAAACAGCTGCACATCCCGGCTTCCTATTATGCAAACCGCCGCTTGTCCAATATAATCAAACAATGGAACATGACGTTTCAAGAAATCAAGTTGTACAAGTTGACTTTACCGTGGATCGAGAAAGTGAAGGCGAGCGATTCGCTGCAAATGATGGGGAAGTGAAGGTGATCTGCGGAGGAAGGAGAGGGATCATTATGGAACGGGTACATAGCCAGCAATTGCTGAAATCGATCAATCAGCAAAAAATCTTGCAGCTTATTTTCAAGAAAGGTCCCATTTTCCGTGCGGAATTGGCCAAACAATCCGGTTTGACGCAACAGACGGTCACCAACATTGTCAACCGCCTTCTCGAGGAGGAAATCGTTGTCGAAGGCGAGCCGATTTCGGGAAGGGGCGGGCGAAAACCGGTGCCGTTGACGGTGAATGAAGGCTCGCTGTATGCCATCGGCATCGAAGTGGCGGTGAAATATGTGCGCGGCATCCTCGTCAATTTTAAGAAAGAGCCGCTGGCCAAGAGCGAGCTGCAGGAGTTTGTGTTCGAAAACGAAGATGATTTTCTGGGGTGCATATGCCGGGTCATCGATGGCTTGATGAGACGGGTGCCGAATCTTGAAAAATTGAAAGGGATCGGCATCAGTATCCAGGGGCTGGTCGATTCGAAGGAGGGTGTGCTGATCAGCGCATCATGGTTGAAAAATTTCTCAAGGATCGGGATTAAGAAAGAGCTGGAGAAAAGGTATCCGGT
>Ga0207866_1002056_pt1 | contig 15878 bp, 13 predicted proteins | sample HigsolmetaAR203D_FD_184835 | JGI IMG/M metagenome (GOLD analysis project Ga0207866, IMG submission 184835) | Ionic liquid and high solid enriched microbial communities from the Joint BioEnergy Institute, USA - AR20-3-D (SPAdes) (version 2) ...
GCCCGTGATCTCGCCGAGCCGCTCCCACGCCAGCCGGACGTCGATCTGCACGATGTCGATCGGCACGCCGGCGTCCGTCGAATCCATCGCGTCAACGAGCGCCTGCTCCGCCTGCCTGAGCAGCACGGCGTGGCGGGCGTTCGAAACGAAGGCTTCCTCGGCGCCCTCCAGCCTGCCGCCGAAGAACAAGGCGGCGATCGCCTGTCCGAGCGCTTCCAGGCCTGCGCCTTCCTTCGCCGACATCGGCACGACGGCGGCATCGGGCAGCAGCCTGCGCACCTCGTCCTCGTCGAGCCGCGCGGGCAGGTCGGATTTGTTCAGAATCACGATCGCCGGCCGGCCCGCCGCCCGGCCGAGCAGCATCCGGTCGTCCTCGTGCAACGGCTCGGACCGGTTCAGCACGACAAGCAGCAGGTCGGCGTCCGACAGCGCCGAACGCGACCGCTCGACGCCGATCCGCTCGACGACGTCGGATGTCTCGCGGATGCCGGCCGTATCGAGCAGCCGGAGCGGGATGCCGCTCACCGTCACATACTCCTCGATGACGTCGCGCGTCGTGCCGGGAATGTCGGTCACGATCGCGCGCTCGGTTCCCGCGAGCAAATTGAGCAGTGACGACTTGCCGACGTTCGGCCGTCCGACGATCGCGGTCATGAGCCCTTCACGCAATATTCTGCCTTCGTTCGCCGTTTTCAGCAGCCGCCGGAGCTCCCCCAGCACTTCACCGCACCGCTCGCGGATGAAGGCACTCGTCAGTTCCTCGACGTCGTGCTCGGGATAGTCGATGTTCACCTCGAGATGCGCGAGCAGCTCGATCAGCCGCTGCCGAAGCTCCCGGATCTTGCGCGACAGCGTCCCCTCGACCTGCTTCAGCGCCATCTTCATCGCCCGGTCCGATTTCGAGCGGATCAGGTCCATGACCGCCTCCGCCTGCGCCAGATCGATGCGCCCGTTCAGAAAAGCGCGCCGCGTGAACTCGCCCGGCTCCGCCAGGCGGATGGCGCCGCCGGCGAGCAGAAGATCCAGCACCCGCCGCACCGGCACGATGCCGCCGTGGACGCTGATCTCGACGACATCCTCGGCCGTGAACGATTTCGGGGCGCGCATGACCGTAACGAGCGCTTCGTCGATCGTCTCCCCGGTCGACGGGTCAACGATCTTCGCGTACTGCACCGTATGGGTCGCCGCATCCTTCAGGCCGGTCTTCGCACGGACATAGGGCGCCGCCGCTTCGATCGCCGCGGGTCCGCTGATCCGGATGACGGCGATCCCGCTTTCGCCGACGGCCGTCGCGATCGCGGCGATCGTATCGTCATGCATGCTGTCCAATCCTTTCAAAAAAAGGCAATGCCTCGACTGACGAGCCATTGCCGCGGTTAAGATTGCGTGCTTTGCGTATTCGCCACTACTTGAGCGTGATGACGACGCGCCGGTTCGGTTCTTCGCCCTTGCTGAACGTCTTCACCCTCGGATGGTTCTGCAACGCCGTGTGGATCACCTTGCGCTCCTGCGGGGTCATCGGCTCCAGGACGACTTCCTTGCCGGTCCGGACCACCCGCCGCGCAAGCCGCTCGGACAATTCCTCCAGCGTCTTGCGGCGCCGCTCGCGGAAATCCTCGGCATCCAGCAGGATGCGCACATGGGCGCGCGAGCGCCGGCTGGCGACGATGTTCGCCAAATACTGCAGCGCGTCGAGCGTCGTTCCCCTGCGGCCGATCAGCAGCCCCATGTCGCCGTCGCCCGACATCGCCAGCTTCAGGCCGTCGCGCGTCACGCTTCGGCTGATTTCAATCCCGACGCCCATCGCTTCCGCGACTTCGCGCAGAAACCGTTCCGCCGCTTCCGCGGCGCTGTCGATGTCGCCCGCCTCCGTGCGCGAATCCGTGTCGATCGGTTCCGAATCCTCCGATTCGTCGAAGAATGCCGATTCGTCTTCGTCTTCGGAACCGACGGCATCCGTCAAGACATCCGCTTCGTCGGCGGCATTCGCCGCCGGCGTCTCGGCCGCGACCGCGGCGGGCTCCGCCGCGTCCGGTTCCCCGATCAGCTCCAGCTCCACCCTGGCGGGCCTGGCGCCGAACAGGCCGAACAGACCGCGCGAAGGCTGTTCGAGCACGTTCACTCTCACGCGGTCGATCGTCACGCCGAGCTGTGCAAGTCCGCTGTTGATCGCAGCTTCGATCGTCTTTCCGGATGCCGTGACCTTCTTCATTTCGCAGGGGCCTCCTTCGGTTTGCCCTTGTCGGATGAGCGCACGTACAGGAAATAGTTCTGGATGATCGTATAAATGTTGCTGTAGATCCAGTACAGCGGCAGCGCCGCCGGGAACGACAGCGCCATCACGAAAATCATGACCGGGAAAATCATCAGGATCGCCTGCATCGGTCCGGTTGCTTGCGTCGGCATCATCTTCGATTGGATGTACGTCGTGATTGCGGCGATCACGGGCAGCGCCCAGGCGATGACGCCCTGCTCCTGCGGCGCGAGGCCGAGCTGGATGCCGAGGAACGAGTACTCGCGAATGTCCGGGTTCCAGTAGATCGCGTTGTACAGCGCGATGAAGATCGGCATCTGGATCAGCAGCGGCAGACAGCCCGCCATCGGGTTGATCTGGTGCTGCATGAACAGCTTCATCGTCTCTTCATTGAGCTTCTGCTGGTTGTTCTTATATTTCTCCCGGAGCTTCGCCAGTTCCGGCTGGATCGCCTGCATCGCCTTCGAGCTCTTGTATTGCTTCAGCGTCAGCGGCAGGATCAGGGTGCGGACGATGATTGTCAGCACGAGGATCGACAGACCGTAGTTGCCGCCAAACCATTCGGCGAACGAATCCAGCATCACCGCGAACCAATAGACGAAGTTCCGCTCCCAGAAATTGCCCTTAAGCAAATCTTCCGTGCTGGCCGTATGATCAACCGGCGCGCATCCCGCTAGCACCAGCAACGCCGCGGCAGCCGGCAGAAGCAGCCATTTGCGTGATCGAGACAACCGTCAAAACTCCCCTCTTGAGAAGACAAACATTCCCTTTACACTATATCACAATTCCTGGTCCGAAGAAAACTCGGCAACCTCATCGCCGGCCGTTCGGACGCGAACCGTTCCCGGGCTTGCCGCCGCGCGGCCTGTCGTCTCCGCCCGGCTCCGCGCCCTTCAGCAGGCCGGCCTTGCGCAGCACGTGGAGCAAGCTCCTCTCCAGGTCTTTCGTCTTCATCGCGAGCGCCGGCCGCCGGACGATCACGATGAAGTCCGTCCGGTCTGCAATCTTGTCCGCGTTCAGCCGGATCAGCTCCTTCACCACCCGGCGGATCCGGTTGCGGACCACCGCCCCTCCGAGCTTCCGGCTCACCGACACGCCCGCGCGGAACCGCTCGGTCTCGGGCCGCTTCATCCAATAGACGACGAACTGGCTGTTCGCGAACGAACGCCCCGTCTTGTAGATGCGGCTGAAATCGCTGCGGCTGCGCAGCCGAAGCTTCCTCTGCATCATTCATCACCGAACCTTCCTTCCGGAAGACAGGCCGCCGGAGGGAGCGAATAAAAAAAGACCACGCACCGTGGTCTTTCGTGTCAAGCGCTCAGCACTTTTCTTCCTTTCTTGCGGCGAGCCGCCAGCACCTTGCGGCCGTTCTTCGTGCTCATCCGCTTCCGGAAGCCGTGCACCTTCTTCCGCTTGCTCACGTTCGGCTTGAACGTCGGTTTCATTCTGCCTGACACCTCCCGATCCGAATGTTATCCCCGCAATCCGTTGAATACGCTTGTCACGCGCCGGCGAATCGGTTCCGATCCAACCGGAAAAATGCCCTTACAATTAAACCACACCCAACCGCCAAAGTCAAGTTCACGGGCAACAGGCACGCCCCGGCCGCCATAAAGCGAACGTCCTCCGACCAAAGGATCTGTTGATAATTGCCGGCGAACGCCGTCGAAACGCACCGGGTTGTCGACAACTTCTCAACAATTTTGACGGTTGTTCATAATTTTTATGCACATCGCGGGGAATTGTGGATATTTTGGCGCAAACGTTGAAATCAGAGGCCCGGTCTGCTATGATATTTATGCTTCATCCTGTGGACATCTTGCAGAATCCCTCTGATTTATCAACATTTTGTGGATAACTTTGTGAGCAATTCACTCCCCTTTGGATAATTCACAGCGGTAATCCGTTCGTATTGTGGATGAATCGCCTCGCCAATTCTTCATTTCGACAGATTGCAGCTCACCAGCCCGATGGCAACGGTGCCGGCCGTCTCCGGCGCGTCGACTTTCCTCCGCGTTCACGCGATCGCATTCGGGGGAGAGGCGTATTCCTTTTGCTCTTTTTTCGGAAATGGTGCAAGCGCGGAGAACGGGCGGCGGACAGAGGGGCGGACGATCAGTCGGTTAAGGAGTGACGGTCATTGGACAGCCAACCCCGCGAAATCTGGCAGCAGGCATTGTCGATCATACAAACCCGGGTGAGCAAACCCAGTTTCGATACATGGTTCAAAGAAACGAACATGCGCTTCCTCTCGGACCGGCTCGTGATGATCACCACGCCGCAGGCGTTCGCGGTCGAGTGGCTCGAAAGCCGCTATACGCGGTACATCCGCGAAGCGCTCGAGGAGTGTCTCGGCTATCCGGTCGATGTCAAGTTCGCGCTCGAGGAGCAGAAGGCGGCCGAACCCCAGGCCGAACCGCCGGCCGTCCGCAGGCCCGTGGTCGTCCATGAGGAACCCGCCGGCAGCATGCTCAATCCGAAATATACCTTTGAAACGTTCGTCATCGGCGCGAACAACCGGTTCGCCCACGCCGCCTCGCTCGCGGTGGCGGAAGCGCCGGCGAAGGCCTACAACCCGCTGTTCCTGTACGGCGGCGTCGGGCTCGGCAAGACGCATCTCATGCACGCGATCGGCCATTACATACTGGAGCACAACCCGGACATGCGGGTGCTGTACATCTCGTCCGAGAAGTTCACGAACGAGTTCATCAACGCGATCCGCGACAACCGCGGCGAGAGCTTCCGGATGAAGTACCGCAACATCGACGTGCTGCTGATCGACGACATCCAGTTTCTCGCGGGCAAGGAGCAGACGCAGGAAGAATTTTTCCATACCTTCAACGCGCTGCACGAGGAGCGGAAGCAGATCGTCATCTCGAGCGACCGTCCGCCGAAGGAAATCCCGACGCTGGAAGAGCGGCTCCGCTCGCGGTTCGAATGGGGGCTCATCACCGACATCCAGCCGCCCGATCTCGAGACCCGGATCGCGATCCTGCGCAAGAAGGCGAAGGCCGAAAACCTCGACATTCCGAACGAGGCGATGATCTACATCGCGAACATGATCGACACGAACATCCGGGAGCTCGAAGGCGCGCTCATCCGCGTCGTGGCCTATTCATCGCTCATCAACCAGGACATCACGACCCATCTGGCGGCCGAGGCGCTGAAGGACATCATCTCCACGAACCGGCCGAAGATGATCACGATTCAGGACATCCAGGCCAGGGTCGGCGAGTACTTCGGCCTCCGGATCGACGAGTTCAAGGCGCGCAAGCGGACGAAGGCGGTCGCATTTCCGCGGCAGATCGCGATGTATCTCGCGCGCGAGCTGACCGACCATTCGCTGCCGAAGATCGGCGACGCGTTCGGCGGCCGCGACCATACGACGGTCATTCACGCCCACGACAAAATCTCGAAGCAGCTCGAGACGGACCGCGAACTGCAGCAGATCATCCGGACGCTCACCGAACGGATCCGCGGCGGACAATCGTGAACAACCGTCACGCCTGTGCACACGCTTATTCACATGTGGACAGGCGTGTTTTGTCGAACACCGGACCGCTTATCCACATATTCAGCCGCACTAATACTATTACGACTAAAGATGATATGATATTCATCATAAGGGCGATCAGACAAAAAAGACGAATACCGCCGACGGGAGGAACGCATGAAACTGACCATCCGCAAGAACGAACTGAACGAAGCCGTCCAGCAAGCGGTGAAAGCCGTTTCGTCGCGGCCGGCGATTCCGATTCTGTCCGGAATCAAATTTGACGCCGACCCTCAGGGGCTGACGCTGACGTCCAGCGACACCGAAATTTCGATCCAGACCCATGTTCCCGCCGAAATCGACGGCCATTCCGTCGTCCGCGTCGAACGGCCGGGGAGCATTGTTCTTCCCGCGCGGTTCATGGCGGAGATCGTCAAGAAGCTGCCGGAGGACGAGATCGAATTCGAGCAGCAGGGCGGATTCCAGGTCACGATCCGTTCCGGCGCGACGGACATCCAAATGATCGGCCTGGATGCCGAGGAATTTCCGGTGCTTCCCGATCTCGGCCGGCAGCAGTCGTTCACCGTGCCGGGCGAGCTGCTCAAGAACATGATCCGGCAGACCATTTTCGCCGCGTCGACGAACGAGCAGACCCCGATTCTGACCGGCATCCAGTGGCAATTGCAGGGCGGCGAGCTGAAGTTCACGGCAACCGACCGTCACCGCCTGTCCACCTGTTCGGCCGACGTCAACGCGCCCGAAGGCGAACGCTTCGCGAGCATCGTCATCGCGGCGCGGACGCTGAACGAGCTGTCCCGCATCATTCCCGATTCGCAGGATCCCGTCGAGATCGCCGCGGCCGACAACCAGGTGCTGTTCAGGGTCGGACGCGTCCTGTTCTATTCCCGCGTGCTCGACGGCGCCTATCCGGACACGTCGCGGATCATTCCGCAGGAATTCCGGACGGAGATGGAGATCGACACCCGGCAGCTTACCGACGCGATCGACCGCGCCTATCTCATGTCGCGCGAAGAGAAGACGAACATCGTGCGCATCGTGACGCTCGGCGGCGGCGACATCGAGATTTCGTCCAGTTCGACCGAGCTCGGACGCGTCACCGAGCAGATGCGCGCGGTCCGGCTCGACGGCGACGAGCTGCGCATCGCGTTCAACTCGAAATACATGCTCGACGCGCTCCGGGTCATCGACAGCGAGAAAATTTTCATCGGATTCAACGGCTCGATGAGCCCGATCGTCATTCGTCCGATCGACGGCGATCGCCAGCTCCACATCATTCTGCCGTACCGCACGACCGGCTGACAGGCCCGACGGAAAGGAACGTCCGCATGAAACCGATCGCGATCACGTCCGAGCCGATTGCGCTCGGACAATTTCTGAAGCTGGCCGGCATTGCCGACACCGGCGGCCAGGCGAAGGCCCTGCTGGCCGAAGGCGCGGTGCGTGTCAACGGCGAGCCCGAGACGCGCCGGGGAAGGAAGCTGCGTGCGGGCGACAAGGTCGAGGTAGACGGTTACGGCGCTTTTGCGGTCGAGGTCGTGGCGCCGTGAAGCTGAAGTCGATCGAGCTTGCACATTACCGCAACTACGAATCGCTCAGGCTGGAGACGGACCATATGGTCAACGTCTTCATCGGACCGAACGCGCAGGGCAAGACCAATTTGCTCGAGGCGATCTTCGTGCTGGCGCTTGCCCGGTCGCACCGCACGTCGAAGGACCGGGAACTGATCGCCTGGAACAGCGCGATGGCCCGCGCGGCGGGCGAGGCGGAGCGGCGCTACGGCGACGTCAGCCTCGAGATCGTGTTCACCGAGCAGGGGAAGCGCGCGAAGGTGAACGGTCTGGAACAGCGCCGGCTCAGCGAATTCGTCGGCACGCTGAACGTCGTCATGTTCGCGCCCGAGGACCTCGAGATGGTCAAGGGCGCGCCGGGCGTTCGCCGGCGGTTCCTCGACATGGAGATCGGCCAGATCCAGCCCGGCTATCTGCATGCGATGCAGCAGTACGCCAAAGTATTGATGCAGCGCAATCGCTATCTGAAGACGGCCGCCCCCGGCATGAAGCATGATCTGCTCGACATCTGGGACGAGCAGCTCGCTTCCTGGGGTGTTAAATTGATGAAGAAAAGGCAACAATTTATCGTGAAACTGCGGCAATGGGCGGCCTCGATCCACGCCGGCATCACGGGCGGCGGCGAGGAGCTCGCGGTGGAGTACCGGCCTTCGTTCGAGATGGAAGGCGAGGAAGATGAAGCTGTTTTAATCGATCGTTTTATGGTAAAGTTAACACAGGCAAGGGAGCAGGAGCTGCGCCGCGGCGTGACGCTCGTCGGGCCGCACCGCGACGATCTCCTGCTGCGGATCAACGGCATGGAGGCGCAGGCTTACGGGTCCCAGGGCCAGCAGCGGACGACGGCGCTGTCGCTCAAGCTGGCCGAAATCGAGCTGATTCACGAGGAAACCGGCGAATATCCGGTATTGCTGCTGGACGATGTGCTGTCGGAGCTCGACCGGAGCCGGCAGACGATGCTCATCGACACGTTCCAGCGCAAGGTGCAGACGTTCATCACGACGACCAGCCTCGACAGCGTCGACATGGAGAAGCTGCGCGACGCCTGCCTGTATCAGGTGAAGGACGGGCGCGCGGAGAAAGCGTAAAGCCGATGCGGAAGGAGCACGAACACGATGTATGTCCATCTGGGCGGAGAACGGATCGTCCGGGCCAGCGAGCTTGTGGCGATTTTCGACGTTTCGATCGAACAGTCTTCGCGAATCTCCCGGCAGTTCACCGCTTGGGCGTCGAAGCGCAAGAACGTGGAAGTGATCGGCGAAGAAGAGCCGAAGTCGATCGTGGTGACCACCCAGAAAGTGTATTATTCCCCCATATCTTCCTCCACGCTGAAAAAACGGACGCATCAGCTTCCGGACGTGTAACCCTCCGCAAGGTTCGAAGCAGCAGTCGAGAGGAGCAGTGAACCAGGCATGACGGAAAGCCGGCATGTTTACGACGAGAGTCAGATTCAGGTATTGGAAGGTCTCGAGGCCGTCCGCAAGCGGCCCGGCATGTATATCGGTTCCACCAGTTCGAGGGGTCTTCACCATCTCGTCTGGGAAGTCGTCGACAACAGCATTGACGAAGCGCTTGCCGGTTTCTGCACGCGCATCGAGGTGATCATCCGGAAGGACGGCAGCGTGACGGTCATCGACAACGGGCGGGGCATCCCGGTCGGCGAGCATCCGAAGATGAAGCGGCCGACGCTCGAAGTCGTGCTGACGGTGCTGCACGCGGGCGGCAAGTTCGGCGGCGAGGGATACAAGGTGTCCGGCGGCCTGCACGGCGTCGGCGTCTCCGTCGTGAACGCGCTCTCCGAGCACCTGACCGTCGAGGTCAAGCGGGACGGGTTCATCCACCGGCAGGAGTACAAGCGCGGCGTGCCGCTCTACGACGTGCGCGTCATCGGCGAGACGAACGAGACGGGCACGACGGTCACGTTCAAGCCTGATCCGGAGATTTTCACCGAGACGACCGAGTTCGAATACGATACGCTGCAGACGCGGATCCGCGAGCTGGCGTTCCTGAACAAGGGCATCGAGATCGTGCTGCGCGACGAGCGGAGCGGCGCGGGGGATACCTACAAGTACGACGGCGGCATCATCGAGTTCGTTCAATATTTGAACCGCAACAAGGAGCTGCTGCACGAGCAGCCGATCTATGTCGAGGGCATGCGGGAGAACATCCAGGTCGAGATCGCGCTGCAGTACAACGACAGCTATACGGAAAACATCTACTCGTTCGCGAACAACATCCACACGCACGAAGGCGGTACGCACGAATCCGGATTCAAGAGCGCGCTGACCCGGATCATCAACGAATATGTCCGCCGGATCGGCCTGCTGAAGGACAACGATTCGAATCTGACGGGCGAGGACGTGCGGGAAGGGCTGACGGCGATCATTTCCGTCAAGATTCCGGAGCCGCAGTTCGAGGGACAGACGAAGACGAAGCTCGGCAACGGCGAAGTGCGCGGCATCGTCGAGTCGCTGTTCGCCGAGAAGTTCCAGGAGTTCCTTGACGAGAATCCGTCCGTGGCGCGCCGGATCTCGGAGAAGGGCGTGCAGGCCGCGCGGGCCCGGGAAGCGGCGCGGAAAGCGCGCGAGCTGACCCGGCGCAAGAGCGCGCTCGAAGTGAGCGCCCTGCCCGGCAAGCTGGCCGACTGCTCGTCCAAGGACGCGTCGATCTGCGAGCTGTACATCGTCGAGGGCGATTCCGCGGGCGGATCGGCGAAGCAGGGGCGCGACCGCCACTTCCAGGCGATCCTGCCGCTCCGGGGCAAGATTCTGAACGTCGAGAAGGCGCGGCTTGACCGGATTCTGACCAACGAGGAGATCCGCGCCATCATCACGGCGATCGGCACGGGCATCGGCGAGGATTTCGACCTGTCGAAGGCGCGCTACCACAAAATCATCATCATGACCGACGCGGACGTCGACGGCGCCCACATCCGGACGCTGCTGCTGACGTTCTTCTACCGGTACATGCGCCAGATCATCGAAGCGGGCTATGTCTATATCGCGCAGCCGCCGCTCTACAAGATCGAGCGGAACAAGGTCGTCCGCTACGCGCTGAACGACGCCGAGCGCGACAGGATTTTGGCCGAATTCGGCGACGGCGCAAAGGTGAACATCCAGCGCTACAAGGGCCTGGGCGAAATGGACGCCGGGCAGCTCTGGGAGACGACGATGGATCCCGAGAACCGCACGATGCTGCAGGTGACGATTCAGGACGCGATTCAGGCGGACGCCATTTTCGACACGCTGATGGGCGACAACGTCGAGCCGCGGCGGGAATTCATCCAGGCCAACGCGAAATTCGTCAAAAATCTCGACATCTAACTGGAGCCGTCCGGCATCACCGGGCGGCTCTCTTCCTTCTTGCGCGTGCGGCGCGGCTGATGCGGCTTCTGTACCGGTATTTGCCGTATGCCACCGCATAGCGCCAAATTTTGCGGAACACCGATTTGTCCTTCAGCTTGCGGAAGATGAACGGGTCGGGCGCCGTGTTCACTTCAAGGATCCACGGCTTCAGCGAGTCGTCGATCGCGATGTCGAGGCCGATCTCCTTCACGCCCGGCCAGCGCTTCTGCAGTTGCCTGGCCGTGTCGACGCCCAGCTTGCGGAGCTGCCGGGCGTATGCCTTTTGCCGGGCGGCGTCGAGATGGGGGCTCATGAGCACGGAGTATGCCGTCGGCGTTCCGCCGCTGTGGTAGTTCGTCACGATTTTCCGCGGATGCGAGAGCCGGCCGATGATGCCGGTCGACTCCCAATCGCCGTCCGGCGTCTTCTGTACCATGACGCGGATGTCGAATCGCCGCCCCTTGTATTTCAGCAGCCGGATTCCCCGCTGCGCGATGTACGTGCCCTTGCGCTTTAGTCGCTGCAGCCCGTCGTACAGCGAATCGATCGAACCGTACCGGAAGGAGCGGGTGTCGATCCGCGCGAGATAGCCGTCCTGCTTCCGTTCGACCCGGATGACACCGTTTCCGTATGTGCCCTTGTCCGGTTTGACATAGATCATGCCGTAGCGATGCAGCATGTCGGACAGCGACTCACGCGACAGTCTCCGGGTCTCCGGGATCAGCTCGCGCAGTCCGGCGTGACGCATCAACACTTCGGTTTTCGCAAGCTTGCTTCTCACGCGCTTAATGGCCAACGGGCGTCGGCTCCTTTCGATCGCGCGGGAACCGGCGGTCTGGAAATTCCGGACAACCCTTGCGATGAGTGGTATAATAGACTGCGGAAGGCGGCCCGCCTCCCTGCGCCAATCCAGCATATGCGCAATGGCCCGCGCGCGCCTCCGCGTTCGTACCGTTTCCGGAGGGCGCATGATGACGTTTAATTGTGCGGATTTGGTGAAAGTAATATAATAATCTGGAGAGCATTTGTTGGAAGGATTGTCGGAATCGGCTGAATTTTCGCGGGTTTTGTCCCGCGGATGGATCGTTTTTGCGTTTTGCGGGATTTTTTCGATTGGATCAGGGTTTATCGGCGCGGCATGGCGGATGGCATCGCGATGCGATGCAGCCCTGCGCCGCGTTGAAAGATCGGGAGGTAGAGCATGGCGGAAGAGAACCGTTCTCAGATCAGGGATCGCGATATCAGCACGGAAATGCGGGATTCGTTCCTCGACTACGCGATGAGCATCATCGTCAGCCGTGCTCTGCCCGACGTGCGCGACGGGCTGAAACCGGTTCACCGCCGGATCCTGTATGCGATGTCCGAGCTCGGCATGTCGCCGGACAAGCCGTACAAGAAGTCGGCGCGGATCGTCGGCGAAGTCATCGGTAAATATCATCCGCACGGCGACGCGGCCGTCTACGAGACGATGGTCCGGATGGCGCAGGATTTCTCTCTCCGCTACATGCTTGTCGACGGCCATGGCAACTTCGGCTCGGTCGACGGGGATTCGGCGGCGGCGATGCGGTATACGGAAGCGCGGCTGTCGAAGATTGCGATGGAGATGCTGCGCGACATCGGCAAGGAGACGATCGACTTCGTCCCGAACTACGACGGCGAGGAGAAGGAGCCGTCCGTGCTGCCGGCGCGGTTCCCGAACCTGCTCGTCAACGGCGTCTCCGGGATCGCCGTCGGCATGGCGACGAACATTCCGCCGCACAACCTGACGGAAGTGATCAACGGCATCCAGGCGATGATCCGGAACCCCGACATCACGCCGCTCGAGCTGATGGATTATGTGAAAGGCCCGGACTTCCCGACGGCCGCGATCGTCATGGGCCGCGAAGGCATCCGCCAGGCCTACATGACCGGCCGCGGCTCGATCACGATGCGGGCGCGGGCGGAGATCGAGGAGTCGGGCGGCAAGCCGCGCATCATCGTGCACGAGCTTCCGTACCAGGTTATCAAGGCGCGGCTCGTCGAGAAGATCGCCGAGCTCGTGCGCGAGAAACGGATCGATGGCATCACCGACCTGCGCGACGAATCGGACCGCAACGGCATGCGCATCGTCATCGAGCTCCGGCGAGACGTCAATCCGAACATCGTGCTCAACAACCTGTACAAGCATACGCCGATGCAGACGAACTTCGGCATCAACATGCTGGCGCTGGTCGACGGCGAACCGAAGGTCCTGAACCTGAAGGACCTGTTGTATCATTATTTGCAGCACCAGATCGTCGTTATTCGCCGCCGCACCGAATATGATCTGAAGAAAGCCGAGGCCCGCGCCCATATCCTCGAGGGGCTGCGCGTCGCGCTCGACCATATCGACGAGATCATTAACCTGATCCGCGGGTCGCGCACGACCGAAGAGGCGCGGGACGGCCTGATGGCGCGGTTCGGGTTCAGCGTTGATCAGGCGCAGGCCATCCTCGACATGCGGCTGCAGCGCCTCACCGGGCTGGAGCGCGAGAAGATCGAAGAGGAATACGCCGAACTGCTGCAGAAGATCGCCGAGTACAAGGCGATTCTGGCCGACGAGGGGCTCGTGCTGCAGATCATCCACGACGAGCTGGAAGAGATCAAGCAGAAATACGGCGACGAGCGCCGCACCGAAATCACGTCCAGCGAGAACGAGATTCTCGACGAAGATCTCATTCCGCGCGAAGACGTGGTCATCTCGATCACGCATGGCGGATACATCAAGCGGATGCCGGTGACGCTCTACCGCAGCCAGAAGCGCGGCGGAAAGGGCGTGATCGGCATGGAGACGAAGGAAGACGATTTTGTCGAGCATCTGTACGTCTCCAACACGCATCACTATTTGCTGTTTTTCACGGACAAGGGCAAGGTGTTCCGGCTCAAAGCTTACGAGATTCCGGAACTCGGCCGTACCGCGAGGGGCACGCCGATCATCAACCTGATCCAGATCGAGCCGGGCGAGACGATCAACGCGGTCATTCCGATCGAACGGTTCGACCCGGACCTGTACCTGTTCTTTGCGACGAAGCAGGGCATCGTGAAGAAGACGCCGCTGGACGACTATTCGAACATCCGCAAGGTCGGACTGATCGCGATCAACCTCCGCGAAGACGACGAGCTGATCAGCGTGAAGCTGACCGACGGCACCCGCGAGATCATCATGGGGACGAGCCAGGGCATGTCGATCCGCTTCCCCGAGCAGGAGGTTCGCCCGATGGGCCGCTCGGCGACCGGGGTGAAGGGCATCCAGCTCGACGAAGGCGACACCGTCATCGACATGGACGTTGTCGACCCCGATCTCGACGTGCTGATCGTCACGGAGAAGGGATACGGCAAGCGGACCCCGGCCGGCGAATACCGGGTGCAGAGCCGCGGCGGCAAAGGCATCAAGACGCTGAACATCACGGAGAAGAACGGCTCGGTCGTCAGCCTGAAGATGGTCGCTGACGACGAGGATCTGATGATCATGACGTCCGCCGGCACGCTGATCCGCACGAGCATCGCCGGCATCTCCACAATGGGACGCAACACGCAAGGGGTCAAGCTGATCAATATCCGGGAAGACGATTCGGTCGCGACCGTGACCCGCGTCAGCCGGTCGGAAGAATCGGAAGAAGCAGAACGCGGTTCGGAAGAATCGGACGTTGACGGAGAATCGTAACAGTCCGGTTGGATATGGAGGGGAATGCACATGCCTACGGTCCCGCTGTCTCAAGTCAAAATGGGGGATCGTTTCGCCTCCGATGTCATCACGCCGCTTGGCGGCACGCTTTTCCGCAAAGGCCGGGTCGTAACATCGCGCGAATACGAAATCTTGCAAGCCTTTCTGATCAAACAGGTCGACATTGAGCCGCGCGAGGGCATCGAAGAGATCGTTGTGCCGGACGACACCCCCCTGACAAGGTTCGATATCGAGTATGACCGGTTGATCAGTCTGATCCGGCGCATTTTCGTGTCGAATTCGAGCGGCATCGGGATGCCGATCATGGACATCCGGACCCAGCTCGAGAACGTGCTGGCCCATATCGAAGAATACAGCGTGCTGACGTTCAGGCCGAAAATCGCCGATACGCAGGATTTTCTGTATCACAAGAGCGCGCTGACGGCCGTAACGTCGTATCAGCTCGCGCAATGGTGCGCGTTCCCGAAAAAAGACTGGGTGCCGATGGCGCTGGCGGGCCTGTTCCATGACATCGGCATGTTCCGGATCGACCCGAACATCATGTACAAGCCCGGCCGGCTGACCGCGTTCGAGCAGGAGGAAATGAAGAATCATACGAAGCACGGCTACAACCTGCTCAAGAACGTCACCGCCATCAACGAAGGCGTCAGACTGGCGGCGCTGCAGCACCACGAGAAAATGGACGGCAGCGGCTACCCGCTCGGTCTGAAAGGCGATAACATCCATCCGTATGCGCGCCTTGTCGCCGTGGCCGATGTCTACCATACCATCACCCTGGAGCGCAGCTACCGGAGAGGGATCTCGCCCTATCTCGCACTCGAGCAGATTCTGAACGAATCGTTCGGCAAGCTCGATCCGGTAATCGTCAGAACGTTCGTCGAAAAGGCGACTTCATTCCACAACGGGATGGTCGTCCGGCTGAGCGACAACCGGCTGGGCGAGATCGTGTTCACCGACCGGAACCATCCGACGCGGCCGCTCGTGAACGTGGGCGGACAGATTGTCAATCTCGTCACCGAACGGGGCATTCATATCGAATCCATCATCCGATAAAGAACAGGATGCACAGGCCGGGGCCGACGACCCCGGCCTTGTTTTTCCACTTGCGCGACGGCAGCCGGATGTGATAGATTGAAATCCGCGCCTTCTGAAACAGGCGACGGTGCAGCCGGTGGACGGCGGTCGGAGGAACGGAAGCCGGAAATTGGGGCTTGCATCGGGACGGCGCGATGTGATATATTATAAAAGTCGCTGCCTGACGATGGCGACGGCGGCGAGCGAGCAAGATGGCTCCTTGAAAACTGAACAACGAGCTTGAGTTGCCCGTTCTTCAATTGAGGAACGAAAGCAAAGCGCGAACGTACGAAATGTGAGCTGAGACAGCTCTTTCTTTCATGGAGAGTTTGATCCTGGCTCAGGACGAACGCTGGCGGCGTGCCTAATACATGCAAGTCGAGCGGAGTTTCCGTGACGGAAGCCTTCGGGCGGAAGACGCGGA
>Ga0207866_1002060_pt1 | contig 15860 bp, 12 predicted proteins | sample HigsolmetaAR203D_FD_184835 | JGI IMG/M metagenome (GOLD analysis project Ga0207866, IMG submission 184835) | Ionic liquid and high solid enriched microbial communities from the Joint BioEnergy Institute, USA - AR20-3-D (SPAdes) (version 2) ...
CCCATGCCAGGAAACATACCATGACCACAAGCGAGACCCAATAAAAATCAGTATCAAAAAACAATCCCCTGAAGTAAGGGGTGAAGAACATCAATGCTCCGAGAACGACTAACAGAACGTAACTCATCAGCTTGTAACCTACCTTATTCATTGGGTAAAATGATTAGTATTTGCTGTATATTTATTCATGTCTTCCACAATCGCTTTAGCCTTTTTGGTACCAGCTTTCTCTTCTGACACTCCTTTAGCTTGCACTCCATGAAGCACAACAATAATCGTCTGAAAGAGAAGTTTGATATCGAGTAACAAAGTGTAATTTCGAATATACATGAGGTCATATCGCAGCTTTTCTTCTGCTGTCGTGCTATACTTAGCTTTGACTTGCGCCAATCCGGTTATGCCAGGTTTAACTGCCACCCTATACAGATAATCTGGATGATTCTCTTTGTATTTTTTCATGAAATGCGGTCGCTCAGGTCGAGGACCAACCAAACTCATATCTCCCTTTAACACGTTCACAAGTTGCGGCAACTCATCAATCCTTAGTGGACGAATAATTCTACCCAATGATGTTATGCGAGGATCCTTTTCCTTGGCGAGAACCGGGCCTGTATGCTTTTCTGCATTCTTGATCATCGTTCTAAATTTGTAAATCATATAAGGTTTTCCGTTTTTCCCGATTCGTACCTGAGAATAGATCGGTCCTCCCTTTGATGTTAAAGGGATTAATATGAGAAGCAACAGCATTACGGGACTTAGCAAAAGCAATAAAATAATAGACAGTGTAATGTCCATTACCCTCTTCAGGAATCTTTGACCTGGACCAAGACTTGGAGGCATCACCGAGAAAACAAGCATATCATCGATCTGTTGCGGCTCTGCCCCCATAAGAAATAATTCATAAAGTTCAGGAACAACCAAAACCTCTTTCATGAACTGCGAAGAGTAGCTCATAATTTCAGCTTTCTGCTCGCCAGTTAGCTCAGGACTGATGAGTATGACATCAACATCTTCGATATGTTGCGTGATTAGATCTTTTTTGTCTGCGGTGACTACTGCTCGGATCTCAAACCAACCTTTGACGTGTTCAAAAAACTTCTCCACCACTTTACTGCCATTTTCCATGCTGCTGGCCACAATTAATACGCGTTTCTTCCCGTTGATTTTAAATTGCATATACCATATTACGGATCTGTAAAGAACCATAAGAAGCGCGACCAGCACAGAACCGACAAGAATCACACTGCGAGGCATTGCAAATCCGCGAAACCAGAAGCTGGCCGCTATCATGGCGATCATGACCAGTCCGACACTCATCAAAATCGAATAAATAAAATTGTCGTAACTCTTCCGATTGCTATCCGCATATAGATCGAAGAAGTAGAAGATAATAAGCGCAGCAAACCCAAGCCATGGAGCCAGTAATTCAAATGCACTCCAGTTACGATCTGGGATATCGCGTCCGAACAACAGCAAAAAAGCCAATAAATATCCGCCATAAAGTACGACCAGATCAAATAATGCGATTAATAATCCAGTGAACTTTCGCCTTGCACGATTCCCCATCTTCATACCTCGATCTATATCAATTTCTTACATTGTAATCTTAACACATTATCATCTTAAAAAACCTTATTTCTTCTTCCTGAAATGTGCCGAAAATAACCCCAGGAACGAAGCCGCACCTCTAACAACATGCAAACTTATGAAGGCTATCATCGTAGGAATCAAATATTTAAAACCAGAATTCAGCTTCATAACATTCCATGAACTGATGAATACGAGAAGCAGATATAGTGTACATATAAAAATAAAAAACCACATCATGCTTCTTAGGAATATCGCTCCGACCAATAGAGTCAAACCCAGTACGAATGCAATCAGTGGCAGCATATGACGTATTCGAAGTACTTGTTTTCCATACGTGCTGGCTATCATGGTCCATCTTCCGTCTCCCCATGCCTTATGAATGAGACCTGATAACGTTTCTCTTACAAAATACACCGATCTGATTTTTGTGGAGAGATAAAAAATCATACCTGCTTGTCGAATGCGGGCGTGCATCTCCAGGTCTTCATTTCTTTTCAGTTCTTCTTGGAAGTATCCAACAATTTCAAAGATCTCCCTTTTGTATGCCCCATAAGGTACGGTGTCAACCTGCCCTTCCCATTCATGTTTGGTGGTGCGAAACTTCGAGTTGCCCACTCCGAAAGGATGCGAATATACATAGCTATTCACTTTCCCCCAGAAACTGTTCCCCACAGACTCAATCACGCCACCGACACAAGCAGCAGAAGGATTCCTCTCGATAACCTCTCGATTATTTTTCAGGAAATCTTCAGGAATATGACTATGTCCATCAAGTCGAATGACGTATCTTCCTTTAGCTTCTTTAATACCGATATTCCATCCGGCTGGTAATGTTTTTTTATCATTCATCAACATTCTGATTCGAGAAGGATAGGAGGTTATAAACTGATTGACTACTTCCCTGGTGCGGTCTGTGGAATGGCCATCTACGACTATGATTTCGTAGTCTTCAGCAGGATAATCCTGATGAAGAACAGCATCTAATAAGGAAGCTATATAGTTTTCTTCATTCCGTACAACCATCAAAACAGAAAAGAACATGGCGCCTCCATCATTCTAACGTATGTTGAATACATCATGAATTGTAATCAAACCTACCAATTGATCTTGATCAATAACCGGCAGAGAGGAAATTTTGTGCTTCTCCATCACATTCAGTGCATCAACAGCCATCTGATCCGGTCCAATATTTCGGAAATTCGTGGTCATTAGATGCGCTGCATCGAGCAGAAATAGCTCTTGTTTGTACTTGTTGATCGCTCTTCTGACATCTCCATCAGTGATGATTCCAACCATTTTCCCGGGATCTGATAGATCCATGACACAGACAGCACCAAGACGCTTGCTGCTTATCTCATATACGATATCTTCGATTGTAGCATTCACTGTCACTCTTGGAACAGCATCATCAGAATGCATCACATCTCTTACCCTGGTTAACAGTCGTCTTCCTAAAGTACCCCCAGGATGGTAAAGAGCGAAGTCTTCCGGTTGGAAATTGCGCATCTTCATCAGCATGATTGCCAATGTATCACCCATTACCAGTGTAACAGTAGCAGATGAGGTTGGGGCAAGATTCAACGGACAAGCCTCTTTCTGAACTCCAACATCCAGTACGATATCTGCAGCTTGTCCAAGTACAGAATTCTTGTTGCCCGTCATCGCGATGATCTTCGCGCCAATCTTTTGAATAGAAGGCAATAACGCAAGCACTTCGTCGCTATTGCCACTATTGCTGATAGCCACGACTACGTCATCGCGTTCGATCATACCCAAATCTCCATGTAACCCTTCAGCAGCGTTCATGAACATGGCATGTGTGCCAGTCGACGCCAGTGTAGCTGCGATTTTCTTGCCAACCAATCCGCTCTTACCAATTCCGGTAACGACGACGCGTCCTTTCGAACGATAGATCAACTCTGCTGCTGAAATGACCTCAGGCCCCATTCTATCCCGGACTGATTCCAGTTCGTGGATCTGAATGTTGAAGATGTCACGAGCTTGTTCTACGGTTGGTAAGTTACTTGTCTGCAAAAACGAGTACATATCATCTCTCCCATCATTGAGATGCTCCTTCATATTTCTTCACCAGTTCAGACCAACTTCCGACTGATTTCAGGATATACTCGATTATTTCTCTTGCAGCTCCATCGCCCCCGGCCTTGCTGGAGACATAATGACAAACTTGCTTCACTTCTTCGCTGGCATCTGCTGGACAGGCGCTGAAACCTACAACCCTCAGCACATTCAAGTCATTAATATCATCACCAACGAACGCCGTTTCCTCCAACCCGTAATCCTTCATTGATAAGATTGACCGGATCTTCGTCAATTTATCCGGTACGCCTTGATACACATAGGGAATTTGAAGTTCTTTCGCTCGTTGCGTTACAACCGGAGACTGTCGCCCTGTTATGATCGCCACTTCGATCCCTGATTTCAATGCTAATGAGATGCCCATGCCATCTTTAACATGAAAGTTCTTATACTCTGTCCCATCAGAACCGAGGGTAATCTTCCCGTCCGTCAGTGTACCATCTACATCGAATACGATAAGCTTTATTGGCTTCACCATTACATTCCCTTTCTCATTAGCTCTCTGACACGTTCTAGATCAGCCAAAGTATCGACACCCACTAACTCGTGACTGGTCTCCAATACTTTAATCCGATAGCCATTCTCCAGTATTCGGAGCTGTTCCAGTGATTCCGCCAATTCCAGTGGTGTAGGCTGCAACGTCACATATTTAAGCAAGAATGATTTTGAATATCCATATATCCCAATATGCTTATAATAGTCGTTATATGGGTTTCGATTATACGGGATGCGGCTTCTGGAAAAATATAGGGCATAGCCACCCTTATCGGTGATGACTTTCACGTTGTTGGGATTATCAATATCTTCGTCACTCGTTAACCTGTGTTTCAGCGTTATACATTTCGTATCTTCTTCAATTCCGGCGATTAGATGATTGATGACGTCCTTATGGATTAGTGGTTCGTCACCTTGTACATTAATGACGTAATCTGCGTCGAGTTGTTCAGCAACTTCGGCAATCCGAGTACTTCCGTTCAAGTGATCGGCACGAGTCATTACTGCAGTTCCCCCGAAGCCGATCACCGTGTTGTACACATCCTGGTGGTCGCAGGCTACGATAACGTCTTGCAGATTCGCTTGTTTAACACGTTCGTAAACATGCTGGATCATTGGCTTCCCATTGATATCCAGCAGAGGCTTGTTTGGCAACCGAGTTGAGGCCATGCGCGCTGGTATGATGGCGATAATTTTAGTCATTTTACATCCACCTTAAGTTATGAGCAATATTATATGATTAGACGGATTTTTTACTGATTCTTTCCAGGTAGGCTTGAATCTGATCTCCTATTTTTATTGAAGCATCAAAGTTGAAATCACCATCACTCAGATTGACTTTTGCCCATTCCCAACCTTCTTCAGTGACTGAACTCGAGTTGGTGCCGATATATTTCAATATCAATTCATTCAATTCATCGAAGTTGCGGGCAATTGGTATGCCAACATATTCCCAAAACAACTCAAATTCCGTGTATTTCGCTGATATTGAAGGCTTATTAAGTAATGCTGCTTCGAATAGCATCGTACTGTTAATAGAAATCGTTATATCGGTATGATAAATGGCATCCATCGGTGGCGATACATTCTCTTTATACCCTTCAATAAATATCATCTCATTAAATAACCTTAATTGCTTGATCGTCTTCCCGTTTAACACTTTATTGCCCAATGCAGGAGGCATTCTGATAATCAATTGAAAATCGTTAATAATGCAGATCTTAAGCAGATCCTTGATCAGGGTAAGTTGGGCATCTCTAGCTGCTTTCTCATCATATTGGGAATCAAGTGGCTGCAACGCCAGCAGAATAGTCTTTTTATGCTCATCCAAATTGGCAACACTGTAAAACGATGAGCGATCCATCGATGGTTGAAATTCACTATAAACATCGAATTTAGGGGCACCGACACAAATGATCTCATTCTCAAATCCCCTGGACTTCAAAATTCGTTTTTGCAAGTCCCCCCATACTAGTGCAAGATCACAAATTGGAGTATCAACGCCGGTAATTGGCTCAACGTAAAACATATCTTCTCTTGCAAAAACCGACTCATGAGGGATCAGTATTGTAGGAATGCCCAATTCTCGACAAGCTTCGACCGCCAATCTAAGCGGAGGTGTCCAGTCCAAGGTTACAATCAGGGCTTTAATTTTATCCCTGTTTTTAATGAATTGATCCATCAAATAATCTTTGACCAATTTTTTATTATTTCTGGAAAATTTGATTATCTGGGATCGATTTTTTTGATTATGGGCATCCTTAAATATTTCAAACGGTGTTATTTGCATGTTCGATCTTGTTGCAACTATTTTTATTGTCGCATCAGCAGTACGTTCTAACCAAGGGATATAGACCAAGGTCTTTCCTTCAACCCCATCAAGCTGGACTGTATTTAAAAAATTTTTCCTGAAGCGGTACCACCTTGCAATTTGTTTGGCTTTAAACGGGAAAGCACTAATTTTACTTCTAATCTCCCGGATTTCTAATCCATCACTCAGCAGATTGAAGCGAAAGAGCCTGCCATCAATCCCTATTCTTCTTGACTGTTTATTGGCAGTCGTACTGGTCAAGGTAATTGCTTGATCATTAGAACCATATATCCTAAAAAACCAGTTACCCTCTATCTTGGAGCTTTGGAAAAATACCTGTCTCGTTGGAATGACGGCGTCTATCATGTTGTTCTCACCACCAATCCTGCTCCTATACTTGATCGGAATGTTAATTCCATTTTCCTCGTTAATCAAGCCTAAACGGAGATCGTCTGGATTCATTTCATTGGGTACACTGATGCAAAGATGAAGATTCCCACTCTTAAAAAATGTAAGGTATGTTATTGTAGAACCCAAAATCCTTACCCTCCCGTTATGTTTTTTATTTGCTTATCTATGTTTAGGGCACTTGATAAAATGGATTCAAACTGATCCAAGCGCAGTTGATTTGGCCCATCACTGATAGCATGATCTGGATCAGGATGCACTTCTGCAAAGATGGCATCAACACCAACGGCCACAGCAGCCCTCATCAATGGAGGGACATATTCTCGATTCCCTCCTGTAGAGTGCCCTTGTCCTCCTGGTTTCTGAACAGAATGTGTGGCATCAAATACAATCGGATATCCAAACTTCCTCATCTCAATCAAACTAGTCATATCTACAACTAAGTTGTTGTAACCAAAAGTAGTGCCTCTTTCACATAACATGATTTTGGTGGATCCGGATTCCTCCAACTTTTTAACGACATTCCCCATATCCCACGGCGCTAGGAACTGACCTTTTTTCACATTAATGGCCTTACCGGTCTTTGCCGCAGCTGCTAACAAATCTGACTGTCTACATAAGAATGCCGGAATCTGAATCACATCAACTATTTCTCCCACAGGACCGCATTGCCAAGATTCGTGAACATCCGTAATAATTGGGATGTTCAGACTGTCCCTAACTTTTTTCAGAATCGCCAATCCATCTTCTAAGCCAACCCCACGATTAGAATAGATGGAGGAACGATTGGCTTTGTCGAATGAAGATTTAAATATATAGTTGATCCCGAGTTTGTCGCATATATCCTTTATTTTTTCCGCAGTTTCAAGTACCATTTTTTCATTTTCAATTGCACATGGACCTGCAATTAAAGTGAATGGCTTGCTCGAGTCACCAACTTCAAAAAAATCGCCTATCTGAACTTTTCTAACTTCATGATTTATCATCAATTTTCGCCTTCTTCCTTCTCTATAGTTTTATCTTCGGTTAATGCAACAATCTTTCTGGCAATGTTCATGCACGTATCTCGATCCTTGGTATTTAAGAACCCCTCAACATTGTAACAAAATCTCAAGTAATATAAAAACTTGCGTATCAGTTCACTGTCATCATTTCGAGATATCAACACACGTTTTACCGTATCAGCCAATACAGATAAGTGTTCACAATGTGTGACAATCCCCTCAATATTATAGAATGCATCTCCTAAAGAGATCACTTTTTTTCCTCGAATTAGTGCTTCAATCGCCACGGTGGAATTGATCGTAACAACTAATGAGGCATTTTCTATCAGTTTTTCTGTGCTGTAATCATCTATCACTATCATACTACAATTCTCGACAGAAATGCCGATATTCCTGTAATTAATATGATCTAATGGATGCTGTTTTATAACCAATGCGTAATTTTCGTTATTCTGCTTATTAAACTCCGCTACAGCATGTGCCAAAATCTGAATAAACATTTCCATATTCAATATCATAGGGGCATGAAGCAAGATTTGTGAGTCATAATGAACTTGGAGCGGTGCGAAGATGTACTTCTCCGGCAATTCCAGTACCAGGCTCCTCTTTCTGGATTTGTCAGACAATGGATAACTGAGCTTTTTTATAATATACCCCATTGTCACCATATAATCCGTCTTGATTTGTCTCCCCATCAACTCGCACACTTTGTTAAACATCCCGTAAGTCGATTTGATCCATATTTTCCTGGCCAAACTTTCAAACTTACGATTTTCTGCGCGGACTGATATTGGTTTTAACAAATACTTTTCATATAACTCATTGTTTATCTCCAACTGCCCATAAAATTCTTTATTTCTGGGCACAGAATTAAGGGCATTTACACCTTTTGTGTCTACAGAAATCGTAAAAGGCCGAAAAAAACCTTCTTCAATAAAGACGGTTCTTAGGCCTATTTCGTTAGCTATAATTTGTGTTATTCTCTCAACGATTGTAGAGCCATTATAGATAACTACGGTATCGATCTTATGGGATATCAAATAATCCTTAATGATACTCATATGTTTTTTTATGAGTAAAAGCTGTGACTTTTTTATACCGCGTTTTTTTACTTTTCGTTGATATTCGAATTGCAAGATACCACAATTTAATAATTCCGAATCAGTAATGTTATATGGGTTAGCGTATTTTACTCGACTTGGTAAGTAAACAATTTCATCAAAGCAGCGTTTATTCACTTTGATTCTGCAATGACTTAGCAAATAGGTTTGATATCCTAAACGCTTCAACTCCTCGGCAATTGCCTCCATCATATATATGGACCGATTTAAGAAAGCTATTTTCTTCATCTTATTTATTCCTCTGCGCTTATTATCGATTGGCGAAAGCGCCATACGCTTGCAATACTTTTTCCGTTTCATCGTGCATGATTAGCTTCCCTTTATCCAACCATATCGCTTCATCGCATAATTCCTTGATGAGCTCCTCGCTGTGTGATACCATCACTACTGTCCTGTCCGCATTTATCATTTCTTTTATCCTCGCACTACTCTTCTTGCGGAAGCGTGCATCTCCGACGCTAAACACTTCATCGATCAACAACAGTTGAGGATCGACATGACAAGCTATTGAGAAGGCAAGCTTGGACTTCATACCTGATGAATACGTCCTCACCGGATTGTCGATAAACTCCCCAAGTTCCGAGAATTCCACTATATCATTGAAGTGATGTTCAATATGAGCCTTTGAAAGTCCAAGAAGCAATCCATTGATATATATATTCTCACGACCTGATAGCTCTGGCTTAAATCCTGCTGCCAGCGACAGAAGGGAAATGGAGTCCGTGTGTATCTTAACATCTCCTTCATCTGGAGCATAAATTCCTGCTAATACTTTAAGCAGTGTTGATTTGCCCGCACCATTCTCACCGATTATCCCTACTGTTTTGCCTCTCTCAATGTTGAAAGTTATCCCCTGTAAGGCTTCGATGGACTTGGTTTTCCTTACCGATTTCTGTCGAGTAAACGTGTGTATTACCCAATCTCGAAAATCAAGGCTTTTAATGAATGTGTATTTCAAATGGAGATTAGAAACCTCTATAATATGGTCACTCATCAAAGATTCTTCTCCTTTATACAACCTTGGAATAAGTCCTGTCGTACTTATATAGTTTTCTAAGCCCCAAAGCAATCAAAACGATACTGAATGATCCCCAGATCAATAAATATCCGTATATCGGATGTTTGCCGTACATGATGACATTGCGATAGCTCTCGAATAACGCTGTGTTTGGGTTCAACCAGAATAACCAACGATATTGTTCGGGAATGAGAGTTAAACTATATATTCCTGGGGATAAATACCACCATATTCTAGTCAAATGTCCCAGTAAATTTTTTAGATCCTTAAGATATACCCCATAATGCGCCAATAACACGGATACCGCGAAGATAAATAAAAAATGGATCAATATCACAAAGATGATCTCGAAGAAATGGAACGTTGGCGCTATTTTAAATACAACCAACATGATCGCCAGTATAATAAAGCCAAAGAGATATCTGACCAGGTTCACGATTGTCTCCTGTAAGGGCAATATGAACTTTGGCAGATACACTTGATTAAGAATACTCATGTGTGATTTTATACATGATGCACTTGACATGATCGTGGAACTGAACCACTTCCAACTCAGAAGGGCACAGAATACAAAAACGGGGAAGTCTGCTTGCCCGCGTTTAAATATAAATACGACTATAATGCTGTAAACGATCATGTGCAACAACGGGTCTAACAACCACCAGAGATAGCCCAGCATGGTGTTAGACACTTTGAGTTTAAGATTTACTCTAATATTGTAAGATATATAATCACGATATTTGCTTATATCCTTGAAGACTTGATTAATCAATTGAATTCACCACTTGTTTGTCCCCTCTTGATATCCGGTTTCATTCTAAGTTTTCTCTCGTATCAGTTTAAGAAGTACTATTGCCTTGTAATTTCCCTGCGTCATGAAACGAATCTATACGTAAATTATGATATCATATTATTTGATTTAGTGATATCGCGGAAGCTATCAGATCATGTAAGGGGAGTATATTTATGCCCAATTGCTCGATTTGTATGAAACATCAACGCAGTGATTCGCTTTATATTTACAGTTTTAATCATTTTCACTTATATCATGCGCCATTGGAGTCCCATGTTTTGGGGTATGTATATTTGGAGCCAAAGCGCCATCTCGAATATTGGCAAGATTTCTGGCAAGAGGAATTGACGGAGTTATCATCAATAATCCCCACAATGGAGAATTTTATGCGAAAGTACGTAGAAGCGGAGCGGATGTACGTAGTAACGATCAGTGAAGCTGTTCGACATTTGCACCTTCATCTAATCCCAAGATCAGTCAACTGCAACGTACGTGGTATTGAATTAATACAACAGGCTACCCAACAAATGGTCAAAACTGAAGAACGAATCACAACTGAAAAAATTAATCAGTTGGTTCATGATTTGCGAGCATTCCTGTATGCAAATTGTTAGCTATTAATACAACCAAAACGTCAAACCGCAAGAGTTTGACGTTTTGGTTTGTTTGATTCAGTTTAACACAGGAGAAGAATCAGTATACCAGCTTCTGCTTTTTGCCGTGGCAATTTTCTGTATCTCTCCAGATTCGTAAACATCAGATACTTCAATGTGATATCCGTTTCTCAAGATGTTTAAGTATAGGTCATATCCGGTGATTTGCACCTCATACATATCGGTCCCAAGCTCGATATCCTTGCCTAAGACAATGTCCTTACTGTATCGCTTGTCACCTGTTACGATGGTAAATCGGAGCTTATGTTCTGCCAGTTCATGCTGATAAATATCCTTCGACAGGGAATAGTCAAAACGAATTGTTGCATTATCGTTATTTAGATAAAGTTTAACGTCCTTCATTGAAATCGTGTAATTCGCGATTTCAATCTCATCCTCCAAGGAGTCTTTTACGTCATATTCCTCTATCGGAACACTTAAGAGAAACGCCTGTTTATAAGTATCCTTGTCGAGCAATTGTGTACCCAGAACCAATTCGATGGTATTCACTTCGAAACCTTTCGGAATCTCCGTTGTGATCGGTATCATGGCTTTGCCAGACGGCATTGTTAATACTTTATTGTCCGGTATCTTAGCAGGGAAATACATATTGCCATTGATCCTGTAGAATGCCACCAACTGCTCCAATGTAACAAATCTCGGTTCCTCATTGGTCATGATCACATCGGTATAGATGATATCGGACACACTAGTATGATAGATCGCTTTATTCAGAACATATATCGAGCTTTGTTTGCCGATCGTGCTGGTGCGTATCACGCCAGTGCTCGGCAACGTCATATCCACCGCTTCACTGATAAACGTAGCAATTAAGGAAGTGTCATCCGTTTCCTTCTCGCTAAGGTTAAATCGGATCTCATCGAAATCGAAGTTGAAAGGAATCTCTGTATTGAAGATATATTTGATCGCATTGCCTTTCTTGATGCTCAGATTATTATCCAACTTGATTCCCTCTATTTCAGAAGGCTCTAGCTTGATTTTATCTAATTCAATGGACGCAACAAGATCCAAGCTTGGTAATGCTTTATCATTAACCAGATTTGCTACATCAACATCAACACTGATAATATCCGTTTCGTTGTTCGGCAAACGTTGAATGTGGTTTAAAGTGATGGTGTATGTACCATCTTCAGTCTTGTATTCATAGACCCGCCTAACTTCATCCTCTTCTTCCACGACTGTTGGTTCCTTCGGCAGGTAGATCTTCAGTTGCGGGACATCAAAGTTGCCAATTCGGTCAACCACAACGAGACTGAGCTTGGAAATATCCACACTCTTAGGAAGAGTCGATTGAAGATCAACAATAGTCTCGCTGTTCGGCAATACTTGTGCATCCTGCGTCTTCAATGTAACTGGATAAACCAAACCGCCATCTGTTTGAATATAGTATGTATAGTTTGGCAGTTTGGCGGTAAACTTCCCGTTGTTAAAGTACCTCAACTTGATCTGTACATCATGATGATTCCCCGTGTCGATGGAAACATATTTTTCTCCTGTGATCTGTACCGGGGAATTGTCGATTGTGAGCGTTTTGCCTTGCTGCCAGGATACACCAGGATCATAATTATCAGAGATAGATACGGTACCCAAGTGCTGCTCATATCCTTCAACTGAGAAGTTCCAACGTATCACCTGGATCGATATATCTGACAGTTTCACACTGTCTTCCATATTCGAAGTAAAGATATATGTCTTGTGTCCCTTAGGTACCACTACAGCACTTTGCTCATTATTGACCAAAGTTACATTATGCTTCGTGCCTTGCTTCGTCAATATACGCATCCAGTAATAGTTGAACGATAGTTCCGTATGATTGCCATTATATACATCCGCCTTGAATACAAGCTGATTGCCCTGATTAGTCGGGAACAGCATAATATCTGTGATCGTAATCTTGCTCTGGCTGTCAAGATTGATCACATTGTTGACAATCCCTTGAATTTGATCCTTAGAGCTCCCGACATTATCTGCCGCAAAGCTTGTAAGCGGTAAAATCAGTGAAACGAAAGCGATAATTGCTATTGTCATAATCTTCTTCATCATCATCTCATCCTCCCACTATATAGACGAAGCTAATCAGTAGGAAGTTTCGTTTAGTAGTTGTTATTTTCTCCGATCTCAATCACTTCTTTGATCGTATAAAAAATACGCCTTAGGTCGATAATTGACCTAAGGCGTATTTGTGATGATTAACCTAACAGCAAACGATTATTTTACTGCAGTAATCTTTGCAGTTGCAGTTACAGTACCAACCTTGACAGTTACTGTTACAGATTCACCGTCTTTAAGTGTTACCGACGCAGCTTGAGTACCGTTATTCGAAGCTTTTACGTTACCAAGATCACTGAATGTGATGGACACAGTTGGTGCACTGTCACCGTTAGCAAACGTATTGTTGGTACCAATTGTGATTTTCGCACCGTATTGATCCTTAATTTCAAGGCTCAACTTAGTGATGTCAACTACTACGTCATTGTCACTAGCAGCAATGCTAACAGTTTGTTCTGCATTACCGTTGCCAATCTTGACGGATTTAACTTCAGGAGCAACATTTGTCAATGTTACTTCCTTCTCTGCAGACAGACCGTTATTAGTTACTACAGTGATAACAGCCTTAGCTTCGGATCCGCTAGCAATAGCATCCTTGCTAACTACTTGCAGATTATTCGAAGAAGCTTCAAGATACGGATTAGAAGTTGTTACGCTGTAAACTAAGGTCGGAAGCTCAACCTTAACTCCGTCAGATGTTACACCTGTAACCTTAACTTCCTTGTCGTAATCTGCTGTACGAGTTTGAGGCACATACATCGTACCTACGTCAGCGACTTCGATCGACTTGATCTCGCTCAGTTCAACCGTACGAAGAGTTGTGCTGTATTGGCTACCAGCGATAACTCTGTCTTTGTCTGTAGCTGGTTTCGAAGGATCGATCAATTGCAATGTAATCGCATGTTGACCTTTGTTAGCGCCATTCAGTACGATATCATCGTTTTGGGTCAGATAAACGTCACCAGTTACAGTTACGGCATTGGACGTAGAAGCCAGTACCAGTTCGATTTGTACGTTTGCACCCAGCGAGTCGTTCAGAGCACTAGCACTCATAAGACGACCATAGTTGTCTTCAACCAGGATGTTGTCCTTGTTGAGTTTCAGAGTGCTGCCCTTGAAGATCGCTCTGTTCGTATCCGACTTCAGACCAACAACAACCTTAGGTGTTGCAGCAGCCTTAACATCAACTGTTGTGAAGTCATTCTTGTAAGTTTCAGTGAATGCAGTCACTGTATGAATGCCTTGAGCATTAGCCTTGAAGCTAAAGTAGAGAGCTCCGTCCTTCAGAACAAACTTCTGCTCTGTGGCTGGTTTAGTGCTGTCAGGAGATGTTACATTTACTTTCAACTTGTCGACACCAATACCATTCTTAGCCAACAGTGCAGCATTCAGTTTCTTCGTGTCAGTAATCGTATTACCCTTGGAGTCGATAACCGTTGCAGGTACCAACGCTTCTTCACCAACAGCAACGATGCCTGCTACGGAACCCAGGTTCACTACATCATAAGTCAATCCTTCTTCAACAACTACAGTGAATGGATTGCCTCTGCCAGTGAACTTAGCAACTGCATTGATAACTGCAGAACCCTTGGATTTCAGATCAGCAAGTGCAAGAGCTTGTTTCTTCACGCCATCGATTTCTACTTCCTCGATGGTAGCAGTGTACTTAGAAGGATCATATCCTGCAAGGCTGATTACATGAGTACCGCCAACAGAAATGATCAGGTCCTTCTCAAGCAACTTAAGATCCTTGACAACGTTACCGTATTGGTCCTTAGCTTCAAGAATCAACTTGAAGTTGCCAACTGCAGCAGGATCAGTGTCTTCGCTCAGAACTGCATCTGCGTCTTTGTTGTAAAGTTCAACGATAGACACATCGGATACCTTGGCAGATACGCCAACCGACAGAGTCTTCGAAACAGATGCCGTGTTCAGCCCGTTAACGTATGTCAGCGTAACAACGAATTGTTCGTTGATATTGAAGTTGACATTCGTACCAGGCTTAGTGATCTTCAGCACACCATTGCCGATGTCATTTTGATTACCAACGCTAGTCGTTACTTGTGGTACGTACAGGTTAGATACGTCTTCACCATATTGGTTCTTCACCACATAGTTAACAACTACTTGGTTCGGAACATCGTCGCCATTAGCTGCGCGTGCGATCGGAGCTACATCGCTTGGAATTTCGATCGATGCAACTTTTTCGTTTTCAGCAGTCAGAGAAGCTGTCAGAGCCTCATCCGTCAGACCTTCAACAGTTACAGTATAAGTGCCTTCGATCAATTTGGAAGCAGTTTCGATCGTAACAGAAGTTTGATCCTTAGACCACTTGGTGTCACTGATCGCTACTGTGCTAGGACCTCTCTTAAGCGAGATCTTTGCATCCTTGGATTCAACCGCTCCAGCAAACGCCAGTTGCAGCTTCTTAGAGCCAACTGCTTCGAAAGACTTGATGGCAACTTCGCCTTGTTCTTCGAAGCCTGGCAGGCCAAGCTTAGCGCCGAGTGTTACGCCTTCACCGTTAACTTCAGTGTGCAGAGTAGCCAGCGTAGCTACTGCCATCGTACCGCGAGTTGCAACAGCGTTAACATCTACGTTAGCTGCAACCAGGCCAAGTTCCTTAGCCTTGGCAGGAACGTCGAAGTATGCTACGTCAGTGTAACCCAGAGCACGCAGCAGGAACGTCAGCAATTGATGAACAGTCAGCGGTTGGTCGAAACCAAACGTGCTGCCGTCGCCAACGCCGTTCGTCAAGCCGTTCTCCTTAGCCCAGGAGATGTAGCCGTCATAGAACGGTC
>Ga0207866_1002069_pt1 | contig 15793 bp, 14 predicted proteins | sample HigsolmetaAR203D_FD_184835 | JGI IMG/M metagenome (GOLD analysis project Ga0207866, IMG submission 184835) | Ionic liquid and high solid enriched microbial communities from the Joint BioEnergy Institute, USA - AR20-3-D (SPAdes) (version 2) ...
ACCAGACGTGGCAGCACTCGACGCCCCGCCGGGCTGGCCGTCAGAGCCGAGCACGCCACCCGAACCGCCAGCGCCACCGGAACCGACGGTGATCGAAATGCTCGCAGTCGACCAGGGAATGTCCACCCCACGGCGCAGCGTCGCTCCATTCCAGGAGCCGCCGTTTCCGCCTGACCCGGCGCCGAACGCTCCGGCGCCGCCGGAGCCTCCGGCCCCGCCGCCGAGACAGACGATATCGAGCTTCAGTGCGTGCGCAGGAATGTTGTAGGTGTGGTTCCCGGCGTTCGTGAACTGTTGCGTGATCGGCGACATGGGGGGCGGGCCGTGCTGCGGCAGCGGCATCGACCCGGTCGCCTGCGCAACAGTCGGGACGGAAACATTCGCCCCCCTCAAGACACTCGGTGCCGCAACCTGCCCACCGGCGGTCATGGTTGGCGCGGAAACAGTTCCCCCCGATGCTGGTGTCGGAGCCTCAACATTGCCATCAGACAACATCGCCGGCGGCGCAACAGTGTCACGCCACACGCGAATCTCGGGGGGCAGAATGCCGGGATGAGGTGTCAGCGGGAACGGTAGCTCGTATGGCAAGCCGTCGTTCTGCGCGTCGGCCATCATCGGCTCTGGGACGACAACGGTGACGCCCTTGACGGGGTTGGGTACCGCCATATCGGCAGTGGCCGACAGCATCGGAGCCGGTACGGTCGCTCCAGCTGTGACAACTGGCCCGAGCATATCCGCCGAAGCCCCCATTGTTGGCGACTCGACTGGCGGCATTTCCGACGCATCGACGACTGGCACCGCCATTGCCGCAGTTGCGCTCATCGCGTCAGTGTCAACAGTTGCTCCGGAGGCGATTTCTGGCACGAGCAGATCGGCAGATGCCTCCACAATCACGCCAGCAACAACATTGCCGGACGCAACCGTGGGCTCATATAACTGTGGCGCGGAAGCTTCCAGCCTGGGCGAATCAATCCTCGCCCCTGACGCGATACTCGGTTCGTGTGCGCTTGCGGTGGACCCGATAAGCGGTGACTCGACCGGGGGAACATTGATCGTCGGATTATGCGATAGCAGCGATGCTTCGGCCTCAAGCGTTGGCGATTCCGCCGAAGACCCCGATGCAACAGTCGGTACATGCAGTTCTGCTGACGCGCCGAGCGGCGGCGGAACCACCTGTCCCGTCGCCGACACCGTCGGTGCATGGAACCCGCCGCCACCGAGCGGAAACGGCAGCTCGTTCGGCAGTGGATCAGTGGCACCGGCGCGCATCGTCGGCGGAAACACCGCAGCGCCGCGTTCGGGACTGCCACCAGCAAGCGCCGCCGATGCCGCCATTGTCGGCGACTCGACCGTGACATCTTCCCCGACAATAAGATCGGGCGCCACCATTTCGGCGGACGCGTCTAGGGTTGACGGTTCGATGACGGCAGCCTTCTCCGCCGCCCCGAAGTTGGCAATCGCATCCATCTGCGGCTTGCCAACGAACTGCGCCGGCAGCTCGAACGGCAGTTGCAGCAGCGGAATCCCCGGCACACGCACCGTCGCATCGCTGGTACCGGACGGATCGGGAAGTAGCGCTAACGCCACCATCGTCGGGCAGGCGACTTTCTTGATGCCTGTCCAGCCGACAGTGCGGTGGTGCTCCGGGATTTCGGGCGCATCGGACCAGCCGCGAATATGTTCCGACGGCGCGCCAGACGGCGCCGGCGTCCACGCCAACGCGGCTACACCTCGTCAGGTGACAGTTTCAGCAGCCGACCGTAGGTCAGCACCAGGTAGTCGCCGATGAATGCCTGAACAGTGTTGCCCTCGCCTGGCCCCTTGTCGTTGTTAACCTCGAGACGCCATGTGACATCACCGTTCATGTCCCAAACGTCGATCATGCCCCGCCACCTCGAGGCGTCGCTGCCGACGAGCTCTTTCAAGACCTCGAACATCTTCTCGGGTGAGTCGAGCAGGACCGGGCCAGTGCCGAAAATAGCCATCACAAAACCTCCGAGGCCGTCACAACAGCCAGGCCGGCTGGAATATTCTGGAACAACACCAGTCGGTTGCCGGTTTCCATGCCGACACCGATGTGGCGGTGATTCTCCCCGTGCTGGGAAACGTTCTCGGTGAAGTTCAGGATCTCAATACCGTTGCGCAGCAGGCGATGTTCACGCACATTGCTACTACTGCCGACCCACCACTGGAAGTGGTCACCAGCCTGTGGGTACCCGCTCCACGTGGGGCCAACATTCGATACCGAACCGCCGACAATAGCCTGGATATTGATCGCGTTCCAGCCGGAACGCACCCGCACATAATCGGTGAACCCGTTCATGCGCGCGCAAATATAGGTGTACGCGTCGTCGAACAGGTAGCTTTGCGGTGTGCTCGCCAGCACCCACTCCAGCACCATCAAATCGGTGGTCAACGCGCCGCCTGTGTACCGCGCGATCTGCGTGCGGTTGCCGAAACCGCTCGCCTTCCACATCAGCGCGCCGCGCCCGTTCGGACCCATGCTGCCCGCGCCGCCACCGGAGAACTGCGACGTGAAATCGGGGCCGATGTTTGACGATGAAGCCCCGTTGAACGTCAGCGTGATCGTGTTAGCGGCCGACTCAAGAGCGCGGATCCTCGCCTCCAATTGGGTGACACCAGTCTGCGCGCCAGTTCCGATCCGCAGCAAACCGAGAACCACTTCCATGACAGTTTGCAGCGGATTGAACTCGTCCAGCCATTCACCAAGGTTGTTGAACGCGTTGAAGATGTTGTCGATGATGCCCTGAATGTCGGAGATGAACTGGTTGACCTGCGCCACCAGGCCATCAACGAACGCCATCTTGAGTTGCTGGCCTTTTCGCAGCCAGGCGTCGTCGAACTTGATTACCCCCGTTGTCGCATCCGATGTGACATGCAACTGAACAGCGACAGCGTTCACACCGTCCGGAACAATGAACTCACCCTCAAGCTTAGTCGTCCAGTCTGTTGAGTTGCCGAAGGCGTTGAGCGACTGGATGACCTCAGTTGAAACCGGGACATCGTCCAGGTAGGTGTTCAACTCAAGGGCGGCAGCATTGTTGGCGTTAACGCCAGCGTGTGAGACGTAAACACCGATAGATAGTTTCTGGTCCTTGCTGACCGGGACGATATTGGAGACGATGACATGATCCTCGCCGTCACAGTTGACGGCGGCACAGCCATTCGTTGTCTTGCCATCTGTGCTGTCCCAGTGGAATCCACCGCCGTCAACTGTTGACGCCTCAGCGAAGTCCGGTTCGGCCAGCAAATTCGGCTGGTTGTCGCCGATGCTGAATAGCGAAATCTGAGGTAGCCATTCGGGCCGCAACCATCCGAACAGCAGATTCAGGAACGGACGGATGACAATCTCGATGAACTGACGCGCCGCCGCGAGCGGGTCGAAAGCAGGATCGGAGAAATCCAGATTCGCGAGAAACGACCGAAGGTTGTTGACCCAGGTGCCCAGGTCGTTCAGATCGCCGTCCTCGACACCAGTGATGATCTCCACCAGGTCGCCGATGGCGGGCAGATCGGCGACTTTGTCCTGCAGATCGACCGCCCAGTCGCGCAGCTGGTCGAATGCGGCGCCGATCCCGCCTGGGGTGACGAAGCCGCGCACCGCCAGCACAACCTCACGCAAGAACCGCTCCAGGAGTTTGCGCGCCAGGTCGGCGAGGTCGAGCAGCGACGGCAGCGGCGCCTCCCGCGGGTTGTACCCACCCCACGGGACATTCGGCATCTCATGCAGGGACGGCAGACTGGGGGTCTGCCGCACCCAATCGGGGATATCCTCCGTCACAACGCGACTGCCTTGATAGCGAACTGCGTGTTTGCGGTGCCGTATGTCGCTGAGCCGTCGACTTTTTCGGCCATCAGATAGATGGTGGCCGCCGCCCCGGCCGCGACGTAATAACTGGTGTCGGCGGGGTTGGTGCCCGCGTCTGGGGCTGGGTGCAGGATCACCCGCTGCGTCTGCACCCCCGGGATGCTCTTACCGCGACCGATCACCGGGCCGTTGGTCGCTCCCAGGCGGGCCACGATATCCACCGCGATGTCGCTGGACGATCCGGTGACTGTCACGGCGGCGAGCGGCTGGGGCCGCCACGCCGTCCTGTAGGTGCCCGCCGACACAGTGATGACTGCCAGCTGGTGACTGGAGGTGGTGCCGGCGGTCGCCTCGGTGACCGATGCGGGCCAGTGCAGTGCGCCAGCCCGCGGCTCGACAAGTTCGAACGCGTCGCCCGTGCTGTTGACAGCCAATATCTGACCTGCGGACGGAGTCTGCGAGTAGTCGGTGGGGTTGAGGACGGTGTCGCCGTCCTTGCCGGGCGGACCGGCATGCAGCGACCCTCTTAGGGTGTACTGCCCCGGGCTGACCTCGACGATCTCCCACTCGGCGGTAGTGGGGTCCTCGTGCGCCAGTTCGGTGAAATCGACTGGCCCCTCGATGAATTTGGCGGGATCTCCAGGGTCACCCTTGATGAGGCCGGCGATGCCGGACACACCCCCCAGGGGTTTGGCGAAGAAGATATAGGCGCCGCGCTCAGGGTCGGACTCCTTGGGCACCAGGCACTCGATCACCCAATAGTCTTCGCCGTCAATAGTTTTCGTGGGGTAAGGCTCGTCTGCCACTGGTGGTCTCCTTACGATCTGGGCGCGAGGGTCAGGACGTTGAACGCCTCAAATAGCCCTTGGATGAACCGGGTGTGTTTGGCTATCGGGGCCTCATCGGCAAGGTTGTCTCCGATATGCACCATCAGCTCACGATCAGTCGCCGAGTACCGCCACGGTGTGTTCGTGACGTAGTCGGTGAACATCTCCCAGCGGGTGTCGCCGGTGACCTCGTCGGGCACCGGGTAGATGATCGACATCAACCCGCCTTTGAAGATGTCACGGCCCAGGGCGTAGGGGCCGTACGGGGCGTTCTTCATCACCGCCTGCGCCGACGTGTAGCCGCGTGTGTCGAACAGCACTGTCAGGAAGGTGAATATTGCTTCGACGTTGTACGGCGCCGAGTTGGTCGGCACCATGATCTCGATGTTGGGGTGCATCGGACCCATCTGCGCCCGCCGCTCGTAGTGCTGCAGCAGCTGGAACGCGAAGAACGCGTCGTTGAGAAACCCGTCTAGGAGGTTGCTGGGGACACCGGTGAATCCGATGACGATCATCAGCGAGTCGATCAGCCAGGACAGTGTCGCGTTGATCAAATCGTTCAGCCACTTCGGGCTGCGGCCGCCGATCAGGATTTGCCACGCCTTCGGTGTATGGTCGGTGATGCGGCATGAGATCAGTGGCGAGTCGCCTCCGATCTCGGGTGCGACGATCACCGCGTACGGCTCGGTGAAGTCCACGCCCAGCGCCGGCGCGTGGTACACCCCGGGCATCGACTGCACCTCGCGGATCAGTGGGTAGAAGATGTCGCCGAGGGAGCCGCCCAGGTCGACGGTAGTGCGGAACACCGAGTCGATGATGGTGTGGGTTGGTCCTGAAACCTGCGACCTGTCAGTCACTTTCACCACGTACGTGGGTTTCTGCAGGTTTGCCCACCGGTCTGGTTGCGGGTCGCCCGGCCGCCACAAGGACACGTCGACATCCACCCCGTACGCTTTTGTCAGGTCGCGGATGACCGCCCCGCACGACTCCATCCGCACTGTGCGCGCCACCAGCGGCGACCCGTCCAGCATCGGGTTGGTGCGCACCACATAGACCGGAGTCTTCAGCATCTCCAGGATCGCCTGGGGATTCAGCCCGTCGCGGGTGATCGCCTGCAGGATGGTGCCGAACCACGCCCGCACATCGGGGTTGAGCGATAGGGCGTTGTTGATGAACTCCCATATGCCGGCCTGGATGCGCAGCGCGCACTCGCTGATCATGTTCTCGATCACCGTGACGATCGGGCCGACGAACACCGCGTGGCTGAACGGCTGCACCTGGATCGGCAACCACCACGACGGCCAGATGATCAGGTAGTTCAGGATGTCCCATATACCGATGCAGTTGGCGGTCGACTTCCACGCCGCCCGCTCATACACCCAGTCGTGGGTGTCGATGTAGTAGCACATCCGCACACCCGCGGTCTCCACGATCACACCGCGCAGTGTTTTGCGGCACAGTTTCATGTGCCCGACCAGCTCCGACGACCCCTTGGTCTCCAGGGTGGCCGCGCCTCTGTCGTTGCGCGGATTGGTGCCCGACGCCTGGATGAGGTCGGTGCCGTAGTCAGCGATGTCCTCCCACAGTTCGTCGCACAGTGTGAATGTCCAGTCGGTCTCCCGCGCATCGTGCAGGTTCGACAGCTCCCACGCAGCCGCCGCGGCCTGCTCAACGGTGCCGTGCAGGAGTTTCTGGTTGAGCGCCGACAGGTCGCTCGTCACAGCGGATACCTCCGCAGCGGTGTGCCGGCGGCGATGATACGGCTGTCGGCGTTGCCGTCGACGATCTCAACCTTGATGTGGTGCAGCGGGACTTGCGAGTCTGGGGTTCCGGGCGACTTAGGCGGGATCGCCGAATCCCTGTTCCAGCGTCCCTTGAGTAGGGTGTACAGGTTGCCCTGTGGCGGGACGATGCCAAACACTGAACCGATCTGCTGCAGCAGCAGATTCGTGTTGTTCCCCGCCGCCCACGACAGCAGGTCCTTGATCGCCCGCTGGAAGAAGCTCAGCTCCTGCTCAGCCGGTGGCACACTGGTCAGGTCGCGGATGCGGGGCCGTTGCCGCGACGTGTCGATGTGGACGACCTGGTTGGGCAGCAGCGGCCCGAACTCCACCATCTCCGTCGACCCGGGCGACACGGCGATGCGGAACAATCCGGGACCGTACAGGGTGTAGCGCAGCGGCATCGGCTGGTCGCCGATGTTGCGCATGGTGATCCACCCCGATTGCGTCATCGCCGCGTTGTCGCCCGCGGAGATTTTGCGCACGGATGCGGGGGTGGCCTGGGTGATGATCGCCGCCCCGGCCTGCATCCCGAACCCGATGCCGCGGTAGGCGGCGCCCAGGGGCGACCCCGACCCCGCTTCTTTGTGCACCAGCACCGGCACGCCGGCGCCGTTGTCGCCGGCGAACCGCAGCACCTTGAAAGTGCGCTCGTCGCCCGCGTACCCGGCGATCAGCGACCATTTCTCACCCCACACGGGGGGGATGAGGATGGGCCGCCACGCCATCACCGTCTCAACGAAGCCGCTGAAATACGACAACTTCACGATGTTGTTCTCGATGCGCATCCGCACACCGTTGCCGTCCCAGTCGCCGTTGCCGTCGCGGCCCATGCGCGCCCACAGATCGTTTGCGGCGCCCTGCGGCAGGGAGAACTCCTGGAACGACCCGAGGACCATCGACACGACCTGGTTGTCGGTGGCGGTTTCGAAGCCTTTGAGCGGGCCGCACACAACGTTGCGGGTGTCGGTGATCAGCCAGTCGTCGGGGTCGTCACGCCAGCGCGCTTGCGACCCGTCGGCGTAGATGAATCCTCCACCGGGCTCGGTGTAGTACAGCGGCCAGTCGGGTCCGAGGTCCTCGTCGTCCTCGGTGTCGCGGTTGAATGTGTCGGTGACGGACTCGTAGGCGAACGCGAATGAGTCGACACTGTCGTAGGTGCGCCAGCACCCGGTGTCAGCGCGCAGCACCAGCGTCAACTCCTGCGTGCAGGACTCCCCGATCGTGTGCACGTCCGGGGGGGTTTTGAACCAGCGCACGTCGGCCCACCAGCGGCCGGTGTTTATGTCGATGAACGACAACTCGCTGGTGCGTTTCGCGTCGATCGATGCGATGAGTTTGCGGCACAGGTCGCGGCAGTGCTGCGGATCGCGGCCCCGCACAATAACCTTCAGCTCTACCTCGGCCGGCTGCAGCAGGGCGTCGACGAATGTGACACCGTCCTCGGACGCGCCCTTCTGGTCGATGGTGTCCCAGGGCGCGATCAGCCCCTTGAGGCCGCCGCGCTTGAGCAGCACACACTCGGGCGCATTGAATTTGTCGGGCAATGCTTTCCCACCCATCAGGGTGAATGAGGTGGATCCGTCGTATGCCCACAGGGTGACGGTCGGCCACCGCCCTTTGAGGTGGTAGTAGGCGCCTACCGGTGTGATTTCCCCAGTCGGGTAGTTCGTCATCGGATGCCCGCCGGGGTGTGCTGTGCGCTCAGGTGCCGGGTCAGGTCAGCGCCCGCCCGGTCCTCACTGGCCTGATGGTTGTGATACTCGAGCTTCTCGATGTTGGTGCCCACGCTGCTCCCTTGCTGCTGCTGCTGGTTGGCGGCGTTCGGGTTAGGTGGCGGCGGCTGCGTCGCGGTCAGCCCGGCGAGGTTGGGCAGCGCTGGGCGCGCGCCGGCGAATCCGGCGGCGATTCGGCCCAGCCACGAGTTGCCGATGGACGCCAGCGGCGACCCAGCGGGCAGGAACGTTTCGATCAACCCGGATACGCCGATGCCGGCCATCTGCCCCGCGTAGGCGATGCCGCGGTTAGCCAGCTGGATGCCCATCTGGATCGCCTGGGACGCGCCGGGGGCGAGTGCGTCGAGGCTGGATGCGGACGCCATGAGCGCGTCCAGGGGCATGCCGCCGATGCCGCCGAACCCGCCGCCGCCCGGCGCGGGATACTCCACCCCGCCGATGGGTGTGGTCAACTGCGGACCCGATGACGGCATGAATGCCTGCGGCATCCCGCCACCGGGCAGCATCCCGCCCGCCCCCGGGGCGTAGGTCGGCAACGCTGGGGCGGGCGGTGTCGCTGCGCCGATGAGGCCGCCGGACGCCGGCGCACTGTAGGTGGGCGACCACGATGACGGCGCCGCGGCGGGCAGTTGCGGCAGCCCGGGCAGCGGGATCGGCATCGACTGGCGGGTGTGGACGTGGTCGGTGTGCGCCGCCAGGTCGCCGGCGAAATAGCCGGGTTGTGGTCGACCGCCAGCGATCTCAACACTGCGCCCGGTTTTCGGGTTCTGCCAGATCACCTGCTCCAGCGCGCCCGGGATCGTCGCCAGGTAGTCGGCGAATCGCTGCATGTTCTCCACCGGCCCGGACCAGTCGATGCCGCGGTTTTCCCGATTCGGGTTGGGCGCGTAGCCGGGTTCGTTGCGGTGCGATTCCTGGTGCCCCGGATACGTCGACGCCTGGATGCCGAACGCCTGCTCGATCGCCCGCACCCAGGCCGGGAACTGCGCGGACTGCCCGTAGGCGATCTGCGTGCCGGCGGGCAGCCCGTAGCTGCCGGGGGCGCCCAGCGTGGTGGGCATCGGCATGTACGCGGCCGGTGGTTGCAGCGCGGCCGGCCCCATCGCCGACGCTCCACTCGTGGACACCTGCGGCGGCCCGAACACGCCCTGCGCGCCGAGGATGCCCATCAGCCCGTGACCGCCCTGGATCGGGTTGGCCGCGGCGATCGCCGACAGTGGCCCCAGCAGCGGCGCAGCCGCCAGGGACGCCAGGAACTTCACGAGGTTCTCAGCCAGCCCCGGCAGTCCTTCGGAGATGCCCAGGTCGTTGTCGAGCGCCGCGCCGATCTGATCCATCCCCTGCGCGAACTGTTTGGCCGTCGACTCCATCTGCTTCCAGGTGCCGCGCTGAGCCTCGGCGAGTTTCATCTGCGCCGAGATGTATTGCCGCTCAGCCATCGTCACCTGGTCGCGGGCGATGATCAGTTCCTGCTGGGTGGCCGTCCCCGACGCCTCCAACTCCAGCACGCGTAGACGCGCCTGCTCCACTGACTTCCGCGCTGACAGCACCGACGTCTCGGCGTCGAACACCCGCTGCGGGTCGACCTGGTAGTAGCCTGGTCCGTTTCCCTGCGGGGGTGGTGCCGCACCGATCGGCATGCCGGTCGCGGGATCGACGGGCAGCGACCCGGGCACGGGGATCGCGTCGACCGACCACAGTGACGGGTCGAACGACGGTTTGCCCTTGCCACCTGACCCGCCGCCGCCGCCGTCGCCTTTCTTGGCGTCCTCGATCGCCCTCTTGGCGTCGTCATACGGCATGCCTGGGCCGCGGTCCGGCGGCGGCGCGGGCGCGCCGGGGATCTGCCCCGGCTGCGGGGCGGGTCCGGCAACACCCGGCAGCAGAAGGTCCTGGGGTGTGCGCGGCGCGCTAGCCCCCGGCGGCAACCCGGGTGTTGCGCCGGTGATGACATCGGTCGGCGACACGGGCGCGGGCGGAGCAGCGTCCGCATGGACGAATCCCGATGTGCCTGTCTGTAGCCGGTCGAACGGCGCGTTGAGGATGCTGGGAAGCCCTTGGGAGAAGAACCGTCCGATCGTGCTGTCAGCGAGCCACTCCTTGATGCTGCGGAACGTCTCGTCGATGTTGCGTTTCAGCTCCGTCCAGCCGGACACGTTGCGCGACAACGCATCCGACGCGCTATCGGTCGCGTTGGACAGGTCGCCGAATTCTTGGGCCGCGGCGCTTAGGTCGAGGTTGTGGATGGCGTCGCCAACGTCCTCCCACTTGGTCTTGAACAGGTCGAGGCCGATGCGTTCCCGCTCCATCGGGTCCTCGATGGAGTTGATGGCGTCGAGGACTGCGCCGAATGCCGCGCGGGCGGCCGGCCCGCCCTGCGCGAACTTGTCGGCCATGTCCTCGGCGTTGAACCCCAGCGCGGTGAGTGCGGTCGCGGTGGTGTCGCTGGAGTCCACGACGCTGATCGCGAACTCCTTCAACGCGTCGGCGGCCACATCGACGTTGCGGGCGCCGCCCTGCCACATCTGGTTGATCAGCCCCAGCGCCTCAACACCACTGATCCCGAGGTCGCGGAATTTCGTGCCGTACTCCTCCAGGGTGTCTAGGAGGTCGTTGGAGATGTTGAGGCCCCGCTGGGTGGCGGCGACGATGAGGTCAAACGCCGCGTCGTAGGACGACACCAGCCCGGTTTTGAGGAAATTCCGCACGCCGCGGGCGATCTGACCCGGGTCCTCCTCGATGACGGACGACACCGTCTGCAGGCGTTCGACGAAGCGGCGCACCTCCACATCGCCAGCGTTCGGGTCGAGCACCCCGCCCTGGATGCTGAACTGGATGGCGCGCAGGTTGTCCTCCAGGGATGCGCCGAAGCCGTTGGCGTAGGCGGCGCCGGCGGCGTCAGCGAGGCGGCCAACGTTGACGGGGTCCAGTCCGGTGCGCGCGGAGATGAGGTCCTGCATCTGCAGCGACTGCATCCCCTCGGCGATGCCGCCGGCCAGAGCGCGGCCAGCAGCGACACCGACCGCGGCGATCCCGGCGAGCGCCAGACCGATGGGGCCGCCGCTGGCGCCGAGCGCTAGGAGTTTGGACGATCCGGCGAAGCCCTCGGCGAACTCGCTGGCAGCGTCCCGCCCGGCGGACCGTAGATCACCCTGGCCCAGGCTGTTCAGGAACCCCTGACCGGCCCGCTCCGCGGCCCGCTCATAGTCCCGGTAGGCGTTGGTGGCGTCGCGGATCGCACGGGTCTCGGCGCGGCGCGCTGCCTCTACCTTCTCGGCCTGGGCGACGATGCGGTCACTGGACGCCCCTTGCTCCCGCAGCCGCTTGAGTTTCTCTTCCTCGGCGCGGAGTTTGCCCGCGGCGTCCCGCGCCTTGTCGTAGGCGTCGGACGCCTTTTCCGCCATCTTGCGCAGGTCGTCGTCAACGTTCTTGGCGCCGGACGTGAATGCCTCGCTGAACTGGCGGCCGGCGTCACGACCGGCGTCGGCGAACAGCTTCTGCGCCCGGTCGGCGGCGGCGGTGGCGGTGCGCTCATCAAGCGTTGGCTCGACTGGGATCGGGATACCCACCCGCACAACCCCTTTCAGTCATTGAATGCCGCCAGCAACTTGCCGAACTCCTGGTCGTGGAACTCGAACTGCTCGTCGATTTCCCGCAACTGGTTCTCCGCCTCACGCGGCGACAGGAACACCTCGTACTGGTACTCGTGCGGCCCGCCGGCATATTGCGCGGCGCGGTACGCCGCGACCTCCTTGTGCAGGGCGGCGATCATCCTCTCCAGGATGGTCCAGTCACCGCCGCGCCCGAACGGCTCACCAGCGTGCGTCTTGAACAGCGACCGATCCGGCAGGCCGCGGATCAGGTTGATCAGCAACCTGCTCGACAGCCGCAGACTGCCGCGTTCATCCCTGTCTCCGCGGTGCCACGCCCGGATGTCGACGCCGCAGTGGATCCTCAGGTCAGCTTCGATCTCATCCGGGTACCGTGACCAAAGCGCGATCGCCTCATCGACTTTTCGGGTCCGATTCGCGGCGCCGTTCTATCTGCCGCGCCATCATCTGCCACGCGGCGCCGATCTGCCCCGGCACACCACCGGCCGCGAGGAACTTGCGGTAGATGGCCGGCAGGGCGCCGTTCTCGAAGTATGATTCCCGATCCTTGACGGCGTCGGTGCCCATCAACGCGATGCACAGCAGCTCCTCGTCGTTGATGAGTTTGTCCCGGTACCGCAGCGGGTATTTCTGCACCTGCCGAGTCTCTTTCGTGATCGGGTCGGTGCGTTCGATCGTGTCCAGGTCCTCTGCGAGGAACCGCAGGTGCTCGTTGTAGCGCGCCTTCATGTCGGGAGGCATGAGAGCGGGGTTGGGCAACTCCCACGTCTCGCCGTCGCCGAGGTCGTAGATGACGCTGCCCAGGAACCCCAGATACTCGGTTGCCTGGGCGCGCGCAACGTCCGGTTTGACGGGATGCCGGTCCTCGATGGACTGCTCGGTCATGGGCTGATCCTCTTTCTGTGGGCTGGGTTATCGGGCTGGTGTGGGCTGGGCTCGCGGGGCGCGCCCCAGCCCAAGCGCGCGCCCCGCGAGGTATGTGTCACGAACCGTCGGCCATGTCGGCCCAGGCTTCGCCGCCGATGTGCGTGTACTTCACGATCGGCCGGTACTCGCCATCGACGTGCGCCATGTAGAAGCCCGACAGTTCGGGTTTGAACGTTAATTCCGCCGCAGTGCCGCGCTTGCCCAACCGACGCTCCCCTTTGTCGGTGAGGACGGCGTAGTCGTAGGCGTCAACCTCGTACAGGAACTTGCCGTTCTTTTTGCGGATGCCATACAGCAGGAACTGCCGGCCGATCTTCTCCGTCTCGACGACCTGCGCGTACCCGTCGGCCTCACCCGGCAGCTCGACCAGCGGGCTGCCATCCGGCGCCGACAGCGGCAGGTTGTTGAGGAGACGCTGGATCGCGGGCTGCAGGTTCTGCAGCGCCTGGAAGCTGAACGGCTCGTCCCAGCGGGTCAGGTCGGACTCGAACGGCAAGTTCGACTGCTCGATCATCTGGTCGTCGATGTCGAGGCTGGGCCGCTGCGACGGCCCCGCGCCCTCACCGAAGGCGCCGGCGAGGTACCACCCCTCGTTTTCCTCCTGGTTCTCGACCCACACACCGTCGACGAGTTTCTGCGCGAGCAAGTCGGCGCGCAGCTGCCCGTCCTGCGCGAACGGCGACCAGGCGGGCGATCCGTCGGAGTTGTGCGGGCTGATGTTGGTGTCCGGGCCGCGGGCATCGCGGAACAGCACTGCGATCAGGCCGGTTCGGTGGCCGCCCTGCAGTCGGTTGTCGGCGGTCAGATAGCCACCAGCCGCGGGAGTCGTGCCGATCAGTGGTAGCGTCATGCGCTTCTCCTTTTCTGATGGAAGAGGACAGACCGGAGGTGGTCATCCGGTTAACTGCTGTGGGCTGGTAAACGGCCAGGCTGATGGCCGCACACCGTCACGAGTCGACGGTGACGTATGATGTCGCCAGCTGGTAGCGGGCTGTGTAGCGGCGAATCTTGTCGTGCGCGTAGGCCATTGGGAATGGTTTGATCAGGGTCTCGCCCCAGTCGATGTCGGCAGTGCTGCCGTCCGGCAGTTCGATCGTGGGACACTCACGCAGCAGCCGCAGCATCCGGCGGTGCCCCACCTCGGCGGCCGTCGCCGCCTCTGCGGCCCCGTGCGCGTAAAAGTCGAGCTGGACGACGGGATCGTCTGTCTCGGCGGTGCAGTCGTCGGCGCCGCTGATCCGCGTCACCTCACAGAACGGCAGGGTATCGTCCAGTCCGCGCTCAACCGCGGTGCGCATCACCGGCTGCATCCAGGCACACACCACATCTTCGATGTTCGGTGCGGTGCGGTTGTGCAGCGGATCAGTCAACGTCGATCACCACCTCATCGATGCCGCCTTTGAGTGATCCGCCGAAGTGCTCGGCGACCTTCTGCGCGATCCCCATCGCCTTGGTGGGCGTGTTGGGGCCGACGGTGCGGTACTGGTCATCACCGGTCCGCACTGCGCGGACCCCGGTTTTCAGTCCTTTGCGGGGCGGTTTGCGGATGCGTTTGTCCGGGCCGGACCCGAACTCGACGATGTGCGCATACCATACCTTGGGGCCGAACACGCCTCGGCCGTTGCGCGCCGGCACCATCACCTCCCACGACGCCGCATAATCGCCGTCGTCGACCGGTGAGATGCTCTTGGCGTAGGGGATCGCCTGCTCCCGCATGAACTTGTTGATGCCGGCATCAACCTCAGCTGACGATCGGATCGCGATAGCCAGGTCGCGGTCGGACACACCGAATTTGGAGAACGGGTTGCCCATCATCCCACCTGCCGTTTGCACAAGATCGTGACGTGGCTGATGTCGCCGTTGAGGTCTGTCTTGACGGCGATCGGGCCATGCACATGGAACGTTTCGGCGCGGGCGGCGCCGAGGTCGATGTTCTCCGGGTGACTGGTGCCGTCATAGAGGACCTCGTCATCCGGTTTGACCGCCAGCGCGGCCGGGGTAGGTGGGCACGTCAGTTTCCAAACCTCCGTCGCCACATCGGTTTTTCCATCGTCCTCAGCGCTGGACAGTTGCCGGAAATGCACACCGGCCTGGCGGGCCACAGTGCGCACCTTGGGTTTGAGGCCGAGGTAGCCGGGGGCGGCGGCGTCTTCGGTGACGGTGACCAGGGCGACGACCTGACCACCTAACGTGTTGTGCATCATGGGGATTGCAGAATCCTGTAGCGGGCGATCAGCGGCTCAACTGCGCTCAGTGGGCCGCCGATCCACCGGTGCTCAACATCATCGACCCGCTTGCTGGCCAGGCTGGGGTCGCGGGCCAGTGCGGCGGCGACCTGTTGCACCGCGGCGTCGAAACCGGGCGCTGACTCGAACCCGTGCGTGATCGTGGCGGTGATGCCGCCGAGGGTCGATGTCCAGCGGCCGCCGCCGCGTTTGCGCACCTGCCCGCGTGTCGACCAGTGCAGGTCGGCGATGTCGATGACGACGCCGTCCTCGACGACCTCCAGCAACGCGACCAGCCGCAGCGTCGGCAGCACCAGCAGTGGTGTGCCCGGGCCGTCGACGGTGATCGTCACCGTCTCCTGTGGCGTGACGTGCCACCCGCACCAGTCACGCACGGTGGCTGTCGCCGCATCCACAAAGTCGATCATCGCCGGTTAATCGTCTTGCTGGGTAACCGAATCCGTGCTGTCGACGGCCTTCCTGCGGGGTCGGCCCAGTGAACGCAGGGCGCCTGGTTCTGCTGTCGCCGACTCGACCCGCGCATCGCCGCGCAGCTTGGACTCGACCGGCTCGAACAGTTTCTCGCGCCCCTTGACCGCCGGGTCACTGTCGTGGAACAGGTCGCCGGGTTTGACGATGCGTGAAACCCCTTTGTGGAAGTACGCGAAGGCTTGTTTGGCGCGGACGATAGCCATGGGTGTCCCTCTCGGGTGATGCGTGTGGGGGCACCGTGTGGTGGTGCCCCCACACGCGGTGGGCTGTTTTACGAGGCGGTTTCGATGTTGAGCAGCCGGAATGCGTTGGGATTCACGACATCCGACCCCATCCGGCAGTACGCGAACCAGCCGCGCTTAGAT
>Ga0207866_1002070_pt1 | contig 15774 bp, 23 predicted proteins | sample HigsolmetaAR203D_FD_184835 | JGI IMG/M metagenome (GOLD analysis project Ga0207866, IMG submission 184835) | Ionic liquid and high solid enriched microbial communities from the Joint BioEnergy Institute, USA - AR20-3-D (SPAdes) (version 2) ...
TTGAGAGGATGAGATAAATGGAAGCTATTCTATCAATTGAGTTCACTGCATATGTGGCATTGGCCGTTTTGCTGTATGCAATCCGTCAAGCAACAAACCTTTCGAATCGCTACATTCCGATTGTCGCGGTTGTACTAGGCGTTGCTTTCTCGATTTTTGAGAACAACGCTTTTTCTTTTGAAGTGATGGTTAACGGATTGCAATATGCCTTGTATGGTATCGGCTCTGTAGCTGCAATCAAATATGCTCTTGAAAAGGCAGGTGATAAATAATGGCTTACACATTTCAAAGTTTGCCACAATTAGTGGATAAACGTGAAGGTTTAAGAGAAAATGGGGAATATTCAAAACGTACTAAAACAATTACACATAGGGTTTGGCACCATTCTTTAACAAAGAAAAATTTAAGTGGTTCTGATGCTGCAAGTTTTGCTCATTATCATGTTGAAACACTAGGATGGCCAGGCATTGGTTATACATTTGTCATCGAACCAAAAAATGTAGTTCAAACACCAAAAGGGCCACGAGCTCGCATTGTATGGTGTCATGACATTGATCGCCGTACGTATCACGTTGGAAACAGCAATCAGTTTTCATTAGGCATTTGCGTTGCGGGAGATTACCGTTATGACAAACTGGATGATGCAACTCTTGCGTCCATTGCAGAACTTCATGCTGCACTCGTAAAAGATGGAATCGGAAAATACGATCGTTCCCATAATGAAATGCCAGGTTATAGTTGGAAAGAATGCTGTGTCTATGACTATCGCAAAGCCATCAGTTGGCAAGGTAGTGTCACACCATCCAAACCGGCAGCATTACCAGATTACTATACAATTCAAGAGGGAGACACTTTTTGGAGCATTGCACATAAAGATGGGGCCGGTGGCGTGACGGTTGAGGATTTAATCGCTGCAAATCCAGGCGTAGATCCTAGAAATCTAAAAGTAGGACAAGTGATTAAATTAAGAAAAGCTAAAAACGCTTATACTCCTAAACCTAATACACCTAAGAAACCTCAATCGGCATATAAATATCCACTTCCTTCAGGCATCTTAAAACGTGGCTCAAGAGGTACTGGTGTAAAGCAACTCCAAAATGCCCTAAATGCTGTTAATTTCAAATGTGGGAATGTAGACGGTATTTACGGACCAAAAACAGAGGATGCAGTTCGCAGATTCCAAAAGGTTTATTTGCCTTATGAGGTTGACGGAATATATGGTCCGAATACTCGTAAGAAGCTTCAAGCGGTATTGAAGTCTAAAGGATATTAAAAAGCACGGCCTTTCGGTCGTGCTCATCATTGTCTAAAGATGGGGCTGACAAGTTCCCAGACATCGTTTGAAATTTCGAAATATCCGTCTTTCGACAATGCTTCCACGTCTTCCAGAAAAGATCCGATGGTGAAATAATACTCTTCAATGTCATCTTTTTCAATCACAAAAACACCGTCTCTATTCTTGTATAATCTGATTTTCACTTAATATTCTCCTTTTTTTTGGTGATCATAGTTTTATCAAGCACCCATGTTTTGCCGATTTTCTTTGCTGGAAGTTCACCAGCGGCACATTTGTTTTTTACCGTTCCTGGGGATAACCCTAGGATTTTTGCGGCTTCTTCAACCCCTATAATATTTGACAATCGGTGTTGTTGTGAATGAAAAGCGTGCAAGTATTTCGGCGTGAGGGGCTCATTCGTAAACTCATATTCCTCCATTTCCGCAAGTATTTCGCCGAACATATCCAGCAAAGCGATTTCATCTGGCCCAAATTTCGGAGCATATTCCAACAATTCTTCATGTATTTTTTGAAATGTTTTAGCCGGTTTTTGGCTGTATCTAGACATATGTTTTTGCATAACCGACGGTTTTCCATCCTCAAAAACTTTTTCACTCAAAATGTTTGCGATCGCCAACAATCTTCCGAATTTGATATCCCGATTCATTTTTATTCCTCCTCGTTTTAGGGCAGCATAGAGGTTTTACCCTCTAGCAGGACCCCATTTCTTTTCGTCATAACTGTTTGGAATGATCATAGCATCATTGCCTAGTTTTATTTCGATGTCGCCAGCGTTGATAGCGACATCATACAAACGCGCTTCTTTCCCGGATTTTTTGTTTGTGCCGAGTTTATAGTCGTCAATGAGTAACCTTTTTACCCGTCCGTTGTATGGGTTTCGGTCAAGAAGGGTGACAGTCATACCGTCAACGTGATCAACAATAAAATAAATAATTCCGTTTTTTCTTTGCAATTCAACAAAACCAAACTTGTCAGTTGTCATAGCATTTTTCACGATGCGCCACGCTTGACGCAAAGCTTCAGCGATATACTCTTTTACTTTTCCTCCGAACTTTTTTTGTCCTTTCCGAGCAATCTCCCAAGCAAGCGTCATTACGTTTTGCATCGTTACTTCCTCCTTTTTTTATTTTAATGCGTTATCGCATTTTCTAATTTTATTATAAGTGCGATAACGCATTAAGTCAACACCTTTTTTAAAATTTTTTGCATAAAAAAATCCACTCACTCGAGCGGATAGGAAAACAGATGTATGTCTGGAACATCGGTGAGCCAGCACATACCTTTTGAATTCGGTAGATACTCTCTATTCTTTTCAAAACATGAAATATGATAGAAAACATTATTTTGATCGAAATAAAGCACTTGAAATTTTTCAAATGCTTCTCGACAGATCGGGCAGCGCTTATTCATTGGATCACCTCGTTTTTACTACATATTAAATATTGAAGTGATCGCATTGTAAAATCGCCATAATTAAATTATCTCGGCTAGATTATGCAGGAAAATTTAATTTGCAGTAGTGGAAAATGCAATTATCTGAGAAGAAAAATAAAAAATCCCCCTTTTAAAAATTAGGAGGATATTTTTTCATATTCGCCGGTCTTCTATAATCCCATTTACCTTCATTTATATCCTTTTCAATTGTTTTAATATATTTCTTTAGTTCAACGGGCATCTCGTCATTTTCCAGCTCGTCCATTGTAAAAGTAATCATTTGAGCGCCTGCAAAGTCCATGACTTGGACATGCCTTTTCGTCCCTTTAAAGTATGACAGCATAATGTGATATCTACCTTGATATTGACCATATCTGCCCATTCATTTCACCCTACTTTTCGTTTCTTTATTGGACCAATTGAAAGGATGTTCGATCTCTTAAACGTTCGAAAAGTTTTTCGAAAATGACAGTAAGCACGAATGTATCTATCGTTAAAGTCTTTAACCGTAATGAATCTTTCTGTTATTACCCCTTGATCGTTCATGTAGATCATCTTTAAAGCAAAACCATACTTTTTGGCATTCAGCAGCAAACCGTTCATATTTTCACCTCGAATAAGAACATTTGTTCTGATTTTATTATATACGAATATTTGTTCTGTTAAAAGTGAAAATTTTTGGTAAATAAAAAATCCCTCCTCCGATAGGAAGGGTTTTTTTATTTTAACCATTTAATTTTTTCTTCCTATTATATATGTACTCAGTGGTAGTATTTTTTGTATTTATATAAATTATACAGGTGTATATTTTACATAAATACAAAAAAAGAGTACACAAAGGCACTCAATAAAAGTTAACATCCAATATCGTCACGCTTCTATCATTCTTTTCAAACTGGATACTCTCAATGAAAGTATTAACAAATTGTTTTTTTTCATTCGGAGATAAATAAGACCAGTTTACATTAAAATTATTAATAATACCTTTCATTTTCTCGATGTCAAATTCTTGTTGTTCAGGTTTAATGGCATCGAGTTTTGTTTTGATTTCTTCATACATTTGTTTAGTTTCCCTCATTCGATTAGAAAATTCTTCATCTGTTATTAAATCATTTGACCAGGCTTTTTGATATTTCTCACGCTGTCTTTCTATTTTTTTTAGCTGTGCTGTTAGTTGTTCAATTTCTTGTTTCGAATTGTCTTCCACTTCAGGAATATGATCAAATTTAATCGATTCAAAATATTTTAGCAGAGCTCGTTCTATTTTCTTTTCACTGACTCCAATTGATTTTTTTCTGTTCAGCGCGCATGCTTGGCAACGATATTGATTGCTTTCTACCATTTTATTATCTCGTTTTCTGTAGTACCTTGTACGTTCACTTGCTAGTCGGTTCCCACACTGCGGACATATTAATTTCATTTGAAAAACGAAGATGCTATAGGTTTCACGTTTTTTGAAGTTTTGTCTGCTTTCCAAAAGTTTCAACAAATGTTGATACTCTTCTTTAGTGATAATTCCTTCATGAGCCCCTTCAATAATCTCATCTCTCCATTTTATTGCACCATACAGAGCTGGATTTTTAAGAATATCTAATATACTTGCAATATGCCACTTATACCCACGGATTGGGGGTATTCCACTGTTATCCATATAGTCAGCCAATTTCCTGATCGAATATCCCTCTTTGATCTTTTCAATCATATCAAGCACAACAATTTTTTCATCTTCGTTTATAACAAGACGGTCATCCGGTCCTTTATCGAACCCAAACGGAGCTTTTGCGCTATATTTACCTTGCCGTGCTTTCTCTATTTGCCCCATTCGTACTCTTTCACCCAAGTTTTCACGTTCCCATTGTGCCATTGCTGCAACAAGAGTGATGAATAAACGTCCGATAGCTGTACTAGTGTCGTATACTTCTGTTGCAGACTTGAACGTGCAATTGTGTTTTTCGAATATTTCCAGAAGCTTGTATAAATCCACCACTGAACGGGTAAGTCGATCCAAACGATACACAAGAACAGTGTCGATCATTCCTTCTTTGATATGTTGAATCATTTGTTGCAGCTGTGGGCGGTTAGTATTTTTTGCTGATATTCCTTCATCAACATAAAATTTGTAGTCATTCCAGTCCTGGACTTGGCAGTATGCTTTAAGTTTTTCACGTTGAGCGGAAATGGAGTACCCTTCTTTTGCCTGTTCCTCTGTCGAGACTCGAATGTAAATACCTACTGCCATTCGGATTCCTCCTTATAATAAGAAAGTATGTTCGTATTTAATGATAATTAAAACCCCATCTAGAAAGATGGAGTAGACTTAAACATTTTGTGTTTCCCAACCATAAAATTTCTTAAACCATTTTTCTCCTAAATTTTCTTGAAGGTTAGCTCTTTCATAGCTTGAAAATTTGTTTTTATCTATTTCTAAAAGATTGATTAGGACATTCTCTGATGATCGTTTAAAGTGTTTTATTTGATTGATAATTCGATCTATGTAGTCCGTTTTATTTGTTATTATTTCTTCAAGATATTCAGTGTATTCTATATTCTGAATATCTTTGATATGAAGAATTTTGGAGTTTTCTCCATAAATTTTCTTTAGTTCACCAATCTGTTGTTTTTCTTCAGAAGACCAAGATTGATTTTCTCTATTGAAGTAATCTTCAATTTCTCTAAATGTCATATTATTTGTATACTGCAAAGAATATTCCGATGATAAAAAAATAATAGTCTTTAATAATATTTCTACTGTGACTCTTAGGTTATAGCTAATAATATTTTCATCATTTAAAGGAACTGTGAGAAGTAGCTTATTAAAATTGTGTCTAAATCCTAAAAGGAAATTTTTGACTTCTTCGCTTTTACCATTTAATCCACATTGTTTTATAAAAATATCTAACAATACCATATTCCCATGAATGATATAAAAAAACTCTCTTTGTTTATTTTCTTGTAGCAGTAAGAAAGCTGAATTTGGTATATGTTTCTTGATAAATTCTATGTATTTAATAAATTCATCTTTTCTATTCATTTCTAAACATCCCTGTTTCTTGTGAATGAGTTTAATAAGTCATCAATATAATTCTCTTTTGATGGCTTACTTTTTTTAATGTTTTCATCTTTAACCTTCTCGTGATAAAAAACTAGATACTTAAACGAATCAAAAATATTAAATAATTTGTCTTTATCAGCTTTCTTGATTTCTCTTAAAACCTTACCTAAAATTAGTGCTCTATTTTTAAAAATATAGTCTTTATGGCTAAAAGATAGATTTAGTTTATCTAAGAGAGGTTTGATGTCGTCATTTTTTGGAAAATAATACTCTGAGAGTAAAATAATTGTAGCAATTGAAAATAATTCAGTTCGCATTAATTCTATATTACTTTTTTTATTTATATTACTTAACTTTTTTTTAGCTAGAAGTTCATTCGGTTCCATTTAAAGAGTTAAGCCTCCTCTCAAATTCATCGACGATACTTTCCAAATTGGATATCAACTTAGTATCTTGGCTGTTATATATTAAATAATCTAACTTTCTTGTTGGTATTTTATCAGAATTTAGAAATGTTTCTTCAAAGAAGTAAATATTTTTCTCAAGAAAATACTTACTTGTTTTAATGTCCGTCATAACCCTCTTTATCCCTGCATTTTCTTGCGTCATCGTGAAAATTACACCTAGGTTTGTCAGAGGCTTTATTTCAAAATTATCCAGGTATGATTCTTTTGTTTTAGAAACAACTTCTTCAAGTAAATCTAATCCTAATGCTGAATACGCATCTGGTCTAACAGGTACAAGGTAATAGTCACTACTTAATAAAGCTGAAGTTGTGTAGAATGAGTATGTAGGCGGACAATCAATAATTATGTAATCAAAATCATTTCTTAGTTTTTCTCTTTTAATAAAATTGTGTAATATTTGTTCAGCTTCTCCGCTAGGACTTCTACCAAAAAAGATAGAACTTAAATTACCAGGTATCATATATAATGTTTCTGATAGTTCCATTATAACATCTTTTTTTTCTGGTCTGCTGTGAGCATTTTTTATAAATAAATTATTTATAGAAGGTAACTTTTCAAGCTCTTTCTTTAATTTGTTAATTTCTCCGGTATCCTCTGAAGTTAACTTATTATATATTTTGAAAAAACTTTGAGTTAGATTCGCTTGAGGGTCAATATCAACAACCAAAACTTTCTTTTGTTTAACTAAGGATAAATAATATGATATCTCTTTTGTTAAAGTAGTCTTACCAACCCCGCCCTTCATATTAATAAACGATATAACTTTTCCGTTTCTTTTATTGCTCATTTATTTGTACCCTCCTCATTTGTTGTTAGTTTATTTTCTAGTCATTCATCCACTCAACACTTCCCTCATTTCCTTTGACCGCCGCAAACCCATCCACTCGGCGATTAAAAATCAGTTCTAATCGATACCTCGCAAACTCTTCACTAGAGGGGGGTGTGCAATAAATTGCACACCTTTTAGTTTTTTATTACCTTTCACAAGCATAATTATCTTTATCTCTATCCATTTTTGATTGGTATGCAGGGTGATCCGCAGGGACGCCGTTTGGATAAACTTTTCTTAGTTCTGTACAATTAGCGAAATATTCGGCTCCACCTGATGATGAAGTACTTGGAGAACTAGAAGAACCAGAAGAACTATTGTTGTTACTTGATCCTTTGTTACCAGATTGGTTGGAGCTGTTTGAGCTTTTACTACTACTTGAACTTGATGAACCTGTACTTCTTGGATCTAAATCCCCTTTAGTAGTCCCATATTCTCCGTAAGCCCACAGACCAACTTCTTTTTCTCGAGCTTCCCTGGCAAATTTTCTGAAATACTCAGCGTATTTTACGTCTGGTGGATATGTAGACGGCTCAGCATAACCATTCAAAACAAGATTAGCATTGAACATTTTAGATCGGATTTCGGATTCATTCATATCATCACTTGGGACTTGTAGCCAAACGATTCTCAATAACCGGCCATATCTGTCTGTTTCTGAAACATCTTTTTGCAACCAAACTTGCTTACCGGTTAATTTGGATGATGTATAGTTGCTTGCTTCTTTTCCGTATGGTTCTGTTCGAGTAGTAGACTCTGGAGTATTTACACCGATTAAGCGAACTTTTCTTCCGTCAGTAAGTTCGAAAGTGTCGCCATCAACAACTCTAGAGACAGTGGCAGCTACTAGACCAAGATTTGCAGCTTTTTCTTTCTGTTTTTTCTCAGCTTCTTGTTTAGCTTTTTGTTCAGACTCAATTTTTTCTGATGCTTCTTTATTCTTTGGCTCAGAAGCTACCTTTTCAACTTCTTGCTTATCTTGTTCACTGCTTTTTGATTCTTTTTTAGCTACCTCATTTTGATTTTTTACTTCTGAATTAGTCTCAACAGCTTTTTCTTTATTGGTATGATTTACTTCGGTTTCGCTATCATTTCCAGTAAAAATTCCTATTAAAAAAATTATAATGAGTAGATAACCAATTACAGCGGTAACTTGCTTCCATAGTTTACCCGAACGAAAACCAAAAATTTTCTGGTAAAAAGCTCTAGGTATTTTGGTGAATATATCTTTCTTTTCTCCTTCTAAAAATTTTTGCACTTCTTTTCCATGATTTCCTGTAACGAATTTTATACCGTCAATGCTAAAAATAGATTTAATAGCAAAATGATCCACTTCGCCGATTTTTTCAGTCGGCCAGGAAATTTCACCAGTTTTTATTAACTTCTTTTCTTTTGATAACATATAAGTTATAAGTCCTTCTTTAGTGAAAGCCCCATACTCACCGGCATTTAATTTTTCTCCGATGCTAGCAAATTCAATTAACCAAACGTCAGGATGCTTCTCCTTTATTAACCGTTTAATTAATTGACTATCAGATTCTTTTTGTTGTCCCACTTTTAACACCTCATTTCATAATAAATTAGAATCAAGTCTATCTACCTATTAATTTTACAAAAAAATATAACTATAATAACTTCTCCATTTCAAGTAATAACACTTAATCATTCAAATTTATTGTTTTATTTTCACTGTATAAATTTAGTTGCGACAATCCACTTTCTTTGTTATATACATAATCCGCAAAACAGGAGTTGCTATTTTGTGATTTGGCTTCCTCTTTTTGACTAGATTCGTAAAAAAATATCGTAAAACCAATTAGTTCAGTGTCTTTGTATTGTTGTCTTATGTCTTTAACGATTGATTTTAATGTCTCAGTATCATTTTTAGAGACAACAAAGAATCTTTGATAATTCAATCCTGGTTTGGTTGAAACGATTTCATAATCTGCTTGTTTTTTTGGTAATTCTTTGAATTCACCATTTATCTTGAATTTTTCTTCTTCAACTTCAGGATCGGTCCAAAGTATTGATGTTGTAATTACGTTAGGTGCAAGATTTTCAACCAAAATCGTATCTCCGGTTAAGTGATTGGAAGAAGTATCTAAAAATTCGATGCTGATATCACCATTAAAAACTTTTTCGGAAGTGTTATGAACAGTGACAACTACTTTTTGTTTATCGTCTTTAAAAACATCTTGATAATCGAATTTTACTTTTATTTTTTCTAATTGATCATTTTTAGAAGTCTCCGATTTGTTTTCTTCAATATCACCCTGACTTTCTGGGGTAGATGCTGCAGTTTTCTTAGTTACTTTTTTAGAGGACTCCTGGGATAAGTTTGTTGTAGGTTCATTATCATGGGAATTTGAAACTGAATAAATAATGATACCCAAGAGAAACAATACTGCTACAGAAGTCCACAATTTCCACGATTTAAAAGGATTTTTGGAATCATTCTGGACTATATGAATATCCAATGGCGTATGGTTTTGTAAGAATTTTAATACCTCTCCACCTTCCACAAGTATAGTGATTTCTTTCTTTTGATCAAAATTAAATTTACTTTTTATTTTTCCGATTTTAATTTCAACTGTTCTATAATCACTCCATTCAATGTTGTCAATCTCTTCTAAATGAGTATCATCAACAAGCTCAAATATCTTTGCACCTTTATCATTCATACAAATATATGTAAATGGCTTTCCTTTAACGTAACTACTGGCAAACAAATCCAAATTTTCTTTATGAAACTTGTATATTGCGGATGCTTTTTTGAAAGCGAGGTCATATCTGTTCAAATAAAAAAACTCCTTTCATTTGACCATTAATTCAAATGGATGATCCATAGAACCATGACAAAAAAACATATTATCTACAAAAACCTTTCCATCTCCAAAGGAATCCCATTTTCTCTTAGAACATCAAACTTAGTTTCATAATCTTCTAAATTTTTATCATATAAAAGTAACCTAACAGCAAAAAAATTAGCTTGTGTCTCTATTTTATCTTTTGAAATTAATGTGTTTTTACTTAAAAACGGCGTGTTTTCGTTTGGATGTAAAATGGCGTGCCCTAATTCGTGGGCGCATACAAATTTTTTTAAATAGTCTTCTATATCGGAATTAATAGTAATAACTTGATGACGAACATTTTTCATATAGAACCCCAATGTTTGACCAAGAGGGAAATATCTAATAATGATATTTCTGTTTTTTGCAATTTCAAAAGGATTATTTGTCCGGTGTTTTTTAATCTCTCTATCTAATGTCCGCATAATCCAATTCAAGAAACTCACTCCTAATCTTTACGATATTTTTTGGGAGTGAATTTTTTCTTAGCAAGTTGTTTTGTAAGTCTTAGGTTACTTTCGATCGCCGCACGGACAAGTTCTTTTGTTTCCTCGTCCAACGGTTCCCCATCGAATGCAAGAGCTGTACCTGAATCCATGCTATCGAGTATTTTTTCAAGTTGCTTAGCAATGTCTCGTTCGTCTTTTTCTGTTAGTTCTGGAAGCTTTGAATCCCAATCCGATTTTTTGTTTTCAGATCTTCCTAATAGATAATCGGTGGAAACACCATATAGATTAGCCATATTTTCTAAAGTTTTAGTGTCGGGGTCACGATAATTTCGCTCATAACCAGATAAAGTTCCATTTGATATACCTAAAAGTTTCGCTGCTTCTATTTGCGTTAACTTTTTCTTTTTTCTTGCTTCTTTTAATCTTTTTCCTAAATCAGACATGTTTTCCACCTCAAAATAAATATAACATTTTTAAGCGTATTGTTAAATTTTTTAAGCGAAAAGCTTAAAAAGATGTTGACATTAGCGTAACGCTTAATATATACTTAAGACAAATAAGCGAAACGCTTAAATTTTAAGGAGGTGCTTTTTTGGAACCAATCTATATTAGAGTTGAAAAAGTTCGGGTTTCCAGAGGTGTTACTAAAACACATTTAGCCCGATCTTGTAATAAAACTGTCGCTTGGTATTCAGATGTTTCAAAAGGAAAAATCAGATTGACTGTAGACGATCTTGAAAAAATAGCGAAAGCTTTAAATGTTGATGTAAGAATTTTTTTTAACAAAAAATTAAGCGTTACGCACAATTCGGCCTAACCAAGATAAATAAGCCGCAACTATTTTCTTACTATCATCGATTACTAGCGGGAGGTGATTTGATGAATCAACCCAATCAACCCTCAGAAGAAACAAAAAGAAAAATGGTCGAGTTCTTCATGAGAACTTCGGTTCCAAGAATCCTTGCTGATATGAAAAAGCAAGAGCAAAAAGAAAAGGAGGCGTCTTGATGAATCAGTTGCAACCAGTCCAACAAAAACTTGTTGATTTTAATGGTACTGAGATTATGGCTATTCAAACGAATGATAAAAAGATTTTTGCTGGCGTTAAATCAATTTGCCAAGGATTGAAATTAGATCCACGTCGTCAAAAAGAAAAATTACAATCTCACTTAACGCTTTCAAAGGGAGTGGCAACCCTGACACTACCTACGAATGGTGGTATGCAAGAAACATTAGTTATTGATATTGATTTTCTTCCACTTTGGTTGGCTTCTATCAATCCGGCTTTAGTTAGTGAAGAAGTGAGAGAAAACTTACTCGACTTTCAACTTAAAGCAAAAGATGTTCTTGCTTCTGCTTTTATTAAAAAAGAAAATGTAACTCCACTTTCAAAGGATCAAGCCCTTGTTACAGTGCTGCGGACAACAGCTGATTTAGTCGAAAAACAAGATTCAATTATCAAAGAGCAGCATGAAATTAGAAAGTTAGTTTCGCAGATTGATAACAAAGTGGAAGAACAAATTACTCTTGATCATGGTGAACAACGCCGGATTCAAAAATGTGTTGCCACGAGAGTATATGAACTTGCTGATGATCGCGAAACAAGATCCAAGCTTTTCAGAGAGTTGTATCGAGAAATCAAAGATAGATTTGCTGTTGCAAGTTACCGGGATCTAAAACGTCGAGATTTATTTCAAGCTATCTGCTATATAGAGAACTGGATCCCGAAAAAGGTTTCATGATTATCTTAACTCTTATTCGTGTATAGAAAAATATACCAATTAATACAAAAGGGGGAATTTATTTGCAAGCGCAATATGTCGGTGAAGCCGTCGGCCGGCTTCTTGAAGATGAAGATATTCCAGGTGTTCAGCTGGCATGGGATTTGAACATATCTGAGCAACTGGTTTCCCATTACAAAAATAATCGACGAAAGATGCAACCAGACATAGCAGAACATTCAATAAGAAAACTAGATAACCCTTTTTACATCATGGAGATACTACATAAATTCTCGGATCATTGTTCACCCCCGGTGTTTCGAGGGAAGTCAGTAGAAGAACATCGATTAGCTTTTGAAGAAGTAACGATTACAGAAGCGCGAGAAGCAATTGAAACGCTAGAAGAAGTAAGCTTCGTAAAGTCACCTTCTTTGTTAACAAATGATGAGTTAGAAAAGATCAAATATGCAATAGGTGAATTGTTAGATATTGAAGCTTGGGCAAAGAACTTAGCTGCCATTCTTTGTGCTGAATATCAGATTTCGTGGAAAGAAGCATATAAAAGCAGGATACCAACTTGGAAAGCGAAAGGGTGGATGGAATGAACTCATACGAAAAACGCTACTACAAACAGATGGTAAAAGAAATGGAATGTGTACGTGATCTCCTTATTGAAATTGAGGGGAAAGCAATTGATCAAAAATACGACATGGCAATTTCCAGATGTTATGACATGATTCGATCCCTTCAAAATATGAAAAGTTTGCATATTGAAAAGCAGGCATTAGACGCACTAGTTGCAGCAGGTTTCAGGGTGCTTGGAGGAATGAAATGATCGAGCTTCTAGCATATTGGGGTTTGCTGTTTGTTGGTGTAGGAAGTTGTATCGTCTGGTTTGACACAAAGAAATAAAAAAGCAGCAAGCAAAAGCTTACTGCAAAATCTATTAGTCTAACTAAATTATATCACAAGTCGAAACAGAGGAGCAATCCTCTGTCCGCCGGAATTAGCCTACCGGCGCTGATGAGACAGGCTATAAGGAGGTGAGTATTTTGGTAAAAGTCATCATTTCTGCTGGCAAAAATAGCGTCGATATCAAAGATTTCATCTTGCGATTTGTTGAAGATAACAAATCTGACCGCGAATATGTCAGAAGTCGACTTGTAGGTTATTTTTGGGGAGTTAGTGACATGGGAGGTGAGATTGTAGCATTCAAAGATGGCGAAACATTTAAACTTAGCAAAATGGTCGATGTCATTATTGACGAGTGGGAAGGTGGTGTTGAGTTTGAAATTAACTAAGACAGGAAGGTGAGATTATGCTCGAACATCCATCTATCACGAGAACAATGAAATACGGCTATCCTGAGCCTGAAAAACCAGTGAAGGTTGACCGTTATGGTACGCCTCTTGAAGGGGAGAGGGTTTTTATCGATTGGAACAGATTCGAGGAAGTTCATATTGACAACTTGGAAAGATATTTAAACGAAATCTATGGTGCAGAAATTGAACTTCCAGCCAAATGAAAAAACTCGCCATAAAGACGAGTTAAAACCTTCAAAATATATTCATCTACGGCTATTTTAAATCATTTATCAATGAAAAACAAGGAGGAGTAAAAGTGAAGGAAATAAGGCTGTTAACACTCAACCTTAAAAACTTCAAGGGAATTCGCTCTTTTTCCCTTGAAGCTAACGGAGAAAATGTTCGAGTATTCGGAGACAATGCGACTGGAAAAACAACGTTATTCGACGCATTTATTTGGTTGCTTTTTGACAAAGATTCGAATAATCGAAAGGATTTTGCCATCAAAACCTTAGACAAAAATGGGAACGTGCTGCACAACCTAGATCACGAAGTAGAAGGCGTGTTTTTGGTTGATGGGAAGCAGCTTTCATTGAAAAAAGTGTATTCGGAAAAATGGACCAAGAAACGCGGATCCGTACAGGCGGAATTTACCGGGCACACCACTGATTATTTCGTTGACGGAGTACCAGTGAAGAAAAAAGAATACGCCGAGAAAGTTGCATCGATCATTGATGAGGACATTTTCAAGCTTTTAACTAGCCCTTCTTACTTCAATGAGCAATTGAAATGGCAAGACCGACGGAAAATCCTGCTTGAGGTTTGCGGTGACATCACAGATGAAGAGGTCATAGCAAGTGACAAATCACTTGCTGCTCTTCCTTCCATATTACAAGGTCGGACAATCGAAGATCACCGGAAAGTGATCGCGGCTAGACGTGCCGAGATTAACAAGGAACTTGAAAAAATTCCGGTCCGTATCGATGAGATTCAATTAAATATGCCCAAACTGTACGGTCTCGATAAGGCGGCATTGGAGGCAGAAATCTCCCGTTTGAATTCCGATATCGACGAAAAGATGACTTTGATCAGCAACATTCGGAACGGGAATGCTATTTCGCAAAAGCAAAAAGAGATTCAAGAAATAGAAATCGAGCTTCTTCAAATCAAACAACAGCATGAATCTGGTTCAAAAGATGAGTTGTACAAGCTAAAAGCTCGGATTCAAGAGGAAGAATCGAATTTAAACATCTTGCAGCAAAAAATCGAAAACATCAGCTATCAACGAAAATACAACGATGAAAATATCCAATCAATCGAAAAACGATTAGAAGAATTGCGTCAAGAGTGGCACCAAATCAACTCAGAGGAATTCAAACATGAAGTAGACTGCACTTGTCCAACATGCGGACAAGCTCTTCCAGAAGAACAAGTGTCAGCTGCACGAGAAAAAGCACTTGCTCAATTTAACCTTGCGAAATCTAAAAAGCTTGAAGAAATCCAAACAAAAGGTAAGCAAGGCAAGGAACAAAAAGAACAGTTTGTTGCTGAAAACGATAAGCTTACAAAAGAGTATGAAAAGTTTTCAAACCAAATCAAAGAAAAGCAAGACCTTTTAAGCAAGCTGAACAATCAATTACAAATCGTTGAAAGCACTATTGTTGATGTTACAGAAAACGCTCAATATGTAGCAAAACTTCAAGAAAAGCAACGTCTCCAAAAAGAAATTGACGAATTGAGACTTGCTGCAAATGAATCCATTCAATCTATTGAAGCGGAGATCGTTGAATTGAAATCGAAACGCAGTCAATTGGAAAGAGACTTGGCAAAGTTTTCTATCGTTGAACAAGCAGAAAAACGCATTAAAGAACTTGAAGATCAGGAGCGTGAACTTGCTGCTGAATTTGAAAAGTTAGAACACGAGCTTTTTCTTACAGAAGAATTTATTCGGTGCAAAGTCAACATGCTCGAAAAAAAAATCAATTCGAAGTTCAAATATGCACGTTTCAAATTGTTCGAGCAACAAATCAACGGAGGTCTGCAAGAAGTTTGCGAAACGCTTTATGAAGGAGTTCCATACGGTTCAGGGCTTAACAATGCAGCAAAAATCAATGTCGGCTTAGATATTATCAATACGCTATCTGAACATTATGGATTCAAGGCTCCAATTTTCGTTGATAATGCAGAGGCTGTTACAAAACTGATTGAAACGAAGGCACAAACTGTCAGCCTTGTTGTTTCTGAGAAGGACAAGCAGTTGCGTATTGAGTTTCCTGAAAAACAAATGAAGGAGGCTATCTAATATGAGTAACAATCAATTGGCATTAGTAAAAAAGGATGTTGTGGATGTTGTAGCAACGAAGGTTAGAGAG
>Ga0207866_1002074_pt1 | contig 15754 bp, 17 predicted proteins | sample HigsolmetaAR203D_FD_184835 | JGI IMG/M metagenome (GOLD analysis project Ga0207866, IMG submission 184835) | Ionic liquid and high solid enriched microbial communities from the Joint BioEnergy Institute, USA - AR20-3-D (SPAdes) (version 2) ...
GTTCGGCATCCGGTTCCCAGTCCACGCCGATGGTGAAGGGTTCGCTCCCTTCCGTGGTGAACTCCACCCGGATCGCGCACGGGTCGCCGTGATGAAGGTTGCGCCAGGTCTCCTGCCAGATCTTGGTTTTCTTCTCCCGCCACCGGTAGCTGGTGCCGGTGAGCGCGAACTCGAGTGCCTCGGCGAAGCTCGACTTGCCCGACCCGTTGCGCCCGCTGACCACCGTCAGCCCAGGTGCGGGATAGAGGTCGAGGCGCGCCTCGCGGCCGATCCCGCGAAACCCCGCGACCGAGACGGAGCTCAGATACGTCGGCTTCGGCTGCTCTTCACCTTGGGAGTCCGGCTGATCGGACACCTCGGCGAGGGCGGTGAGCACAGCGTCCTTGATCGCCTCGTCGACCTTCTCGTCCGCCTCGAGCATCTCCAGCATGACCTCGTGGACGGACTGTTCGGTCGGCTCGGCGGCAGCACCATCCGGGTTAACAGCTGACGACATGGGTCGATTGAACAACGCTGCGCCGACAACCGCTCCCCGATTCACGACTTGTCGGTGCCCGGTTCTACTGTCGTCGCGTCAGCGCGATATGAGGGGGGAACGACATGCGCGGACGCACAGTTCTTGCCGTACTCACCGGTATGTTGGCGACGGTGCTGTCGGCGGCGCCGGCGCGCGCGGATCAGTACGACTTCATCTCGCAGCTCGACGCTTTGGGGGTCCACTACGGCTCGATGATCGACATGATCGACATCGGCAAGCTCACCTGCCACGAGCTGCGGTTCGGGGTGGCTCCCCCGCTGGTGCTCGACGAACTGGTCACGGTGGGCTTCGCACCCATGGAGTCGGCGATCATCCTGATGGCCGCGGTGGACAACCTCTGCCCCGACACCGGACCGGCGGTCGCCGCCTGGGCGCGCAGCATCGGCCACACCACGCCGGTGTAGCGGCGGGCCTGGGCTCCGGGGTGACACCGCAACGGAGTCGGGACCGGCGCGAGGTCTCGCCGTGATCGACTCTTTCCTGCGTCGCCCGGCCCGGTGCCGCCGTTGATCCGCAACTCGGATTTCGGCCCGAAACCGCCCGGGCCGGTCTGTGATCCGCTGATGTCGAAGAGCAGTTCGCCGTACATCTACTGGCGCAGCACGTTGTACGCGCGCTATCTCATCGGGCCGGCGCTCCGGCACGGGAGTGGGCCGGCACCGTCGGCCGACTCTCCCCCAGAGCCGGGCACCCGTTCGCACCGGTTCCCCGGTCACGCCTACGCCACGGCCACCTCCGATCCGAGCGCCTCGGCGTCGGTCGAGCGCGTCCGGCTCACCAGCGCGGCGAACACCACGCCGATGACCAGCCACAGCAGCACGTGGTTGAGCAGCGAGTACATCCGGAAGTCGGCCAGCAGCTCGGCCGGGAAGCCGGGGAACACCAGGCCCCCGCCGGCATCGTGCAGCGGCCCGGGTGCCTCGTGGAACGACGGCGCCGCCGCGAAGACAACCAACATCACCGCGAGGTACCCACCGACCGCCGCGCCGACGGCCCGCCAGACGCCCCACTCCCGCGCCCACCTCACCGCGACTCCGACGGCGACGACGGCCGCGAGCGCCGACACCGCGGTGACCGTCAGGAACGCCGAGCTGCGTTCGGCCACCGTGTCGTCCACACCGACACCCGGCGGGTTGGCCGGATACTTCAACGCCGGCAGCACCGTCACCGCCAACCCCATGCCCGCGGCCAACAGCAGCGCCGTCGTCACCGGGTCGGGTCGGTGGCCGCGCCGCTCGAGCACCGCCTGCAGCACCTGGTAGGCGACCGCGTACAGCACCCCCAAGACGACGGCGAACGCGACGATTCCCGTTGCGGCGCCGAGATTCTCCTGCACCGCACGGCTGAACAGCTCGCCGTGCTCGTGGCCGTGGCCGTGCGCGCCGGCCAGGTGCGCCTCGGCGTGCTCGCGTTCGCCCTCGTAGTCGATCGCCGCACCGGTCAACGGCTCGATCATGACCCGGCTGAACACGAACGCGGCGACGCCGGCCACCGCGCCGGGCAGCAGGTGGCGGACGGCGCTCAGTGACATGGGAATCCCAGCAGGTGACGTGCGTCGTGCAGGAATTCGTGGATGTGGGTGTCGTTGCCGAACACCGACACCGCGCCCTGGTCGAAGCCGACGAAGTAGTAGGCGATCAGGGCGAGCAGGGTGATGGTCGCCAGCCGCACCGGTGTGGCCAGCCGGGCGGTGCGCACGTTGAGGCGCGGAACGGCGACAGCGGGATTCAGATGGGTCATCACGGGCCTCCTAGTGGTCGTGGGCGACGGCGTGGTCGTGGTCGTCGGTTTCCACCGGGCGGGTGAGCAGCTGATGGCGGTCGACGACCTGCTCCAGCGCGCTCACCCAGTGGTCGTAGTACTGCCATTCGCCGCGTTCGTCCTCGGGCAGCCTCTCCCATTCGGCGATGGTGTCGATCAGCGCCTGCTGGAACTCGCTCCAGTCGTAGTGGCGGAACTCCGACAGGGCGACCGCCAGGCCGAACGCCCGGCGCTGCCATTCGTGTTCGAACTGGGGCGCGGCCTGGTCGGTGGTGCAGGTCTCGTGCAGCTTCATGACACCGGCCCCGCCAACGCCACACCGATCATCGACTCGGTGGTCACCAGCTCCATCAACTGTTCATCGGTGAAATCCTCGGTCCCCGCCGGTCTTTCGGGGATAACGAAGTAGCGGGAGTGCCCGCTGGAGTCCCACACCTTGATCTCGGTGTCGTCGGGCAGTTCCAGGCCCACCTCGGCGAGCACCTTGCGTGGTTCGCGGGCCGCGCGGGCCCGGAACACCGGGTCCTTGTACCAGTACGGCGGCAGCCCCAGCACCGGCCACGGGAAGCAGGAGCACAGCGTGCAGATCACCAGGTTGTGCACGCCGGGCTTGTTGGCGACGGCCTGCAGGTGCTCGCCTTCGGCGCCGGCCATGCCCTCGGGCAGGCCGAGTTCGGCGATCGCGGCCGGGGTGTCGTCGACGACCTTCTCGGCGAACTCGGGGTCGGTCCAGGCCTTGACCACGATCTTCTTGCCGTTGAGCGGCGTCATCTCGGTCTCGAAGTAGGCCAGCACCTTGTCGACGGTCTGCGCGGTGATGACCCCCTTCTCGATCAGCAGGGACTCCAGCGCGGCGACCTTCTTCGCGCTGAGCTCCTCACGGTCGGGTGGATAGGCGAACTGCCCGGTCATGACTGCTCCTTCGTGGGTTCCAGGTAGGCCTCGTAGAGCTCGGCGTAGAGGGTCTCGGGGCCGGGTTCGGCACGCGGGCCCCAGATCTCGACGGGGTCGAACGCGACGGCGTAGACCGGCATGGGGTCGCCGATGCCGTCGCCGGTGTGGACGAAATAGGCGTAGTCGCCCTCGAAGATCCGCTCGATGGTGCCGACCCGCCCGCGCAGGTAGCCCGGCAGCCGGGTGTGCGACCCGGCCGGCACGTTGGTGACGCGCACCCGCTCACCGACGGCGAGCTTCGGGTGCGCCACGTCTCGGCGCGGGCTGTCGCCGTTGCGCAGGTAGGCGATCACCTGGTCGTCGATCTCGGGTTTGGTCTCGGTCTCGGTCGGCGCCGGCTCGGTCATGCGCGCGGTGAGTTCCTCTTCGGTGACATAGCCCTTGTCGATGAAGAACTGGGTGATGCCGCCGAGCCACTTCTCGTAGTAGCGGTACTTGAAGTAGTCGAACGGGTTCATCGCCTCGGCGCCGGTGCGCAGGTCGGCCCAGGTCCACTCGTCCTTGAAGGTGGTGGGCACCTCGTCGATCGGGTAGCCGGGCAGCGCCGAGCCGAGGTGGTTGGACAGGCCCATCATCGCGACGTGGATGCCGAAGATGCGTTTCTCCCACTCCTCGACGAAGACCCGCTTCTCCAGGGTGGTGATTTCGGGCAGGCCCTCGAGCCCGCCGAGATAGTGCTGCAGTTTCATCAGGCCGGGGTTCCTTCCGGGGCGTCGGTGGTGGCGGGTTTCTTGGTCATGGCGGCGGCCACGTACTCCGAGAGCAGCCCGAACGAGGCGCCGAGGAGGCAGGCCGTGGCGGCGACCAGACCCGGGTGCGAAATGGTGGTGACGGTGATGGTGTTGCCGGTGCCCGCAACCGTGGAGACGGTGGAGGCGAAACCGACGACGACGGCCGGGGTGGTCGACAGCAGCGGCACCCAGGAGGCCTGCACCATCAGGGCGCTGCCGACACCGACGGCGACCGCGGTGGCGAGCAGCCCGCCGCCCATCAGGTCGGCGGCGTAGAGGCTGGCCGACGCGATGACGACGCCGACCAGGTTCGACGACACCGACCGGATCCAGCCGGTCGTGCCGCCGCCGACGAAGAAGAACGACGCCCAGGCCAGGAACACCACCCAGATGGGCACGGTGATGATCTCGGCGGTGAACGCGACCGCGATCCCGCCGAGGACGCCGATGCTGAGCGTCAGCGCTGTCCGTTCGTCCATGACTCACCTTCGACAGACGTGGATGTTGCGATGGAAATCAGCGTCGGTGCAGCAGGTTTCGCCTGCGTAACGCTCGAATTTCAGGGTCCGTCAGCTCCGGACATAAGTCGGGTGTTTCCGGACCTCGCGGCCGCCGCAACGCGGCTGTAACAGCTGCGGGCTAACTTGGCGTCATCGTCACCACGTCCGACGAGAGGCCGGCGACATGGCGATCGCGAAGCACAGGGCACAGCCGGCGGCGACGGCGGCGAGGACGGTGGTGTTCGCGCTCTACGACAAGGTCACCCTGCAGGACGTCGCCGCGCCGTTGGAAATCTTCGCCCGCGCCAACGACTTCGGCGCCCACTACCGGGTGGTGCTGGCGTCGGTCGACGGCAAACCGGTCAACACCACCTCGTTCGTCACGCTCAACATCGACACCCCGCTGGAGGATGTGCCGCAGCGGATCGACACGCTGATCGTGCCGGGCGGGGTGCCGCCGGACTTCACCTTCACCCCGGGCCATCACGACATCCCCGAGGAGCAGACCCCCGATGTGGTGCCGGCGGCGTTGGAACTGGTGCGCGAGCTGACGCCGCGGGCGCGGCGGGTGGCGTCGGTGTGCACCGGGGCGTTCATCCTGGCCCGGCTGGGGCTGCTCGACGGGCGGCGCGCCACCACCCACTGGGCGCACTGTCAGCAGCTGGCTCACGAATACCCGCAGATCTCGGTGCAGCCGGATGCCCTGTTCGTGCAGGACGGTCCGTTCATCACCGGGGCGGGGATCAGCGCCGGGATCGACCTGGGGCTGGCGCTGGTGGAAAGCGACTACGGCACCGACGTGGCGCGGCGGGTGGCGCGCTGGATGGTGGTGTTTCTGCAGCGGCCGGGCGGTCAGGCGCAGTTCAGTGTGTGGACGGAGTCGGCGGCACCGGTGTCGCGGAGCCTGCGCGCGATCCTGGACTCGGTGATCGCCGATCCGGCCGCCGATCATTCCCTGGCCGCGATGGCGGCGCGCGCCGCGGTCAGCGAGCGGCATCTGGTGCGCATGTTCCGCACCCAGGTCGGGATGACCCCGGCGCGGTTCGTCGAGCAGGCCCGGCTGGAGGCGGCGAAAGTGCTTCTGGCGACGGGGGATCACAGCCAGGAGACGGTGGCGCGGCGGGCCGGGTTCGGGTCGGCCGACACCATGCGGCGGACGTTCCGCCGTGCGCTCGGGGTGTCACCGGGTATGTACCGCAGTCGGTTTCGGACGACGGGTATCGAGTCGCGGCTGTAGAACGGCTATCTCAGCGCGTTCCCTTCTGCATGACGGCGCTTCGAAAGCCTACTACCGCATATTGTTGTCGATCCAACGCGCCTTCCTCCGGGGTGGCGTGTAGAAGAATCCCCTGCTGCACCGTGGTTCCACCAACGGGTGGCGGCCCACAGTACCGGTCACGACGGACTGCGAAGACTGTGAAATCGTTGAACTCCAAGCCTCGACCGGCTCCGCAATACCGCCGACGTCACGCTCCACGTCTATTAGCCATGTCATGGCAATGCAAGTCGAAGATCTGGAACGGATGCTAGGAGACGGCGTGTTCTCGTCGGACACATCGGTGTCAGTATCGATGGGGCGTGTTCGGCACTCAAACCGGCTGGGGCGCCCCGGTAAGCTCCGGGCTCAGCGCGGCGGCGTCGAAACGCGCAACTAGCCCGAGCTTGGCGATCGGCATGCAGCAGCGCGAGGATGAGGTACGGGCGCGCCCGGCCGGAAAACCGACGGGCGGCCCGACCGGTTGTCGTGCCGCCCCGTGTCGGGGTTGAATCCGCCGGCTCAGGCCGCGTGCTTCTCCATCGCCTGCTGCACGTCGTGCGCAGAGGCACCTGGAGTCGTGACGGTCTGCAGCATGTGCTCGTGCTTGTCCCGGGTGTTGCGGTAGCGCGCCAGGTAGCGGTCGATCTGTTCCCGCCGCAGCGGCCGGGCCCAGATGTTCTCGCTGGGGAGGTCGATATCGCTCTCGTTCATCCGCGCCCGCACCCTCGCCCCGACACGGAACCCGACCACTGCGCTCGTCATCAGGACGAACAGGGCTGCTCCCAGGAGCGCGGCAGCTGGGCTCTGGACGGCCAGGGCGTAGACAAAGATCCCGAGCGCCGCGACCGACATCAACAGGCAGACGTAACCAAGGTTCGTCATCGACATCCGCGCCAGCACCTTCTTCACGGCACTCACCTCTCACCATTGAGCGAAACGCTACGCGTATCGTAGCGCTACGTTTAGTGTAGCGTCTCTGCGGTCGTGTTTATTCCCGCGCAGGTAGGGAGGTCCGATGCCGCCGCGTAGTGAGGTCGACCACGGGATCGCCGACGCCACCCTGTCGCTGTTGCGCAGCAAGGGGCCGCGGTCGGTGACCGTCGAGGCGGTGGCGGCGCGGTCGGGCATCGCGAAGACGACGATCTACCGGCGGCATCGCCACCGGCGCGACATGCTCTCGGATGCGCTGACCCGCGTGACCGCGCCCGAGCCGCTGGCCGAGCACGCCGAGCCGGCCGACCGGCTGCGCTGGCTGATCCGGGAGGCGGTCAAAGCCATCGAGGTCGGGATCGGGTTCGGCGGTTTCGCGGCGATGCTCACCGATGAGGACCCCGACTTCACCGAGGTGTTCCGGCAGATCCTTGTCGGCCAGCGCGCCGAGTTGGAGGCGGTGATCGACGCGGCCAAGGCCGAGGGGGTGTTCCGCGCCGACATCGACGACGCGACCTTGGTCGACGCGATCGTCGGCGCCCACACCGCCGAGCGGGCCCGCACCGGGGAGGTCGCCGAGGGCTGGGAGGAGCGGCTGTTCGACCTGTTCTGGCCGATCGTGCGGGCGTGAGTGCCGCACGTCGCCGGGTGGGGGCCGCTTCCTGAATTGCCCGCCTCGGAGCGACTCTTGTCGCAGACAGGACTCGCCGGTGCGGCTCGGGATAACGCCGGTAGCCCGGGTGGTGACGATCCTCGCCACCCTGCGGTGCATCGCCTCACATGAGCTCTCGGGCGAGCTCTCCGCAGACGATCGCCATGCGTCTCCGCCGACGCTAGGACCCGGGCCGACGGCCGAGCAGCCATGCCAGACCGTCGCCCTCCCCCGAGGCGATGACCTGCAGCTCGCCGAATGCGGTTGTGAGCTCACCGGGTGCGGCGCGGAACCGCCCCGGCGCGGCGCCGACGACGCTGAGCACGGCGATCGCCAGCAGCCCGCCGGGCGCCAGCCGCTCGATGATCGGCGTGTAGAGCCGGGGGTCGCGGAACAGGTGGCAGACGATGACGTCCGCGGGCGGGCCGGCGGGGAGGCCGGTGTCCAGATCGACCACCTCGAAGCGACTTCTGTCGCTGACACCGCTCGCTGCGGCGAGCTCGCGGGCCTGCGCGATGGCAGTCGGTGAGATGTCGACACCGACTACGTCGACGCCGCGGCGGGCCAGCCACACGCTGAACTCGCCGCTCCCGCAGGCGAGGTCCAGTCCCTTACCGCTGTGGGGGAATTCGGACTCGAACAGAGCAAGAACGGCAGGGAGCTCACCGCCGGAGCCGGGCGCGGCCTCGCGGTTGCGGTAGCGCTCGTCCCAGCGGATGCGGTCCTGCTCACTCACGCCGACAGCGTACGTAATCGAACGGCAATCCCGGATCAACGATATGCCCGACGGCCACTGCTCATCGCGGGCGTCACCGAGCCGGCTCTGGGGCACGGTCGTCAGGACGCGCCGCCGGGTGGCGGTTGATCGCGTCCACGATCGCCAAGAAGGCCGGGTACTCTTCATGGATCGGCTCGTAGGCGCCGCCATGGCGGTGCGCACGCACGAGATAGAAGGCCCAGCCCCTCAAGAGGTCCACACCGACCCACTCGGGAATCGCGCCGGTGCGCTGGAATTCCTCGTGGAGGGGCTTCACGAGTTCCCAGAGCTCCTCTGGACCGCCGGCCAGTCGCTCGTACCCGTTGTACGTGTGCGCCCATTCGATCAAGGCGGTCTCGTAACGCCCGTCCACGCTGTACCCCCGATACGGTCGTTGTGCTCGGCGGCGCCATGCCAGCCTCTTGGGACCGCATGTCGCACCGTTGCTCGGTTCAGGTCACCGTAGCCAACAGCAGCGACGCCAATCGAGTGTCGGTGGGCGGCTGGGTGTCGGTCGCATGACCTAGAATCGGTGTCGGCTCACGAGCGGACGACTGTTCGGGTACCTGGCCCGTCGTCCCGGCAACCGCGCAACCACCGCACGGTGCCCCAGGGGAAGAGCTGGCACGCGAGGCGTGCAAGAAGTGGACGTCCGAGGGTGACGTCGCCGGATAGGCGCACCATGACCGACAACGAGATCACCTACGCCGATGCCGCTCTGCGCGAACGGCTTCATGAACTCCACGTGCACATCCCGTGCGGCGGTGTCCGCGGCCCGGTGCGGCGCGACACGTACGGGCCACGGCGCTGGCAGTCGTGCGGATGTGAGGACAATCCGGTGCGTTGGCCGATGGCCGATGTGTCCCGGCAGACAGACCTGTGCATCGTCTGCCTCCGCGGGACGGCGGGTGGCGTCTCCCGGTGGGCCTGGCTGGCATGTGAACACTGCCGGAAGGTCAATTCGATCATCGCCCGGACGTGGGGCGGGTCGTTGCCGCTCGGCAGGCACAGCCTCATGAACCGCGCCGGTGTGCGACTCGACGCCCCGCCGGCCGAACGCACAAAGCAAGTGGCGAGGCTGAGCGGTTTCGTCGCCGCGCAACTCCGGCTCCGGCAGTGGAGACTGGCCGAGTACCGCAGGCTGGCCTCGCGATTCGACCCGCAGGCCGACGTTCCGCTACGGATCTGGCAGCAGGAGTACCCACCGAGCCCGGAGGCGTCGTGGGATGCGTTCTCCCGGATGATGGCGGCCGACTTTCCAGTGGAGGGTCCACGAGATCCCGGAGAGAGTCCGACCTAGCGGCTGTCGATGTTCAGCCGCCGCGCCAGGTCCGGGCCGCCGACGGTTCGGATGAACTCCGGATCGCCGCAGACGACGAGTTGGTCACGAGCACGGGACAATCCGACGTAGAGCCGTTCGCGGGACCGTTCGAACTTGGCGGTCTCGTTGACCACCAGCACCACGCAGCGGCGTTCGAGCCCCTTGAAGCCGAGCACGTGCCCGTAGAACACCTGGTCGGCGTCCCAGAAGGTGTCCCAGTAGGCCTTGTGCCCGTGCTTCTGCCGCTCGACCTGTTCGGGATGACGACTGCCGGTGGTCAGCAACGCGACATCCTCAGGGCGCCAACCCTCGTCGAGGAGACGCTCGACCTCGTCGTCGCCGACCGCCACCGCATCCTCGCGGTTGCACGGCACGAACCGCACCGCCGGCCCTTCCCCGCCGAGGAACCGCATGGGATGGTCGACCAGCGGCTGGAACGTGTTGGCGATCTGGCGGGTGTTGCGCACGTTGTGGTCGAGCACCAGCGGGACCAGCGGCACCGGCGGTGAGCCGAACCGGTCGAAGACCCGCTGCCCCTCGTCGGTGAACACGTACAACCCGCCCTCGTCGGGGTCACGCAGCGCGGCCAGCAGCGGGTCCCACCAGGAGTCGGCGAAGTCCTGGGCCTCGTCGACCACGATCGAGTCGAAACGGTGGCCGGGCTCGAGTTGCGCCGCCAACTCGACCATCTGCAGCGGCAGGTCGTGCTCCCAGAACTTGACGGTCTCCTCGGTGCGCAGGGACTCATCAGGGCCTTCGGGCGCGCCCCACAGCATGCCGAGCGCATGAAACTCCCCGACGTAGGCGGGCTGCTGGCGGCGCGACCAACCCGCGGCCACCCGCTCCAGATAGGACGCCAGCCCGTGGGAGTAGCAGACCAGCGCGACACGCTCGCCGCGCTGGGCAAGCCGGCGGGCCTGCTCCATAGCCAGGAACGTCTTGCCGCTGCCGGCCGCGCCCCGGACCTCCACACGTTTGAGCAGCCTGATCGCGTCGAGGATGACGGCCTGGTGTTCGGTCAGCGCGTCGGCGACGTCCTCGTTGGCCAGCGCGCGGGCAACCACGTCGCGCTGGGGCAGACCACGGCCGGACAGCGCGGCGCCGAGTTGCTCGATGCCCTCCTTGGTCAGCAGCGGACGGTCGAGTTCCTGCTTGAGCAGCACATTACGCAGGTTCTCGACCAGGCTCGGCAGATCGTTGCGGTCGATGACCTTCCAGCGCGGGCAGTCGGGCAGTCCGAAATCGTCGGGCAGTTCGATGTTGGGCAGGACAACGACGTGGTCCCACCGCAGCCGGCCCTGCGTCCAACGGGGATCCTTCTCGATGAACGCGCGCAGCGCATAGCAGGCTTCGCGGGCCTGACGCACCGGTTCAATGCTGTACTCGCGGCCGCCGCGGATCTGGTGCCAGCCCTCGCCGTCGTGCCACACCTCCCCGCCCTTGACCTCGAGGCACACGATGCCCGCGCCCTCGAGAGCGACGACGAAGTCGATCTCATGGTCCTTGAGGTGGTCGGTGACCCGCTGGCCCGGCACCACCAGGTCGTTGGGCTCCATCTGATCGACCAGCGCCTGATACACCCTGCGCTCGGCCGGATTGCCGATCCGCGGTGTCTCGTGCGGCGCGATGCTCATCGCCACCCCCTCTCACCCGGCGCGCGGACCCTGCCACGTCCCTCCCCTGCGGCTGTCGAGATGATGTTAGCGAGGCGTACCGTCAAGTCCTCCGGGTTGTAGGAGCGGGGCGGGCCCGGCAGGCGGCCGCGTCACCCGTTCCTCGAGCTCGCCGCCCACCGCGGTCCGCGGCGTTGCCCCCGAGGCGAGCAGGGCGCGAGCACAGCCCAACTCCTACAGCTGCCCGACACGCGCTTCCCTAGTGATCTGTCGGCTCGACAGAAACTGCGGACTCCGATTCATCGATGCTGCTCAGCCACAGCCGTTGACCGAACCCGCCGCGCTCGGTCCGCTTCCTGGAAGCGATGTCCAGCACGGTTCCCAAGTCGGCTCCATACTCGGCGGCGATCGCGGCGACTACCTCGACAACATCGGCCGCCTCCCCCAGGATCGACTCCTGGTTCTCCGCTGCTGCGAGTTCGCCTACTTCCTCGTTGAGCTTGTCGATGAGCGCGCGGCGGTATTCGTCGGTCGACAACGTTCTGTACCGGGGCGTGCGGCCTGAGCGGCGGATGATGTCGGGAATTCGATCTCTCACAAGTTTGCCCAACGTGTCCCTCCCGGTCACCATAATGCCGTCGTGGTCTGACACAGGGGTCACAGGCCGCGCGAGGGGGAGACATGACGATGCAGATTATTTCGGGGAGCACCATCGCGGCTCCCCCACGTGAACGCGTTCTGGGCTCACTGGGTGTGCAATCGGGAGCCGGGGCATGACTCCCTCCGCTTCAGAAAGCGTTTCCGCTTCGCACAGCGAATGGATCGCGTCCAACGAGTCGGCGTTCGCGATATGGGACGCCGACCCCGTCACGCCCGGGCATGCGCTGATCCTGACGCGGCGGCATGTCAGCGATTGGTGGCAAACCACCCCGCAGGAGCGCCACGACTTGCTGGAGCTGGTCGGTCCGGTGCGTGCACGGATAGACCCGCTGTACTCACCGGATGGCTACCACATCCGCATCGATGTAGGCATCGCGGCCGGCCAAGTCCTCGACCGTGTTCATGTTCACGTCATCCCCCGCTACGTCCACGACGGCGCCGGTCCTCACAGAGGCGTGGGATCTCTCGTCGTATCGCCCGGTTCTGCGGGCGAGTCGTTCGCCCATGGGGAGGGCTCGACCCACGTGCTGGTGGACGGCAGAATGCGCCTGCTGTTGCCGGAGTTGACGCTGCGACTGCGGCAGCCGGAGTTCGACCGAATCGACATAGCGGTCAGCTTCATCAAGTCGTCCGGCCTGAACCTTCTCATCGGCCCGATCAGCGATGCGTTGCAACGTGGCGCCAGGATTCGGATTCTCACCACCGACTACCTGGGCCTCACGGAGGCCACCGCACTCACACGCTTGCTCGACCTCTCCGAGGACCATGCCTCATTGGAAGTACGCGTATTTCACGACCGCGAGGTGAGCTTCCACCCGAAGGCGTATCTGTTCTACTCCTCCACGGGGAAGGCGGATGCCGCCATCGTGGGTAGCAGCAATCTCACGAAATCAGGACTCGACGGCGGTATTGAGTGGAACCTCCGTGTCGGCGCGATCGACGAGCTGCGAACCCGATTCTCGGAGCTGTGGCACGACGACCGCAGCCTCCCGTTGAGCGAAGATCTGATCGACACCTACGAACCTGCTCCGGCGTACGCTCCCGGGATCATCGACGTCGCCGACGAACCCGATGGGGGGCCCGAACCTCGACCAATCCAAGCCGAGGCACTCAAGGCTCTGGAGCAGACCCGCGCGGAGGGCTTCCGTGCGGGGATGGTGACGATGGCTACCGGTCTCGGCAAGACCTGGCTCGCCGCCTTCGAGAGCAATGATCAGAGTGCCGAGCGCGCGCTGTTCATCGCACACCGCGACGAGATACTTAGGCAGAGCCGTGACGTCTTCCGCCAGGTCATGCCGGAAGTGTCGATGGGCTTTTACACCGGGGCCGAGAAATCGCCGGACGCCAGGATCGTCTTTGCCTCGGTACAGACGTTGGCGCGCAACATCGGCCGTTTCGCTCCGGACGAGTTCGACTACATCGTCGTCGACGAGTTCCACCACGCGGCGGCGGTTTCATACCGAAAAGTCTTGGACCACTTTTCCCCCAAGTTCCTGCTCGGCCTTACCGCCACACCCGAACGGATGGATGGCGCCGATCTGCTTGCGTTGTGCGCCGACAACCTGGTCTTCCACTGCGACCTCGTGGAGGGCATCAAGCGAAATGAGCTGGTGCCCTTCCAGTACTGGGGCGTGCCGGACACCGTCGACTTCGAACCCATCCCATGGCGAAATGGCCGTTTCGACCCCGAAGCACTCGAGACCGCTGTCGAAACCCAGGAACGGGCGCAAGCCGCTTTCGACGAGTGGCGTTCACGATGCGGGTCCCGGACGCTCGCCTTCTGCGTTACCAAGCATCACGCCGATTTCATGGCCGAGTTCTTCCGGGCTCGCGGTGTGCGGTGCGCCTCGGTGCACAGTGGCCCCACCAGCGCACCACGTTTCGAGTCGATCGAGGCGCTCCGCGATGGCAGGCTGCAGGTCATCTTCGCCGTCGACATCTTCAACGAGGGGCTCGATGTGCCCGACGTCGACACCATATTGATGCTCCGCCCGACAGCATCGCCGGTGATTTTTCTCCAGCAGCTCGGCAGAGGCCTGCGCGTGAGTTCGAACAAGGAGCGCCTTACCGTCATCGACTTCATCGGCAACCATCGATCGTTTCTGCTGAAACCGCGAGTTCTGTTGAGCCTCACCAGAGCCGAGTCACCGACCACAATGCAGGTGCTCGCCGCACTGGAGAGCGGTGACTTCGGCTTGCCGCCCGGGTGCGCAGTGAACTACGAGCTCACGGTCGTGGATATGCTCAAGCGTCTGGCTCGCACGACGACGTATGACGCCATCGAGGAGTACTGCCGGTCCCACTACGAGGAAGAGGGTCACCGGCCCACAGCGGTGCAGGCGTTCCATGCCGGACACGATGTGGCTCGTGCATGCGGGAAACACGAAGGGTGGTTCCGGTTCCTCCGTGCCCTCGATCTGCTCGACGACACCGAACTCGCTGTGGTCGAAGAATGTGGTGACGTGTTGCGCGCCTTCGAAACCGAGGACACCAACAAGTGCTACAAGCTGGTGACCATCCGCGCCCTGATCCACGACGGAACCCTGCGCGCCGGATCGGAGATCGCAGCCAACGCGGAGACGTCACGCAAACTTCTCCTTGCCGACCCTCGGTTGGCTCGAGAAATCCCGGAAAGAGAGTTTCCCGATCTCGCCGGCACGCCGCTCGACCGATGGACCAGATATTGGCGCAAGTGGCCGCTCACTCACTTGACGAAGCACAAAGGCAAATCCTCCCCCGACGGGGTCGCGCTTTTTCGGATCGACGGCGACATGTTCCTACCGAACTTTGCCGTACCCGACTATCTCGGAGAAGCCTTCGACGCAATGGTCTCCGAACTGATCGAATATCGGTTGGCGTTTTACCTGCGCGCTAAGTAGCCGTAAGATGAACGTAGTCGGTCGAGCTTCAGCCGGCGGCATCGATATAGATGGCCATAATTCTTTGCGGGTTGCATACACACAAATTCTTTTTTAGTTCCATCAAGTAGTTGACCCCACACCGCCGGGCTCCATTCGGTGTCACTGCCGATATTGGGCAGTTTCTTTTCTTTCTCGCTCACGTCGGCCTAGCCGGTCAATAGTGCGGGAAGTGCGCCAAAGCGTGCCGGCGGCTGAATCACCGAGTCCAGGGCGAGATAGCCTCACCTCAGAAAGTATCTCGCCATCCTCGGCATCGAGGAATAACCTAACTCCGGTCGTAGAACCTTCCACCCCACCGCCCTCTCCGGATGTTGAAGCAGTCGGCGATCTCATCCAGCAAGGGTGAAAGCTCGGAAATGTCATCCTTGCAATCAATCTTAGAAGGCAGCCGTCTGAAACTGCTGGAAAAACCCTGCTCTTAGCTGAACATCGAACTGGGTCGCGTCCCCATGTCCTCGACAATGTCCGGGTGATCACCAATTCCAGCGGATCAGAATGGCGAGTGAGAATGGCCGCGCCCGGCCCGGCGAGGCATTTGTCACGGCGTGAACGAGTTCGTGGGGCAGGGACAGTCCCAGTTTCCTCAGCCTGCGTTCCAGCTCCGCTGCGGCGGCTGCCTCTAACTCCGGATAGGCGTGGCACGCGATCGCCATCCGTTCCCAACATCCTTGCGAAGCGCTCGCTTGGCCTCGATTCGCCGAACCAGGTGGGCACGGCTCCACGAATGGCGCTCTCTACCCCCATCTCGCGCTGGATGAGTCTCGCGATGCCGTGTCTGCACTGCTCGACAGCGATTATCAGCCCGAGTTGAGTCGGCGGCCGCTGCGAACTACGGGAGGTGCGGTGCTGGCGATCCCAAGCCGAAACCTGCCGCAGGCAAGCAAATCGTGGCTGTACACGTCGTCAGGCCGGTCCGGCAAAGGTGGCACAACCAGCCCTTTCCCTCATTTCCCGGAATACCGGAGAGAGGTTACGCGGCCGCCTATCGTTATGTATTTTTGACGTCGCTTGAATTTTGCGAGCGTCCGGCCAGACCGGCCCCGCAAGAGTGGGTCCGCATCACCTGGTCGACTGCTAGTCACGTCCTGGGGGTGGATGATGGGGGACTCCAGCAGCCCTCTTCCCCCTGCCATGGAAACCGCGTACCGGCTGCTCACC
>Ga0207866_1002077_pt1 | contig 15742 bp, 14 predicted proteins | sample HigsolmetaAR203D_FD_184835 | JGI IMG/M metagenome (GOLD analysis project Ga0207866, IMG submission 184835) | Ionic liquid and high solid enriched microbial communities from the Joint BioEnergy Institute, USA - AR20-3-D (SPAdes) (version 2) ...
GAACGGGACGTTACCGATCCTGCACGGACGAGACAAAGCAAGGCCGCTGGGGGAAGCGTTAAAAGCTCTAAGTGGAAGAATTTTGTAAAAATGAAACGGGTACATAAGACGCTGAAGAAAGAAAAAAACATGAAAACGCAACCAAAAATATATGGTGGCTGATTTCCTGGAAGACAGCCCTATAGAACGTGCCCACATAGGATTGACACTGACATTGAAAAACATATTGGTAGGCATTATCCGTCGCTTTTGGTAATATGGAAGTGATTACCACCTATCCGTCTTATCCCATTAATAGGAAATACAGATATTTCTGCAATGATTGAAGCCAAATCGACGAATTTCGAGAATGACGAAGTACGAGAGTTTCTGAAACATCGTTGGTCTTTGGAACGGATATTGCAAGCTCATCCGCGTCTTGTCCAAAACATGAATGATGGAGGGAGGTTTAAGTGGAAAATCGTAAGATGAAAGGAATCGTCTTTGACATGGATAATACCCTATTGCGGTCGAACATTGATTTTACAGCCATGAAAACGGAAATTTTTCAATATCTTTCATCTCAAGGCATTCTCCCCGGCGACATCCCGTTAGAGCGGCATACCACTGCCACGATCATTGAAAAGGCTTTACAAACGAACCGGATGACCGACCGACAAACGCATGTAATGTGGGAGATTTGTAAAAGACATGAACAAGCGGGAATGCACAACGCCGGTCTGGAGCCGGGAGTGCGGGAACTGTTGGAACAGTTATACGGCAAATACATCTTGGCCATCGTGACCAATAATTCGATCGCCGCGGCGGAAAAGGCGCTGAAAGAAAATGGGATAGCCGACTTTTTCGATTGTGTTGTAGGCAGGGAACAGATGAAAGCGTTGAAACCGTCCCCCGACGGGTATCTGTACGTTTTGAACAGGTATGAGGATACCGAAGCGGAAGAATGGATTTCGGTGGGAGATTCCTGGATCGACGGTAAAGCATCGATGGACGCGGGGATTCCCTTTATTTCGTATCAGGGCGATATCGAAAAGATGCGCAATGCAGGAGTCCATCCCCTTGCTGAAATGAAGAGAATATTAGATTTGATTCCGTTTCTCAAGAAAGCCTGGAAGGAGTAATATGATGTCTGAATCCATTCAACCGTTAGGTGTGGAAGACCTGGAACTGTGTACCGAGCTTTTTATTCACGTGTTTCATACGGAACCGTGGAACGAACATTGGACGAAAGAGACGGCCGGGAAAAAATTGAATGACCTTTTCAACACACCGGGTTTTACCGGATACGGAATGTTTGACCGCGGCGAACTGATCGGATTTTTGGCCGGTTATACGGAGCAGCGGTACGATGGAAAACAGTTTTATCTCGTGGAATTTTGCGTGAAACCGGAAAGGCAAAGAAAAGGGTACGGATCGAAATTGCTGTCTTATCTGGAAAGGAAGTTGCGCGAACAAAATGTGGGCCACGTTTATTTGCTGACAATGCGGGACAGTTTCACAGAGATCTTTTATAAGAAGAAAAATTACCGTGTCAGCGGTAGAATTGTCTTGATGGCCAAAAACTTGAATCAATTATAATAGGGATAACTGATCATGGAAATGCCACATTTTCCCTTGCGATACCGATTAATAAAAGGACGAAATAAGGTGTTGCCTATCAGGGAAAGGTGAGACGGGGGAGGAAAACGCATGGTGGAATCTTTCACGGTCAGGACGATGGTGCCGGCTGATTATCATGAAGTCATCGAACTGTGAAAAGCGGGGAAGGAATCGGATTGAGCAATGCGGATTCGCAAGAAAATATTGCGGGATTTTTGGAACGCAACCCAAATCTGAGCTTCGTGGCTGTAGCTAACGGTAAAATCATAGGCACCGTTCTTTGCGGACATGACGGCAGAAGAGGTTATATTTATCACGTCATGGTTTCCGATGCGTACAGAAATCAGGGAATCGGAAAAGCGTTAGTCAACTAAAGTCTGAAAGGACTGCAAAAACAGGGAATAGATAAGTGCCATCTTTTCGTGTTTGATCAAAACGAATTGGGGAAACGTTTCTGGATCCATACCGGGTGGACGCTGAGGGAAGATATCGTTGTCATGTCGAAAAATATATAAGCGGAAAGCCGGGAGATCTGTTCCACAATCATTGTTGCGGGTGTCCGCACAGAAGAACCATCCTGCGAAGGTTGAAAAAAGGGGAGAGAAGCGATGATCCGCTTCCAAAAAATTGATCCCGAAAAAGATAAAAGTACATTGCTAGAAATCCATTGCGAAATCATTTATGCCAGTGATACGTCTTGGGCCAGGGAAATCCCTTATTATCAATATCGGACGAAATGGTTATCCACATCGCAACCGAAAGAGTTCTTGAACCATCTGTCTCGGTCCATGCAAGATCCAAGGACTTTGGCCGAATATGTTATCAACGAGAACGAAGAGAAGGTCGGATATGTTTGGGTCGTATTTCACGACATCGCGGATTACGGTTTAGTTGTTGCGGAAATCATGGATTTTTATGTGTTTCCCCCATACAGACGAAGCGGGCTTGGCAAGCAAATACTCCGAATGATTGAAGACCGGGCCGGAGCGAACGGGGCGAATGTGTTAAGGTCGGAAACGGGCAAAGAGAATATCGCTTCGATCCATCTGCATAAGAAATCGGGCTTTCAAATCTATAGGGTTTTATTTGAGAAGAAACTGGAAAAATAAAGAGATCCCTTATGTTAATGAGGTTCGTGAATGCGCTCGGCAAGGGGGAAAGTTCATGGATCAAAACTATGAAGTCAGGTTACGGCGGGCTAACGTACCGGAAGATTGCCGTATTGCATTCAAATGGTATCAGGATCCCGAAGTGCTGTATTATTCCGAGGGAAAAGGCGTCGAGCCATACAGTCCGGATGTGGTCCAGGCTATGTACGAGTATCTTCATTCGATCGGAAAACTGTACATCATTGAAATCAAACAAAACAATCAATGGATCCCCATCGGAGACGTCACCTTGGCGAAGGAAACCCTTCCAATCGTCATAGGAGAGAAGAAATACCGTTCCCGCGGCATTGGAAAACAAGTCCTGCAATTCATCATCGATGAAGCCAAAAAAGAAAATTGGGACCGACTCAAAGTCAGGAAAGTATTCGATTATAACGAAAGATCTCACAGGTTGTTTACAAGCCTTGGTTTTAAAGTGTTCAGTGCAGGTGTCGACGAAAACGGTAATCATTTTAAAAGTTATGTGCTTCATTTGAAATAGCGGCTGCGGCGGACGCCGTTGAATATTATCCGAAAATCGGGTTTACTCAAACGGATAAGGCGTTTTTGATCACGAGAACGAAATAGGGTTTTTGGAACCGGTGATTTCAAGAGATCAATAAGGCTTCGGGAAAGACGAGGCTTCAATTCAAAAGGGGTTCGGGGCGGAAACGCCATATCCAATAGTGCAATATACCGTGAATCCGTACAGGAGAAGGACGAAAAGAGAACCTTCTCCTGTTTTGCATGCGATAACCGGAAGGAATCGGCTTATGGTCCATGGATCCTGAATCGGTTTCAAGCGATTCGATTCGTCCGGCCTAGCCTTTGATGGAGCCAAGCATAACCCCTTTGGCAAAATATTTTTGCAAAAAAGGATAAACCACCAGGATCGGTACGACAGCCAACACGATGGACGCCATGCGGATCGTTTCCAAGGGCGCCTGATCTTCCCTCGTCACGCTTTCCCCGGCTACTCCGATCGATTGCGAATCGATGATGAGCGTTTTGACCAATACCTGCAGGGTCCATTTATTGGAATCGGTCAAATAAATGAGGGCGTTAAAATACGTGTTCCAGTGTGCGACGGCGAAAAACAACGTGAATGCGGCTATGGAGGGCGCCGACAATGGAATGATGATTCGTATAAAAACCCCGATATCCGAACCTCCGTCGATTTTGGCGGACTCTTCCAGTTCGCTGGGAAGCGATTCCAGAAAGCTTTTCACGACGATAAGGCTCCAGGCGTTGGTCAGATTCGGCCAGATCAGCGCCCAGTACGAGTTCAACAATCCCAAATTTTTGACCAGCAAATAGTTGGGAACGAGCCCGGCGCTGAATACAAGGGTGAACACGACAGTGCCCAGAATAAAGTTGCGTCCGTCCAGGTCCTTCTTCGTTAAGCCGTAGGCCATCGTAAAGGTGAAGATCAGGTTTAACACCGTACCGACAACGGTAATAAATACCGTGCTTTTAAACGCATTCAAAAAACTGTTCGTAGACAGGATATATTCGTAAGCCAGGAGCGACCATTTTTCCGGAAACACATAAAACTTCAAGGGCACATAAACCGACGGATGGGTAAACGAGACACTGAAAATATAAAAGAAGGGGAACAAACATACCGCGGAAATCAGGATTAACAGGGAATAATTGATCCAGTCCCCGACGGTTAATCTTTTTTTGTACACAAAACTCAAGACGACAACACTCCCCTGGGTATAGTAGATTCCGTTCGTTTCAGTTCGCGGCGCATTGGTTAATAGATTCCTTCGTAACCAAATCTTTTGACAATGGTGTTGGCGGTATATAGTAAAACCAGGCCCACAACGCCTTTAAACATTCCCACCGCAACGCCGATACTGATCTGGCCGTTCAAAATTCCCTGCATATATGCGTACGTGTCGAATACGTCGGCGACGGACTTGACATACGGGTTCATCATGAGCAATACTTGCTCGAAACCGACATCGGCCATGTTCCCGAACCTTAAAATGAACAAAATCAAAATCGTCGGGCGAATGGCAGGCAATGTAATGTGCCAAATTTGGCGAAAACGGCTTGCGCCGTCCATCACGGCGGCTTCATAGCGGGCGGGATCGACGCCGGCGATGGCCGCAAGGAAAATAATCGTCCCCCAGCCCGCATCCTTCCAGATGTTCTGCAGAGTTAACAAAGCCCAGAAAAATTCGGGTTTGGACAAAAACGGAAACGGTTCGAAGCCCAAGGTGTACAAAATTTTGTTCACGATGCCGATATCGGTGGACAATAGGAAAAACGTCATGCTGGCCACAACCACCCAAGACAGGAAGTGGGGCAAATAGACGATCGACTGGTTAATTCGTTTAAAGACTTCATGGCGGACTTCATTTAACATCAGCGCCAAAATAATGGGAACGGGGAAATAAAATACAAGATTGAACACGTTGATCAACAACGTATTCCGAAGCATAATGTAGAACTGGTCGCTGGCGAACAAATCGGCAAAATGTTGAAAGCCGACCCACGGGCTGCCGAAAAAACCGAGGAACGGGTTATATTTTTGAAAAGCGAGCAAAAGGCCCCACATGGGGCCGTATTTAAAAATGAGAAAATACAGAAAGCCCGGCAACACCAGCAAGTAAATATATCGGTTTTTGATCAGTCGCGTCCGGAGAGTGGATACCTTCCGAACCGGAGCGGATTCGATTTTGACCTGTTTCATTACCGAATCGACTTCCTTCCTTAATTTCCGCCGGAATTTCTGCTGGCGTAGTCTTCCGCAAATTCTTTAAACGCCTTTTTAATTTGCGGGTCGTTTTTGATGCTCTCCACATATTTCCTGTATTCGTCCATCGAAATCTGGCCGACGATCGCTTTGGTCCGCATACTTTTCAGTTCGGCATCATATTTCGGCCACACTTCCACCCATGTATCGGAAATGAGGTAACGGAACGGATTCACTTTGCCGTATTCTTCGTAAGGCGCGGCTTCTTTTTCTTTCGCTTCGTTCCATGCCTTCGGCGCTCCGGACGCATGGACTTTGCCCCATTTTGTAAATGCGGGGGTCAAGGGCGAAAGGGCGGTCACCTGTATTTGTACTTTGCCAAGCTCCGTCGGTACGCGCTCTCCGTTAACAATGTTGTAGTGGACGCCTTCTTTGCCGTAATAGCCCAGATTTGTTATTTCTTCGCTTGCCGTCTTCTCAAAATAGTCCAAAATTCTTTTCACTTTTTCTTCCGGCACTTTTTTGCTGATATAAAAGGCACCCCGTGTACCGATGTCCAGTATGGCGGAATATCCTTTCGGACCTTTTAAAGGCGGGATGGTCATCAATTCACCTTCGGGTTGCACCTTCTTGATATCTTCCGTCCACGTATAGTCGCGGTAAATGCTGTATTCGTAAGAGGCGGCCCGGCCGCTTCGCAACAAATCCTGCAGCTGGGTATTATTTAGCGCGGCAAACTCGGCGGGCAACAACCCTTCAGCGTACAGTCCGCGGAACCATTCCACCGTGTCCGTGTATTGCGGGGTAAGAATATCTACGATCAACCCGCCTTCTTCATCGTATGTCGGATCGAGCACGCCGAAGGCGGCCTGAATGGAACTGATTGGACCGTTCGCGGCTAAACCGATGGTGTCTTTCCTGCCGTTTCCGTCCGGATCGCCGTTAACAATTTTGATCAGTGCCTCTTTGTACTCGTCCAGGGTGGTCGGTACGGGAATGTTCAGTTTTTCAAGCCAATCTTTTCTCATTTTAATGCCGTTGTCGATCAGAGAACGGCTGCGGGGAATGCCGGTAATTTTTCCGTCCAGTTTCACATAATTCCATGAACCCGGAGTCATGTTGTCCCGCAAGTTTGGATACTCCGAAAAATCTCCCAGGAAGGGGGTCAAATCCCAGAAGGCTCCTTGCCGGATTGCGTTTACCAACGTTGGTCTGTTGTAGCTGACGCCATAGAGGACTTCCGGAATGTCTCCGGAGGCTAGCACCAGATCCAACTTTTGTTCATAATCCGGCCCGTCCGGTACCCAAATGATGTTGAGTTTGGTATTGGTCAACTTTTGCAGTTCGCTGTAATACTCGTTGTCCATGCTGGGAATTTCCTGCAGCAAACTGGTCATCATTTCGATTTCCAGCGGTTCTTCATTGGTCTTGGGATTTTGGCTAGCTGCTGCAGGAGTGCTAGTCGTCCCGGTACCGTCGTTTCCCTGATTTCCCGAGTTGCCCGACGAAGCCTGATTTCCTCCCGTATTTGATGAACAAGCGCCGAGCGCAAAGAGCGCCAATACCAGTAATACAGAAATGACGAAAGCTCTTTTCATAGTCTTTCTGTAAAGCGTTTGCATAAATTTGCCTCCTGTTTGCCTGAATTCCTTCATTCTGTTTGCCTGATTCCTGTTTTCCCGGTTCCCTTAAGTTTCCCGATTTGCACGTACCCCAATTTACACGCAGTTTGTTTTATACGTTGCCAGTTCCGATTTCTGAAGGAATCCCCCCTTAATTCTTTTTTCAAATTTCTGTTACTATTGTTAATCAACTCTTTTTTGGCAGACAATAGACGTTCGATGACTTCGTGCCGTGAGTCAACTTCTGACCGCTTGAAAAAAGCTAACATCCCATGGAAAAAAACGGAGGATTCATACCGGCGAATCATGGCAAATCCTATGGCGGAGAAAGGCTTTATTCGGCGGCAGTTGCAGCGTGGGCCGGATTCAGCTACCCTCCCAGCGTTGGAAGAATATTTTTGTGACAAGTCAAAAAATGACCATGTTTGGCAAATAGTTGTACCGAAATCATCGCCGTTTGGAAAAACAAGTCAAAAATTGACCAGTCAAGGCAGACATGATGGTCCATTCTTCCATATATAATAGAAGTTGCACGGAGCACTTGTACGACTGTCGAAGCAGTGGGGGGGGACTACCTTTGAAATCTTACTATTACCGTCTCATTTGGTTAGGCTGTTTATCCGTCTGTCTGCCGCTTGTCCTTGCCGGTATTGCATACTATCACCATGCGGTGAATAGGGAAATGACATACTTGCAAAACAGAAACCTGATTTCCCTCGGGATCATTCAGCAGTATGTCGACGATACTATGCTTCGAACGGTGCAAGAGTTATCCAGACTGGCCCTGGACCCCGTTACATATGAATCGCTGTCCGAGCTGAAGGGATTTGCGGAGATCGATAACCGCATGGAAATGATCAGGAAAATTACCGATTTTCAAGCAAGAAATGAATATGTCGGGGAAGTATACTATGTGAACTTTCGTTCCGGCCTGATTTTGTCGAGTAATCAGGCGAACGTCCCCGAGGAATATTTCAGATACAGGGACGATCTTCCGGTGATCAGGGAAGGAAGCAAAACGGGGAAATGGGTATATTTGCCCGCAGCAGGCGAAAACGGGCATATCACCTTTTCGATGACGCTTCCCGCCATGTCCGTCCGTCCCCAGGGAATCCTTGTCGTCCAATTGGAAACAGAGAAAATCAACCGTTATTTATCGACATTTTTAACGATGACCCGCAACCAGACCATTTTTGTCATGAATTCCGATTACGAGATCCTGTTCCAGTCCAGCGGCAGATCGGATGTGGACCAATTGGTGCGGGATGCGATCATGAAAGAAAGAGATTCCGGCAACCTGAAAACAAATCATTCTTTGGTGAAAGACGGACGGGGAATCGTTTACTCGTACACATATCAAAAATCAAGCTCTGGTGTGACGTATGTCTCCATGATTCCGCAATATGAAATAGCCAAGGATTTGCGGTGGATTTTGTGGACGACCTTATTGGCGGTGATCGTCTTGCTGTCGATCGGCATTGTTCTCACCATCTACAGTCTTCGAAGAGCGTATCATCCGATCGGGCAACTGGTTGATTATGGGAAACGGTTATGCAACAACCGCATTCCGTCCCCGCGTGAAGAAATCGCATTTATTCGCGAATGCCTCGATTATTTTAACAACGAAACGAAAACGTTAAGCGAATGGATTGCCAGGACCGAACCGTCTCTGGTGGAACGATTTTTGCAACAACTTTTGGAAGGCAGTTATATCAATAACGATTCTATCAACAAAGACTGCAAAAAATATGGAGTTCCTGTTAACCACATGTATGCCGTCATGCTCGTACGGGTGGAGAATTACGGACGGCGTTTCCAGTCGAAGGATAAACCGATATTAACTTATGCGATCACCAATGTCATGAATGAATTGCTGGCAAATCATATCGCACCCGGAGGGTATATCCTTTCCAATCATCGTGGTGAAGGAGTTGCTGTACTTACTTTCCGTCGTTCCATTTCCCCGCATGAAGCGGAAACGGAAATGAGGCGCTATGCGAAGAACGTTCAGGAAGCCTTGCTTCAATATCTGAACGTCCGTGTGTCGGTTGGGATCGGCAGAATCTATTCCCACATTATGGATGTTCGTTTGTCTTACCGGGAGTCGGAACTTGCTTTGCAATACCGGCTGTTTCACGAATCGGAATCCGTTTTAAGTATCGATGATGTGGATTCACATAAGAAAGCTCCGCTGGTCTACCCGAAAGAAATGGAAACGTCCGTTATTGAAGCGCTGTCTTGCGGCAATATGGAGCAGGCAAGGGAAGCTTTGGAGATTTTTGCGCAAAGATTGAAGGGTTCGCGCTCTTATTCCTTTATATACCAGGGGTATCATCTACTGCTTGCTTCCATTATCTCTTCTTTGGGAACAAAGTGCGGCCAAACTTTGCAGATTCTCGAGTATGATCTGTTTGAGCAGCTGAAATCTTGCCGGACTTCGGGAGAAATATGCAAATGGTTTACGGATACGGTATTCCCGCTTTACCGGACCATGATTGAAGAGAAAGACGTGACGGCGGGAAAAGCGGTGGTGAAGGAAGTCATCCGTTATATCATGGAAAACGTAGGCAAAGATATTTCCTTGACGGAGTGCGCCGATCGCTTCCATATCAATCCTTCCTATCTAAGCCGCGTGTTCAAGAAAGAAACAGGTATGTCGTTTCTCGATTATGTAACCGATTGCAAAGTTAACGAAGCCAAGCGGCTGTTGGTCAATACCGACCGGCATATTAATCAAATTGCCGAGGCGGTAGGATATTCCCACAGAACATTTAACCGAATTTTCCGGCGTTTTGTTCATATGTCCCCCAGCCATTACCGGGCGATACACCGGTCTTAGACGATTTTATACCGGTCAGAACCGTGAAATGCTGCGACGAGAGAGGGGGTCAAAAATTGTCTATCGGCTGCCAGTACGTCATTGTCTATAATCCTGTAATAGGGAAAGATCGCGAGGTTCTGTCGTATCGATGATTTGACTTCTTTGAAAAACCTCGACGTATTTCTTTCGCAATGATCATACCAATCATTTCCCGTTTATTAAGGGGGATGGAAAAGATGAATGGAGGGACGGCCAATGGCACAGACAGCTCGCCAGAATGAAAACGGCAACTGGTGGAGCGGAAAACCGTGGAGGTTAATCCAAACGAATTTGCGGGAAATCGATATGCTGGACATCGAGGCTGAACGGTATGTAGAGGAGTTGCAAAAATTTAAAGCAAATATCGTCATGATCAACACTTCGGGCATTATAGCAAGCTACGAAACGGACCTTCCGTTCCATTTTCAAAGTCCTTATTTAAAAGGGGACAGCTTGCAACAAATTATCGACGCGTGCCACCGGGCGGGAATCCGGGTGATCGCCAGAACGGACTTTTCCAAAGTCCGGAAGCCGATTTACGAAGCGCATCCGGAATGGGCATATGTCAGTCCGCAAGGTCAGATCGTCGATTACAACGGCGATATCCATGTGTGCGTAAATAGCGAATACCAGCAGCGTTACGCGCTGGACATCATGGTGGAAACGGTCACGAAGCTCGATGTGGACGGGATTTTTTTCAACATGGGCGGATACCAAACCCGCGACTATTCGGGCAATTATTACGGAATTTGCCATTGTGACAATTGCCGCCGAAAATTCGCTTCCATGTTCGACGCACCGCTTCCGACCGTGGAAGATCCCCAGGATCCGTTATATCAAAAATATATGTTATTTAAGAAAGCGACTTTACGGGAACATCATGAGAAAGTGTATCGGTTTTTAAAAGAAGTCAGGCCCGATCTCTGCATTGCCAATCACTTGGAATTTAACGACGGTTTTATCAGGCAAGAATCGAATACGGCGATAGATCGCCCCTTGCCGCATTGGCAATATAGCGCTTCCGACAATACCAAATGGGCGGTTTGTTCGTATCCCGGCATGATATCCAGCAACACGACCGTCGATTTTATCGATTTCCCTTACCGACATGTCGCCGTATCCCCCCATCAACAGGAGTTGCGATTGGCGCAAAATTTGGCCAACGGCGGCGCCCTCGACTATTACCTGATCGGCCGGCTCGACAATCATGAAGACAGATCGGGCTTCGAAAAAATTAAACGCATGTTTCACTACCACGAGGCCAATGAAAAGGAGTATACCCATCTCGAATCCGCCGCGCAGATTGCGCTGTTGCACGGAAGAGACGGCAATGTCCGGGAGTTCCGCGGATGGTTCCGTTTTTTGACGGAAAATCATTTCCCTTTCGACACGTTGATGGTGGAATCGGACTATCATTTGCCCTGGGACCGCTATAAGTTGATTATCGTCCCGGATTATCAGCCGTTAAGCGACGAATTGGCGGCAAGGCTCGACCAGTTTGCGGCGAACGGGGGAACCGTCGTTTCCGTTTCGCGCAGCGGGTTCCTTGATGACGTTTATCGGAAACGGGAAACTCCGGCGTTGCAATGTCTCGGTTTGCAGCGGATCAAGAATGTTCGCTCCGACATGACTTCCACTTATTTCAAATTTGAATCCAAACAGGGCTTCCCGCGTTTTGCGGATACGGATTTGCTCTATTTCTACGGAAATTATGTGTATGCGGAATACAAGGACGACGTCCAATCTTTTATGAAATTGATTCCTCCGCATTGGTACGGGCCGCCGGAGCGTTGTTATTACACAACGGTGACCGACCACCCCGGTTATACCGTTCATCGGTATGGAATAGGCCAAGGAATTTACATTCCATGGGAGCCGGGTACAGTGTTTTACCGGCAAGGATATCCGAATACGACGGACTTTATCGCCGATCTTCTGGAACATACCGCAGGGGTGGAACCGATTAAAGGCAATTTGTCGCCGATGGTGGAAGCGACGCTGTTCCGGCAAACCAACGATCAAGCCCACTTGCTTCATCTTGTAAACGGTTCGGGCCATTTCGGGGTCTCTTTCTTCGAGTCTGTTGTTATGCACAACGTGCAAGTGAAATTGCCCTGGCCTCAAGCCCCGCGTTCCGTCACAAGTCTTGTTAGCGGACAAACGTGCCGGTTCGATTGGAGAGACGGTGTTTTGGAAATTCAAGTAGACAAACTGAATTTGTTTGAAGCGATAAAGATTTTGGATTAGCTCTTTTTGAAATCTGCTGGAAATCCCGTGAGAATACGGGAAAAAGGTTCGGGGCGGAACGAGATTTCCGCCCCGCTTCCATTATTTCGTCTCCACCAATTCAGGTCTCTTCATTTGAAGGGGAGGCGGCACCAGCCAACCTTTTTCTTTGTTCATCCTGAGGATTCGTCCGCTCAATGTCAATTTTGCATTATGATATTTGGCGAACTGTGCGGCGATATCTTCCCGGATGCACATTCCGATCGTTTGACTGCATGCCACGAGGCCAAGCGCTACATCTGCAGAAATAAGCGCGGCGATTTCCTGATCCGTTAACCTGGCGCCTGCAGGAATGTCTTCCACTTTTTCCTGGGGTTTGTCCGGGAAGGCCGGGGGAGGAGTGAATCCGTTATCGGCCAGAAGCGCATCACATTCCGTTATTTCTTGCCGGGCTTGATTGATCAGATCTTCAAGGATCTTTTTCAGGTCTTGATCCCCGGCATGATTTTTGAAAACCTGGTAACAGGAAACCGAACCTTTGGCTTTGGCCGAAAAAGACCAAACGGCGGAAATTTCGCCGTAATGCATCGGCTCTTCTTTTTGATTACCGCTTAAAATTCCCATCTCACTTTTTCTCCTTTTTCATGTAGTTGTTTCATGTTAGTCGGTCTTAACCATCCATATATTTTGCATAGTTTCCCTAAGCTATTCGCCTTTTCTTATGATTGCCGGCTTCAAATTTGAGCAAAATTAATTAGGCGCTTACATGCATAAACATGGTATAATGAACGAAGCAGCAGTGTGAAACGGTGAGTTTCCCGGTTGCCGGTCGTGACTTGCCTTCTGACATCGGGACGGTGAATCCGCAATATTCATAATGAAAGGATGAACGCCAATGAAATTAGCCTTTACGACATTAGGCTGTCCAAACTGGGATATGGACACGATTATTTCGCGCGCGGTGGAATACGGGTATCAGGGAGTGGACTTCCGCGGTTACCGTAACGAGATGAACATTTATCAATTGCCCGAATTTTCGGATAATGCGGAGCAAACCCGCAAACGGTTTCGCGATGCGGGGCTTGAGATCACCTGCTTTTCGAGTTCGGTACATGCGTTCAGTGCGGAAAAATTCCAGCAAAATATGGAGGAAATCAAAGCCTATACCAAATTGTGCGAAATATTTGAAACCCCTTATATTCGGGTGTTCGGCGGAAAAATTGGGGACACCCCCCGCGAAGAGGCCATTGAACAGTTGGCTGCAAACCTTGGCGAATTTGCCAAGATCGTTGCCAACCGCGGCGTGAAATTGCTGATCGAGACCCACGACGATTGGATCGCTGCCCGTGACGTTCGCAGAGTGATGGAGAAAGTGGATTCCCAGACGATTGGCGTTTTATGGGATACGCATCATCCTTACCGGATGCTGGGCGAAACCCCGGAGGAAAGCTGGAGGGAGCTGGGGCCCTGGATCGAATACACCCACTGGAAAGATTCGGTCAAAAAATCGCCTGATTCGGAAGAATTTACCTATTGTCTGGCCGGCCAGGGCGAAATTCCCTTGCGCGATATTCACCAAACGTTGAAGTCCAACGGCTATACCGGGTATTATACGTTTGAATGGGAGAAAAAATGGCATCCGGATATTCTGGAACCGGAAGCCGCTTTTCCGCAATTTGCGGAATTTATGAGAAAACTGGAAGCGCAAGAATGACGCAAAACGCAATAATGGCGCAAAATTAGAAACGCAGTAATTAGGCATAAATGGATGAGAAAAAACGGAAACGCCATTTACAGAAGCGCAATATACCGTGAATCCGTACAGGAGAAGGACGAAAAGAGAACCTTCTCCTGTTTTGCGTGCGATAACCGGAAGGAATCGGGCCCATGGTCAATTGATCTTGAATCGGCTTTACGGCTATTCAGGCCTGGCCTAGTCTTTGACGGATCCGAGCATAACCCCTTTGGCAAAATATTTTTGCAAGAACGGGTAGACGGCCAAAATCGGAGCGACGGCCAGCACGATGGAGGCCATGCGGATGGTTTCCTGCGGCGCCTGGTCTTCCCGCGTCATGCTTTCCCCGGCTACACCGATCGATTGGGAATCGATGATGAGCGGTTTGACCAGGACCTGCAATGTCCACTTGCTGGAATCGGTCAAATAAATCAGGGCGTTGAAGTACGTATTCCAGTGCGCTACGGCGAAAAATAACGTGAAGGCGGCAATGGAGGACATCGATAACGGGATGATGATGCGGATAAAAAACGCCGATATCCGAGCCGCCGTCGATCTTGGCCGACTCTTCCAATTCCGCGGGCAACGATTCCAGGAAACTTTTGACGACGATGAGGCTCCATGCATTGGTGAGATTGGGCCAAATCAGCGCCCAGTAAGAGTTCAGCAATCCCAGACTTTTAACCAGCAAGTAGTTGGGAACAAGCCCGACGCTGAATACGAGCGTGAAAATGACGGCGCCCAGGATAAAGTTGCGTCCGTCCAGGTCTTTCTTCGTCAGGCCGTAGGCCATCGTAAACGTAACAAACAAGTTTAGCACGGTTCCGACGACGGTAATAAACACCTTGCTTTTCAGTGCATGCTTGTCACCGGACTAACGTGCAGACACGATTGGAAAGCAGGCCGCCTGGAAATACGGATTGACAGGCTGGAATTGTTTGAAGCAATCAAAGTCAGCGATTGAAGCGGTCTTAGGCTCTGTTTTGTGGCAGACGTTTGTGGCAGACGTTTTATGGCAGACGTTTTATGGTAGACGTTTTGTGGTAGACGTTTTATGGTAGACGTTTTGTGGCAGACGCTCAGACGTTGCCTAAATTGGCGATTGACGGGGGGCATAATCAGCGGGTTGGCAGGATCAAAATCGGCCATTGACTACTTCAAAACGCCGTTGACTACGTCAAATATGTCAAGTTTAGAGAGGAATTGGAGACTAACCTGCAAATGTGCAGGCTTTAACGTTTGAAAACGGCCATTTGGCAGAAATGCCTGCAAAAGTGCAGGGAATTTTTACCTTAAATATTGAAATAAAGAAAGATTTGAAAAAATTCCTGCATTTCCGCAGGAATTTTCCAATTTTGATAGATAAGAGGAGGAAAAAGATGTAAAAAAGCAGGCTTTTAAACTACAAAGGATTTCCGGACACGCCGCTGACAAAACCGGCGAAGCGTCATAACACTGCATTGTGATAAAAGAGGCCTTGCGCATTGTTATACCTGCGCATTTGTCATAAAAGAAGGCCTGTATTGTTATCTTGTAAGAGGGCCTGTATTGTTATCTTGCCTCTTGCCAATGCACCAAACAACCACAAAACAACCACAAAACAACCACAGAACCATCACGGAACGTCAGGCCACATGGTTAGTGTAAACTTATTGTGGGCAAAGGGATAGCAAAAAGGGCCTCTTCTTGGTAAAGTGAAGTCACCACAACTACCACAGATACCAAGGAGAGAACCCTTATGTCTCATCATACTACGAATGCGCAGACTTTTAAAGAACTGGAAACCACCCTATTTCGCCTGCTTCAGGCAGAATTTGCAACGCTGATGGCTCATGTATTGGAGGA
>Ga0207866_1002078_pt1 | contig 15722 bp, 17 predicted proteins | sample HigsolmetaAR203D_FD_184835 | JGI IMG/M metagenome (GOLD analysis project Ga0207866, IMG submission 184835) | Ionic liquid and high solid enriched microbial communities from the Joint BioEnergy Institute, USA - AR20-3-D (SPAdes) (version 2) ...
TGTTGGCCGGCCGGCTGGATGCGGCAGACGAATGACACCGTAAGGACGCTTGGGATGTGGGAGATCGGTCCGCAAGACCGGTAGTTCCCGCCGGTGAAATCTCACCGGTAATCCCAAGCTCTTTTTTTGTTCAGGGATCGTTGTCCATGCTCTGTGAGTGCTTGTTGTCAGGGGTCACAAAAAAACTGTCGGTTTCGTGCTGATCACCGTCAAGGGCGGGCGTTAGAGGCGTCTCAGATGGAATAAGCTTCAATAGGGTGCATTTTTACATTACAATTGAGCCCTTTTTCGAAGAGTTCGGCGAATCTGATGTAAATTTGCATTTTATGGGACTTTTTCCGGCCGTTCATGCTCGAATTGGATGTAAATTTGCATTTTATGGGACTTTTTCCGGCCGTTCATGCTCGAATTGGATGTAAATTTGCATTTTATGAGACTTTTCCGGCCGTTCATGCTCGAATATGGTGTATTTTTGCGTTTTCCTCTCATCCCCTCGTCCTTCTCACCGGTGTCACACCACATGCTGATGTTTCAAATCTCTTTTCCGCATTTCGGGCAATATAGAAAATCCGGCTCCACCTTCTGTCCGCAGAAAGGACAATAGTCGCCTTCAAATCGGCGGTTCATCCTGGGACGGCCTTCTGATGGGGTCATCTCGGTGTTTTCTCCGGAGCGCATGCGGCCGAATCGCTGATCCAGCGGATCCGGTTCTTCGTGGCGGTCGACGATGTCGAAGAGGGACATGCGGTTTTTGCCGGTGGCGTTTTTCACATGATACACCAATTGCACGATGCCCATGATGACAAACAGAATGCCGAACAGCGGAAACACCGTGCCGATCAAGGGAAACGGCGCGTCCTTCAGCAATTGGCCGGTGAGCACCGTCCAGACAATGCCGACCAGGATCGCGATCACACTGCCCACCGCGCCTACCGCGGACGGACCTCTTCCCGGTTTAATGCTTCTCATGGCGACACCTCCGTATGGAATTCGACTCGCCGGAAGGCATCCGGATATTGGAAGCCCTCACGGCGGAAACCCCTCGCCGTCATTCGTTTCATCCGGCCGATCGCCAGCTGAAATTCGGGTTGCGCCAACGCCATAGCGAATTCCGTGACGCTACGGTCAAGTTCAATCGGGCCGGACAGCATTCTCCCGTATATACGTATGAATCTCAAAAGAGGTTGCGTGTTGGGGGGAAGCGAGTGCGTGAGGCGCCGATCAAGACAGTGCGGAAAACGGATGGTGAATGCAGCGGCGGAACATCGAGGTGGCGCGCATTGATCCGGTCACGACTATTCGATATAAAAACGAAAATATGATATGGTCAAAATTCAAATAATCCATTAGTATAATGTTATAAACGAACATATCATATTTCAAAACAAACATAAGGAGGAATCCACACGATGTCTGTGCAGCCTCGCATGAACCGTCTGTTCAGTCCGCAGGGCAAATGTTTCGATGTCGCGATCGACCATGGCTTTTTCAATGAATATTCTTTTTTGTCCGGCATTGAAAATATGAAGTCCGCGGTGGATACGATCGTGCGGGCGAATCCCGACGCCATTCAGTTGACCGTGGGGCAGGCGCGTTTTTTGCAGTCGATTCCCGGAAAGCACAAACCTTCGCTCGTGCTCCGCACGGACGTGGCCAATGTGTACGGAAAAGAGTTGCCGCGGCACCTGTTCAGCCAACTGATCGACGATCCGGTGGAGCAGGCCGTCGCGCTTGACGCCGCCTGTGTCGTCGTCAACCTGCTGCTGCTGCCGAACCAACCGGAATTGTATCATCAATGTGTGGAAAACGTCAGCCGCCTGAAGCCGCAGTGCGAAAAATACGGCATGCCGCTGATGGTGGAACCGCTCGTCATGCATCCCAACGAAAAAGCCGGCGGATATATGGTCGACGGCGATATCACGAAAATCATCCCGCTGGTACGTCAGGCGGTGGAACTGGGAGCGGACATCATCAAGGCCGACCCCTGCGACGACGTCCACGAATACCACCGGGTCATCGAAGCGGCGTCGGGCATTCCGGTCCTGCCCCGGGGAGGAGGTCGGGCTCCCGATGAGGAAATTATTACGCGGACGTATCATCTCATGCAGCAGGGTGCATCCGGCATCGTGTACGGCCGCAACGTCGTGCAGCATCCGCATCCGGAGGCGATGACGCGCGCGTTGATGGCGATCGTGCACGACGGGGCGACCCCCGAGCAGGCGATGGCGATCCTGAAGGAGGCGGAGCGCCGGTGAGCGTTCAATCGCTGCGATTCGGCGTGATCGGCTGCGGATTGATGGGCCGGGAATTCGCCAGCGCGGCCGCGCGCTGGTGCCACCTGTCGGACATGAACGTGCAGCCGGTGATCACGGCCGTTTGCGACGCCGATCCGCAGGCGATGGAATGGTTCCGCCGCCACGTGCCGACGGCGACGCTGGCGACGACGGATTACCGGGAACTGCTGGCGTCTGCGGACGTCGACGCCGTGTACTGCGCCGTTCCGCACCACTTGCACCGACAAATTTATGTGGACATCATCCGGGCGGGCAAGCATTTGCTCGGCGAGAAACCGTTCGGCATCGATTTGGAAGCGAATCGGGCGATCCTGCAGGCGGTGCGGGAACATCCGGAAGTGCTCGTGCGCTGTTCGTCGGAGCTGCCGTTTTTTCCCGGTGCGTATCAACTGATGCAGTGGGTGACCGAGCGGCGATACGGCAAAATCATTGAAGTGGAGGCCGGATTTTGGCATTCCAGCGACCTCGATCCGAACAAGCCGATCAACTGGAAGCGCAGGGTGGCCACAAACGGCGAATACGGCTGCATGGGCGACCTCGGCATGCATGTGCTGCACCTTCCCTTGCGTTTCGGCTGGAAACCGCGCAGGGTCCGGGCGCTGCTGTCCAAAATTGTCGAGGAACGTCCCGACGGCAAAGGCGGGACCGTCCCGTGCGATACGTGGGACAACGCGATTCTGGCCTGCGACGTCCGCACGAAAAACGAACAGTTTCCGATGGTGCTTTCCATGAAGCGCATCGCGCCGGGACACGCGAACACGTGGTTCATCCGCGTTATCGGCACGGAAGGTTCCATGGAGTTTTCGACCAAACATCCCAAGCAGTTGTTGTCCATGTCCTACACGCCGGGCGGCGAGCAGGCGTGGCGCGTGGTCGATGCGCCTTACCGCAGCGCGTATCCGGCGATTACCGGTTCCATCTTCGAATTCGGCTTCTCCGATTCGATTTTGCAAATGTGGGCGGCGTTTTGCGACGAAGCGGTGAACGGGCCGCACACGCGGCAGCCGTTTATCTGCGCCACGCCGGAGGAAGCGGAAGGCAGCCACCGGATTTTCACCGCCGCGCTACAGTCGCACGCCACCGGGCAAACCGTACCCGTTTCCTGGGAGGATTAAACGATGAGTGAACATACAGCGGAAGTGATCGTGGCCGGGCACATCTGCCTGGACATCATCCCGTCGCTGTCTGAGGACGGCGCCGGCGTCGGACTGGACCGGCTGCTTGCGCCGGGCAAGCTGGTGGCCGCCGGACCGGCGGTGCTGTCCACCGGAGGCGCGGTGTCCAACACCGGCATCGCCTTGCACCGTCTGGGCGTTGCCGTTTCGCTGATGGGCAAAGTCGGGGACGACCTGTTCGGCCGAGCGGTGCTGGAACAGCTCCGCCGCCAAGGCGCCGCGTTGGCCGATCGCATGATCGTCGCCGCCGGGGAGCATACCTCCTACTCCGTGGTGATCAGCCCGCCGGGCATAGACCGCATGTTCCTGCACTGCACCGGCGCCAACGACACGTTCCGCGCCGCGGATCTGAAACGCGACGCCTTGCACGGCGCGCGCCTGTTCCACTTCGGGTACCCGCCGCTGATGAAGCGCATGTATGCGGACGGCGGCGCCGAATTGGCGGACATGATGCGTGAAGTCAAGCGCATGGGGCTCACGACGTCGCTGGACATGGCACGGCCCGACCCCGAATCGGAAGCGGGACGGGCGGACTGGAACGCCATTTTGGCCAGGTCGCTTCCTGACGTCGACGTGTTCATGCCGAGCCTGGAGGAGATTTTGTTCATGCTGAATCGTCCGCTCCATGACCGGCTGGCCGCGGCGGGCGGCAGGTTGGCGGACGAGATCGACGGCAGCGCGCTCAGCGAGTTGTCCGACCGGCTGATCGGCATGGGCGCGGCGATCGTGCTGCTGAAACTCGGGGAAGAAGGGTTATATTTGCGCACGGCGGACGAAGCGAGAATCCGCAGGATGGGAAAGTGCGCGCCGGAAAACGTTGCGCAATGGGCGCAACGCGAAATGTTGGCCACCTGTTACCGGGTGGAGGTGGCGGGGACGACCGGGGCGGGAGACTGCACGATCGCCGGATTTTTGGCGGGGCTTTTGAAAGGCCTTTCACCGGAATCCGCGATGCAATCGGCGGTGGCGGTCGGCGCCTGCAATGTGGAGCGCAAGGATGCGACCAGCGGAGTCCCGTCATGGGAAACCGTGCAGGAACGAATTCGGTCCGGTTGGCCCAAACACCCGAGCCGCCTGAGCCTGCCCGGATGGCGGTACCATGACGACGCGGATCTTTGGATCGGGCCGAATGACGGCAAAACGTAAACGCGACGGGAACTCTCCCTTTTTCACGAGTCCGCTTTCCATATTATAATGGAGGTGTTGTTCATGAAAAGAAGTGAAGTGAGAAAGGCCCAACAGCGTACGGCGGACATGTTCGCCAAGGCGGGCATCGTGTTGACGCCGCGGGAGCTCGAGCAAATCGAAATCGCCGATTTCGGCCTCGGCGAACTGGAGCGTCAAGGATTGGAATTGATTACTTACATCAATACGGACCGGTATTGCGCCAAGGAACTCGTGCTGTTTCCGCGCCAGACGTGCCCGGAGCACAAACATCCGCCGGTCGGCACCGATCCCGGAAAAATGGAAACGTTCCGCTGCCGATGGGGCAAAGTGTGGCTGTATGTGGAGGGCGAGCCGGCCGGGTCCGTCCAGGCTCGCGTGCCGGAAGGCAGCGAGGCGTATTACACTGTTTTTCATGAAATTGAACTGAATCCCGGCGAGCAGTACACGATTCCGCCCGGCGTGCTGCACTGGTTCCAGGCGGGGGACGAGGGAGCGATTGTGTCCGAATTTTCCAGCACGAGCCGCGATGAGTATGACATTTTTACCGATCCGCGCATTGTGCGCATTCCTCAAATCGAGGAGGATCAATAGCCGATCCCGCCCGCTTGGCGACCGCGTTGTGGTCCATCTTTACGGGGGACGGCAATTCGCGAAAATGGCACGGTGTCCAATCACAAATCGCTATCGCGACCGTATGAAGACGGATTACAACGCTGGATAACGAACGTCCGAGCCCGGATATCAAAAGCGGTTTACAAACGTCCGCCGGCCCGATGACGACGGAGTGAATGCCGGGGCCGGGTCCCATAAGAGGTGTGTTCATGCAGCAGGAATTGAACGACAGACAGCAGCAAATCATGGAGTTGTTGATCACGGAAGGGGAACTGCGGATCAGCGACCTGCGGGACCGGTTTGATGTCACCGAGATGACGCTGCGGCGGGATCTGGAGAAAATGGAAAAGCTGGGACTGCTCAAGCGCACGTTCGGAGGAGCCATTCCGATTACGCAAACGCTGCGGGAGCGGTCTGTGCGAATGATGGCGGAGAAAATGCTGATCGGGAAACACGCCGCCGAATCCGCGATGCCCGGGGAGTCGATTTTCATCGACGGCGGGACGACGACGCTGCAGGTGGCGCGGCATTTGTCGCCCGACAAAGGCCTCACCGTGGTCACCAACGCGTTGAATGTCGCCGCCGTCCTGCTCGACAAAGGGATTCGCACCATTGTGCTGGGCGGCAACGCGCTGGAAGCGACCTCCACCTTGGTCGGGCCGCTGGCGGCCGAAATGCTGTCCCGCATGGCGTTCGATCGCGCTTTTCTCGGGGCGACCGGTTGCAGTTTCCCGCACGGATTCAGCAACTCCGATCCGTATGAAGCCGAGCTGAAACGGATGGCGATCGAACGCTCCGCGGTCAGCTGTGTGGTCATCGACCATACCAAATTCGGCGTGCGTTCGCTTGTTTCGTTTGCTTCGCTGTCCCAGGTGCGGCGGATTTACACGGACCGTTTTCCGGAGCGCCCTGGGCTAAGGGACGCGATTGCCGAAGCCGGAGTCGATGTGATAGAGTGTGAGGGAAGACCGGCTGTCGGCACCACCGTCGGAACGGAACCGACGGATGACGATAGCGGCCGGTCCTTTGCCATTCGCGACAGAAACGGGGACGCACGATGACGGATCAGGAACTGCAGCAGTGGGTGGAAGCCATATCTTTGCGCGATTTCGGCCGGCCGTTTCTGCACCGGGCGACATTCAACAGTCGGCTGACGTCGACGGGAGGCCGCTATTTGCTGAAAACCCACAATATTGAAATCAGCCGCCGGCAGTGGGAACGGTTCGGTGCCGAAGAAGTGGAGAACATTATCAAACACGAGCTTTGCCATTACCATTTGCATTTGCAAAACAAAGGCTACAGGCACAGGGACCGCGATTTTCGCGAACTTTTGCAGCAGGTGGGCGGAAGCCGTTACTGCCGCCGGGTGGACGACGGCAGGCGCAGCGAGCCGTACCGGTACAAACTGGTGTGCCGGGCTTGCGGTACGGAATACAGACGCCGCAGAAAGTGGAACCCGAACAAATACGTATGCGGCAAATGCCGCGGACCGCTTCGCCTGGAGCGGCTTGCGGATCCCGCCGCCGGCCGCAGCAACCCGTGACCCAATATTATACCGGGGCATCAGGAAATTGAAAAAACCCTTGTGCGCAGCATCGATCGCGCAGCAAGGGTTTTTCTTCTTGTGGTATGGTGTTGGGTATGCGGTCGATGGGACTTGAACCCATACGCCCTTACGGGCACTACCCCCTCAAGATAGCGTGTCTGCCATTCCACCACGACCGCAAGTATTCGGATTACGATGATCGATCGCCGTTCGATCGAAATGGGAAGGAAGAGAATCTCCGCAAAGGATACGCTGTCCGCCATTCGCTTTGCGAAGATTCGATGACCCGTAGGGGATTCGAACCCCTGTTACCTCCGTGAAAGGGAGGTGTCTTAACCCCTTGACCAACGGGCCGCGTTCACATCGCAAGCTGCCGGCATTCGGCATCGCTGCTTTTTGGGACGACAAGAGATATTATAGCGGAAATGCTCGTCGTTGACAAGGCCAAATTGTGTCCAATCTGTTACCATCTTGCTGTCAAACGCCCTGCCGGCAATCCGCCGCGGTCCCGCCGCATGTTGCGCGGTTCCGCCAAGCGCACCGAGAAAAGACCGCACACCGCTGACTTGACTGGCGGCGATGCGGTCGAACACGGCGGAATCTACGGAGAGAGAGGGATTCGAACCCTCGCGGCTGTTACACCCTAGCGCTTTAGCAAAGCGCCCCCTTCGGCCTCTTGGGTACCTCTCCAAAAAAAAATGGCTCCCCGAGCAGGACTCGAACCTGCGACAACTCGGTTAACAGCCGAGTGCTCTACCAGCTGAGCTATCAGGGAAAGTCAAGAAGAAATATACCACGTTTCCGAAGTCTCGTCAAGGTCGCCGCAGTCAGGTGTCGCCGCAGTCAGGTCGCCGCAGTCAGGTCGGAAACAGAGTGGTCGGAACAGATGGTTGGAACAGAGCGATTGTGTCGAAACAGAGTGTCGTGTCAGAACAGCGTGATTGTGTCGGAACAGAGTGGTCGGGTCTCGGCGGGAGCGCGGCACTGTTTGTCGGGACGCCGATCGCGGGTTGGGATTGCGGTCGGGTTCGGTCCGGAACGCGGGTCGGGACGCAGATCGGAAATGCAGGCGGGAACGGAGCAAGAACAGGCCGTTTGTGCAAGCCGGGAGGCGTGACGGGATCGCGGAGAGCGAAACTCGTTTTTTTCATTTCCGTGAGCTATAATGAATCATCATCTGCCTTTACATGACGGTCATGCGGATCGGGCGGTTTCGTATGGATTATGCGGGCCGTGAATTTGGCAATGGCGCTTCCGCCGCTCCTTCGACTCCGCCCAAAACATTCCGCGTCGGATATGGCCGGATTGGTGCGGGATCCGGATGTCATACATCAAACGAACAGGTGATGGGGAACATGGGTGACTGGACGAACTGGATGGTGATTTTCTGGGGGTTTGTCATGCTCGGCTTCATGGCGATCGGCGGATACTTCATGTTCCGCAAATTTCTGAAAGTGCTGCCGAAGCGGGACGGCATGTCCAAACTCGACTGGCAAAATTATTATATCGAGCAAAGCCGGCACCTGTGGACGGAGGAATCCAAAGCTTTTCTGGAACTGCTGGTCAAGCCGGTGCCGTCCGCCTTCCGCGACATCGCGCGCCATTCGATTGCGGCGAAAATCGGGCAGTTGGCGCTCGAATCCGGAGCGCACGAAGTGACCCGGGACCATTGCATCGAAGGTTACATTTTGGCGACTCCGCGCCGGGACCACAAATGGCTGCGAAATTTTCTGGAACAAAACGGCATCGATTACGCTCAATATGCCCATTTGCTGGAAAACCGAAAACGCGAATAGATTTTGCCCAACCGGTTATCTTACCAAGTGTAAACTGCGAACAACCGAACAAGGAGAGAACCTATGGGCATTTTAAGCGGAAATCCGAAACATGAACCGATGCATTACGGCGAAATATCCGGTATTTGGGCATTTGCGTTGAAGGCGAAAAGCGCCATTTCCTATTACCAGGCGTTTCTGAACCATGCCGGAGACAAAGATCTTCAGCAGCTGCTGCGCGACATCATCGAACAGGCGCGGCAGGAAGCGAACGAATGCGAAAAGCTTTTGAAAGACAACGGCATCACGCCGCCGCCGGGGCTGCCGGAACGCCCCTCCGAGAAATGGGAGGCGATTCCTCCGGGCGCGCGTTTTTCCGACCAGGAAATCGCCGCAACGGCCGCGGGAGACATTTCCATGGGGCTCGTCGCCTGCAGCACGATCATGGGAGAAGCGATCCGGGAAGATATCGCCGCCCTTTTCGCCAAATTTCATGCCGCCAAAGCCCAGCTTGGACTGCGCGCGCTGCGCTTAAACAAGGAAAAAGGGTGGCTGATTCCCCCTCCGCTGGAAATCGAGCGCACCGAAGAAGTCACCGTTTGACGTCGTCCCGCCAAATCGCCGGACGGAACCCGCGGTGATTCACCCCCGGCAAATTTGCCGGGGGTTTTTGCTCGGCCGCTATTTTCCCAATCATTTTTCCGGTTTCAAAAATGAAACGTGCGCAGAATGATGACGAGCAAAATATACAGCACCAAAATCGCTTCCGTCGAAATTTTGTGGCGGTATGGCGCGTGATGGCAAGGCGAGTATGCGTAAGGCGTAACGCAGTGGGTATGGGCGTATGGTTGTTTGTACGAGGGAAGCGTATATGACGGATTGACGTTGGCATGAACATTCGCCGGAACATGCATGTTCGGGTATAGAGAATCCATGGCCGCGGTGTCACTCCTTTGCAAAATGGTGATCTGACACATTGATAATGTATGACACGGGGACGTTGGTGGACTTGGCGGCTACCCATTCGCGCGGAAAATGGGCGGCGGAAAAGGGCGCGAGTCGGGGCAACGAAGCGCATGGACGGGCAGAGATGCACAAACCCAGGAGTGCGGCAAAGAGCGAGTTAAACCGAGGGCATGCGGCAAGGCGCTAGTTTGGATTGCGAAACACCAATGGACAGCAAACCGCGTCGGAGCGGCGGCACGATGTGGTATGATAGCGCGGTACGGCTTCGGAATGCGTGTATGGTGCGAATACATGGAGACGGCGTTAGGAATCTGCGGATGTTCGGCGCGGCAAGACGTCGTCGGAAGTGTGCGTGTGTATGGGCGCTGATGCGTGGGAACGTTAGAATAAGCGGATAAACCGTCGCGTAAGAGTGGAACAACGGCGGAAAATGTGCGCGGAAATACGAAATCCCCGTCCGGCAGCGGACGGGGATTTCCTGTCACATCAAAATCGATAGGCCCGGTGGGACTCGAACCCACGACCAGATGATTAAGAGTCAACTGCTCTACCAACTGAGCTACGGGCCTGCGAAACAATAGATATATTATCACATGGCCCGCCAAGAAATCAAGCACCTCTGCGCAGTGGATAAATGGATGAGATGAAAGAAGCCTCCATCGCGCACATTTAGTTCCGAGAAAACGGATTTCCGCCATGATTCCCGCCATGATGGTGCGAGGAGGACCCCCTGAGCGCCGAAATTAAAAGGAGAACACCGGTAATCAGGTGAAGCGCCCAACCGAGAAACGGGATCCAGGCCAGTACGGACGTGATGATGCCCATCACGGAACCGTACCGCGGCTCGCGATCTTGATTGGAAACAATCAGCGTGACCAGGTGCAGCACGAGCATCACCATAAGCGGCACATAGGCCATGCTGATAATGATGAATCCGCCAAGAACGGGGATGGCGAGAAACAGCTCCAACACGCCGGTGATGAGACGTAAAATGCGAGAATTGGACAAAGTGCACCCTCCATTTTTTCAAAATCGACAACCCGAAACCGAATCCCCGTCCAAGTCAATGTGTGGAAAGGAAAATCGGATCGATACTCCTAAAATATAACAATACTCCCGAAAAATGACCACATCCATTTTCCACCCCCTCTTATTTCCATCCAAAAAAGAAGGGGCTGTACCAAAAGTCATCTGCGCATGAAGGCAGAGCCGCCCCTCCCAACATTGTAAAACCAAAAGATATCTTCTTTTGGTACAATGGAAGCACCGAACAACCATAAAGGACAACATTGTAACGGACGCGGAGAAAGGGGCTGCTGAAAAGGAGGCGGTCCGGAAATAGGATATAGCGGCCGGGGGAGCAATCCGAAGGCTGCCAATTGCATGGAAAGGGAGGGGTGAACGTGGTCAACATTTTGGTGGTGGATGACGATCCCCACATTCGGGAACTCGTCCGGCATTTTTTGCAAAATGAAGGATTTGCCGTCCACGAGGCGGCCGACGGTGCGGAGGCGCTGGCGAAACTCGAATCGGTGAAAGCGGATTTGGTCATCCTCGATATTATGATGCCGAACATGGACGGCTGGCAGCTGTGCGGCGAACTGAGGGAACATTACGATATCCCGCTGCTCATGCTTACGGCGAAAGGCGAAACGGCGGAAAAAATCAAAGGATTCCAGCTCGGAACGGACGACTACCTCGTCAAACCGTTCGATCCGCCCGAACTGGTCGCTCGGGTTAAAGCGCTGTTGAGACGGTACCGGATTGCCGCGTCCCAGACGGTACAGATCGGAGACGTGACGCTCGACCGCAAAACGTTCGAAGTGATCGTCGACGGCAAAAGCACCGTCATTCCGCTCAAAGAATTCGAGCTGCTGTTCAAGCTGGCCAGTTATCCCGGCGAAACCATTTCGCGGGAGCAGTTGATCGAAGACATATGGGGTTACGATTACGAGGGGAACGAGCGGACCGTCGATGTGCACATCAACCGGCTGCGCGAGCGGTTTCCGGAGGATCGGCATGCTTTTAAGATCGCCACGGTACGCGGACTCGGATACCGATTGGAGGTGCGCCAGTGAGGAAAGTGTGGAGGATACTCCGCCGCATCGCGTCGGTGATTCTCGTGATCCTTTGTCTGGGCGTCTGCTGGACCGCCGCATATTTCATCACTTCCTACGTTTTCGCCCGGATCGGCGGACAGCCGAACGATCTCGTCGCGCAGCTCGTCAACTCGACGCTCGGATTTTTGATTTTCGGCCTCATCATGGCGATCATTTCCTGGATTACGCTTCCTAACCGCATGGCGATGTTCAATTCGATTATCGACGCGATGCGAAGACTGTCCCGCGGCGATTTCAACGTCAGCCTGAACATCAAGTCGCCGGCGGACAACCAATTCGGACAGCTAGTCCGATCGTTCAACGATATGGCCGCACAGTTGGGCGCCATGGAGAAGATGAGGCAGGAATTCATCTCGAACGTATCGCACGAGATTCAGTCCCCGCTCACTTCCATCAGCGGTTTCGCACGCGCGCTGCGCAACCCCCGTCTAAGCGACGAAGAACGCATCCATTATGTCGACATCATCGAGACGGAAAGCATGCGGCTGTCCAAATTGAGCGACAACCTGCTGAAATTGACCTCGCTCGAGTCCGAACACCATCCGTTCGAACCGAAACGATACCGGTTGGACAAACAGCTGCGGGACGTCGTGCTCGCCTGCGAACCGCAGTGGATGGAAAAGGCGCTCGATATGGATGTGAGCCTTGAGGAAGGCGAAATTGTCGCCGACCCCGATTTGATGAACCAGGTTTGGGGGAACCTGATTCAAAACAGCATCAAATTTACGCCGCACGGCGGAACGATCGGGGTTCGTCTTGAGTTTGCGAATGGGGAAGCGGCAGTCCGCATCTCCGATACCGGCATCGGCATCGGCGAAGAGGATCTGCCGCGCATATTCGAGCGTTTCTACAAAGCGGACAAATCGCGGAACCGCGCCGGCGGCGGCAGCGGTCTCGGACTGTCCATCGTGAAAAAAATCGTCGACATGCATCATGGTGCGATCGACGTGTGCAGCGCGCTTGGCGAGGGGACCGTGTTCACGGTCCGGCTGCCCGTGGACATGGGACGCGAGCCCAAGGCGTTGTCCTAGACGCGACGCATATAAGCGCGAACCGTGAGCGGAGCGAATACCGCCACAATGACTGCGGCTCCCGCGAGGGAGATGACCAGGTCCTGACCGAACTTTCCTTGATTGATCAGTTCCCGGACGGCCGTCACCAGATGCGAGATCGGATTGATATTCACAAACCATTGAAGCCAATCCGGCATCGTCTCGACCGGCACGAAAGCGTTGGAGACAAAGGTGAGCGGAAACAGCACGATCATGGAAATGCCCTGCACGGCAGCGGCCGAGCGCGCTATGACGCCGAAAAAGGCGAAAATCCAGCTGACGGCCCAGGAACAAACAATGACCATCACCCCTGCGATCACAACGTATTCGAAACCGCCGTCCGGACGATAGCCCATCAGGTATCCCATGACGAATGTCAGAACCGTCGCAATGGCGTATCGGACCGTATCCGCCAGCAAGGCTCCGGCCAATGGCGCGATGCGGGCGATCGGCAGCGACTTGAACCGGTCGAAAACGCCTTTTTCCATGTCGTCGCGCAGTTGGACGCCGGTGACGATGGACGTGGCGATGACCGTTTGCACGAGTATGCCGGGAATAATCACCGGCAAATAATTTGGCACGTTGCCGGAAATGGCGCCGCCAAAAATATACGTGAACATGAGCGTAAACAAAATCGGCTGAAAGGTTACGTCAAACAGCTGCTCGGGCGTGCGCCGGATTTTCAATAGCCCCCGATAGGCCATCGTGAGCGAGTTGCGAATCGTTTGGCCGAGGCTCGCATGATTTTTCAGCCGCGCAGCGGCGTCTCGGGTCGTGTGTACATTCATCTTACGGCAACCTCCTCCGGCATGACGGATGGATCGGACTCCGGCGATGCGTTCGTTGTTGCGGCGTGGCCGGTGATCGTCAAAAAGACTTCGTCGAGGGTCGGCTTCTGCACGCTGATCTCGGCCAAGGAGATGCCCCGCGCGCGTAGGGCGATCAAGAGGTCGGCCACGCTGTCGGCATTCGCCATCGGCGCGGTGATCTTTCCGGCTTCCGCCGACACATTGGACCGGACTTGCAGCACTTGCTCCACGATTTCCCGGGCGTCCGCGATGTCTTGCGAATTTTGGACTCTCAACTGCAGCGATGAGCTGCCGACCGATGCCTTCAGTTCGTCCACCGTTCCTTCCGCAACGACCCGGCCGCGGTCAATGACCGCGACGCGGTCGGCCAGTTGATCCGCCTCATCGAGATACTGCGTCGTCAGCAATACGGTCGACCCCGCTTCCACCAACTGCCGGATCGTCGCCCACATTTGCGCGCGCGTGCGCGGATCGAGCCCGGTCGTCGGTTCGTCCAGGAAAATGAGCGGCGGCTGCGCAATGAGACTGGCCGCCAAGTCCAGACGGCGGCGCATGCCTCCGGAAAATTGTTTCAACGGACGTTTCGCGGCTTCAATCAGCCCGAACTGTTCCAACAGTTCCGCCGTTTTGCGGCGCGCCTCCTTGCGTCCGAGCCCGAGCAGGCGGGAAAACAGCACCAAATTTTCGTTGGCGCTCAACGACTCGTCGACCGACGCGTATTGACCCGTCACCCCGATCAGTTGGCGTACAATATGCGGCTCTTTCACCACGTCGTGCCCGAAGATTCGGGCCGTCCCCGCATCCGGCCTAAGCAGCGTGGCCAATATCCGGATCGTCGTCGTCTTGCCCGCCCCGTTTGGGCCGAGTACGCTGTAAATGGTGCCGGTGCGAACGTTCAAATCCACGCCGTTTACCGCGCGGTTGGCGCCGAAAGCTTTCGCGAGCCCGCGGGCTTCAACCGCCCATTCGGTATTCGGCGATATTTTTTTTGTGACTTGGTGTACCATGGCTTCTCCTCCAGTCTCGTGTGATGGATAAGAGGATGGTACAGCGTCAATGTAAACTGAATTTAAACTGGCATCCGCTTTTATCTCCAACATGATGCGACCCGATTGGACGACGCCGCTTTTTTGGACGACATTGACCGGGAACCGACCGTCGCAAAGGCGGGCATCGTCGTCGTCCGCAACGACGTTTCGACGTTTACATCCGCGCTATTGGCCGGCATCGACGTCGACGCGTCGGAGCCGTCCGTATCGGGCGACCGGCACCACCGGCCGCACGGGTCGTTCGATGCGATCGAAGTCGGCGGCAGGCGCTATTCGGCGGATCGTCTCGCGCTCACCTTCCCCGACGGCAACGTGTCGCAACCGTGGTTCGTTTTTCCCGGCGGCAGGGAAGTCATGGTCGAAGGCGCATTGAATGTGAACATTTGGGTTGGCTGGTTCTGAATCTGACGATCTTCGAGTGGTTGGTCCTCCGCGGGAGACCGCATCACCCTCTGCATCCAAGGATCGTTTCTTGTTTGCAATAAGACGATCAAATCTTCCTTATTTTTGTTCCCGTTGCGGAAAACCGCCGAATAAGACGAATCCGATCACCCTATTTTTCGTAAAATACTCAATGTAAACGTTTTCTGAAAAAGATAACGATGTTTCAGTATCGTTATCCGGGCCCATTCGGCACTCGCTTCCAAAATAACAAACATTCGATCGTCTTATTCAGCATACATCCACTGAAAACACCTGCTCGTTCGTCATGATACATCCACCGGAACATCCGATCATTTTCCGTACAAAGCTCGTATGAACGGATGCGGGTAACTCCTCCGTTCGGGCTGCGGGCGGAAACTCGCGTTCTCCCGTCAGCCCCTTCAAGCGGAGCAGCGCCGTCTGCGCGCATATGCCCGCCAGCTCGCAAACTTGCCCCGGTCTGATCGGACGCTGGAGCTTCACCGCCAGCCGAACGATGTTCTTGTCCGATTCGTCCGGCACCGGCGCCTTCTCGCCGATTCCCGTTGCGAACATCTTCCGCGACAGCGGATATGTATCCCGGAAGGCATCCGGATGGAAGCGCGCGGGGTTTTGCGAACATCCTCCGTAACCGCGGAAATGCATCCTGCCGGCGAGCTGTTCTCAAAATGAATTCCCTCACACCGGCTTCTCCGGCGGATACTCTGTGTGCACCCCCGTGTGCACCCCCGCTT
>Ga0207866_1002088_pt1 | contig 15664 bp, 3 predicted proteins | sample HigsolmetaAR203D_FD_184835 | JGI IMG/M metagenome (GOLD analysis project Ga0207866, IMG submission 184835) | Ionic liquid and high solid enriched microbial communities from the Joint BioEnergy Institute, USA - AR20-3-D (SPAdes) (version 2) ...
TGCTTTAAATCTTAATGTAAATATGACGAAGTTTTCTTTAAACTCTTCTACTTTTTGCTGATCATTTCCGAGTAGCAATTCACCTTCTACATATTTTTTTTCAATAGGTAAAATCGAAATCCAATCGCTTGCTGATGGATTTTTCTTATTCGTGATGTAATATTCAATATCTGTAATTCTAGCTGTTTGTGAAACAGTCTGATTCGTTGTTTTTTCTAATTCATCATTGCCGATTACAATGTCATGATGTTTTTCATTTGTGCTCAAGCTAATCATTTTGGCATTTGATGAGACAGGCAAAGGTTTTGAAACATAAATAGAACTATTATGGTATTTCCGTCCGAAAATACTGATATTATATGCTCCATATACATAGGCTAATTTATTAACAGCTAACCAGTCTTTAGCCATTTCTGGTGATCGTTTATCATAAACCTTTTCTTTTTCTTTTTTGCTATTAATACTTCTAAGAGCAAGCAATAAAGGATTTTTATAATCTCCTATTTTGACAATTTCCATTGCTTTCTTTGCAGCATCAACCAATCCATCTTGCCTGAAAATCGTTGCCCATTCTTTTAATTTTTTTAAGTATACATTCCATCCTGTGATTTCATTTTTTCGATCAAATTCAGCTATCGTTTCTCCTGGTTTTACAAAGTCTTGAATTAATTGTTCATCAGAATTGATAGTATCCCATAATTCAGTATTATTTTTTTCATCTACATTCACTAAGAAGTTTTCTTTTGTATAGTTTTCTTGTCTTATTAAGATTCGCAATTTTGTTATTTCAACTGAAGGAAATTGAAATACCATACGATCTGTTGACTTTTGGCTGCGTTGATAGATATTTTCATGATTTGGGCTTACTAATACATACATCTTTCCGCTTTTATCGGATTTTTCATATCCATGAATTGCAACGATTTCTAATGGATAATTACAGTATGGATCAAAATAAATTTCAGATACAGTTGAAAGACCATTCAAAGTGATTTCAATTTCACAAATGGCTCCGCTTTTTGGATAGTCATGATAATCATGCGACCATAAATCATCAATATTTTGGATAATTGGTTCATCTACTAATATGGATTCTGCCCAAAAAGTATCAGGAGATCCATCAATTGCATTTTCAATTTTGTATTTATTGTTGCTTGCTACCAGTCCAATACGGTTTATGATTTCAATCTTGGCCAACTTTTTCCCATAAGTTGTTTTTAATTGATCAACGCTTTCGATTCCCGCTAGTTGTATAGAATGACCATAATTTTCTGCATTGAATTCTGATTCTTTTTTTTGACCAAAACGATCATATCGATATAGTTCTAATACGGATTCGTCTGTTTCTGTATAAGTAGGGGACTTAAAGTTTTCAATAATTACATCGTCCATTTTATCTGAGTTCTGAATCATTAATTTATATTTTGTTACCTTTGCTTTCATTTGTTCGATTTTCTTTTTTAATTCATTCAATAAAGATCGGGATAATAGTTGATGATCTGCTAATAACCGTTCAATTTGATTGGATGCATCAAACAAAGTGTCCAAATCAAATGCAATAGCTTCCATGTTTTGATTATGCTTCTCTGAGCTCGTTTTTCCTACTTGCATTTGCGGCTCAAATGTTGGCTTCCCGTTTTGATTATTTAGAGTTTGCAATAGCCGCTCTAATTCTAACTCAAATTCTTTTTTAGATTTAATAATCCCTTCTTGTTGTTTTAATTGTAATAGTTCCAATAATTTTTTTCTTTGTGTGGCTGGCATTGTGATCAGAAAATCCTCTAAAAATTTGCTCATGCTTTCACCTGCTTTTTTAGTGTATGTATAGAAAGACAGCTTTTAGAAGCTGTCTTATTTTGGTATTACTCCACTTTTACCGTCGAACGGAACAAATTTTTTACTCTCTTCATCCCATTTCTCTAATATAAAATGACTTAAGTATGGATGATCGTTGTAAGAAAAACTAGCATAGGCTAACCCATTTTTCACTTCAACGTGTAATCCTTTGGGAGTAATACTTTCTTTAATAATATCTTGGTGGTTTCTCATAATTGAAAAATCAACAGTCCAATTTTGTCCTTTCATGGATCTAATGTCAGATAAGATCTCCCCTAATAAATTTTCAAACACCATTAACTTTTTAAACTGCTCATTATTTTTTTGTACAATGGTTTGTAAAAAAATGCGAAGAAAATCGGCCGGAATATCTTTAAACGCAGCTTCAACAGGAAAATAGATTTTTACAGGTGTAACAGGAATATCTGTTAATTCGATATTACCTGATGAATCAATAGTACCTGATACAAATTCATTAAAACGATTGACGGCTGGCATTCCTTTTTCATCTAGCACTGTGACTTCTCCATCTACAAATTGAAATCCTTCAATCGGCTCTAATACGATGGAAGTATCAGTAACCATTATTGTGTCAGTCATATATGGGAAAATAATTTCTTTTTCACTTAAATGTACTCCATGCATGGCAGCTTCTTGTAATTGGCGCAGACGATAGTCCAATTTAAGGCCATCTTCAATTACACTGTCTACTGAGCTAACGGCATTATCTATTTCTTTATTAATTCGGGGATCATATCCTTTCCCGCCTTTTGCATTTTGAGCGATAATGTACATTTCGTTTTTTAGTTCTTGAATCAATTTATTTAATCGCTGCCCTCGGTTTGCCACAACATTAAAGGTAGCTGTTCCGATTTCCGATAATGCTTCATCTGCTTTTGCCAAAGATGTTAAAGCTAAATTTCTACTGCCCTGCATATCATCTATACTGGTGAGAATTCTATTCTTTTGCGCTATCCAGTCAGATATGCTACTGTTTAATGATTCAACTCGTTCTTCAAGTTTATTGACAAAAGGAATTAGATCACGTGTTGAATAAACAGGCATCATCATCTCTCCTTTTTTATTTTATCATGAAAGACCTTTCAAAATCATTAAACCTATTAAATTTTATAGGTTTCTACTTCATTTTTATCTTCTATATGAATAATTGGATACAATAAGACATAATCAATGTCGATACTTCCTTTAGAATATTGATTTGCGTCATTAAATAAAATGTTGACTTTGTGTAATGGTTTTTGAATAGGGATAATTATTTTTTTAATTGTCCATATTTTTTGATTGATGAATCCGTCTTTTATAGTCTCTTTTGTACCATCATCGTAATACAATTCAATGATTGCAACATTGCGAGGTGTTGCTTCTTCATCTAATTTGCATTTAATTTCTATTTGATAATGTTCACTTTTATCAAATCGATAACCTGGAATGGTAAGTCCATATTGAGACTGTAGCGGCAATCTTAAAATATAATTATCCCCTGTTCCCTCTTGATACAAAATTTGTGGACTCCCTTTGCTTAAAGACGGGTTGTAATAAGATAAATGTTCCCCATATAAAAATTCGGTATTTTCAAGTAGCCCTTTTTGATATACTTGATCGACATTTGGATCATAGTATTCAATAATCGGAAGCACACCATGCGCTTTATGTTTAGATATGGCTTGCTGAATTTCAGATTCATGGAATTGTTTTAACAATGTATTTGGCAAACGAACAATGATTACGCCGTTTTCTTGATAAGGAGTTCCGTCATGATATCCAATATCCCAGTATTCTAAGCTTTTCTTATCTACTTGTTCAATAATTTTTCGTGAAATGGATTCTTTTAATCCTCCACCTCTTGAACGAGTATCCAATATAATCATATCTTCGTTCATATTAGAGTTGGCTTGCACATATATTGTGCCAAGGCGAAGCATAGTCGGTTCATAATAATAATCATTTGGATTAAACCAGAATTCTTCATCTGTGTGATAAATTGCTTTATTCCGGATTGTAGAATAAATAGGTTTTCCTTGATGATCTCTAATCAAGGTTGGTTTTAAATAAATGTGTATAGGTTTTGCTAATAATTCCAAACTGTTTTTTTCAGCTAATTCTGATGACAACAACTGTTTATCATGTTCAGAAGGAATATTTTCAAAGTTTCCACTTTGATTTACTGTATATTTATGCCCAGGTGTTGGATTAAAATCTAAATGAAAATATCCTAATATTTCAGGATCTAACATTTTTATATCTTTAACCACAGGAGTGGTAATAAACCCATAAACATTGATAATGTCATCTTTTTTAGCCTTTCTTGAACTGATCAAGGTATCATTACTATAAAAGGCTTGAATAGCTTCAAATCCTTTTGCATCGATCACATTAAATGAAAGGTCAAACAATGTATTTGTATTAATATCTGGGTTATTTGGAAACAGATCAGCTATTTTATAACTCCCTAACAAAACCTTATGTGTTTTTCTTTCAATAGAAGAATGAACCATACCCATTTTTGAATCAGTCACTTCATTGCTTAATGTGACTTCTTCAGATTGTGGAATAAATTCAAATAAAAGTTCTTTTTCAAAATCTGGAATTGGAGGAGCATCCTCCCATTTTACAATAACTCTGATTGGATATTTTCCAGGCTTATAGCTGTAAGCTAATATTGAAATGTAATAAATTTTGTCTAACCGATTATAATGATTTACGGTAACATACAAGTCATCATGTGGGTTGATGACTTCATAGCTTGTCGGATAAAATCCTGGTCCTGCATTTTCATAAGTAGAAAACCAAATTCCACTTACAGCCTTTCGTGGTGAGTATGGCGGCTCTTCTGATGTAAAATGCACGACATGAGGATAATATATTACATCAACAGGATAAGTAAAAAATTGGGCATTTTCTTCAGGAATGTAATGATCAACACGAACATAAACACGATCCGGTAAATATTTATTGTATTTCGTAAATTTTGTTTCAGCTTTTAGATTAAATGTTGCCTGATAAGGGAACTGTTTTACCACAATGATTTCTTCCGTTTTGATGATTTGCTTTTCGAATCCTTTGTATGTGTAATATCTTTCTTTATACATGTATCTAACCAATATTTCATCTTCTTCTCGGATTCGGTCATGAAGATAGATGATTCCTTTTGCCGCATCTACATCAGATATTTTTAGTTTTCGTGCTGTATTTTTCCGCAACGCTTGAACTTCTAAATAGCTGATTCCATCTTCCGATTCTAAAACAATAGGCGTATGTGTGACTTGTATTGCATATTCATTTAGCACAATCGGCTTTTCTTTTTCCACTAAAATTCCTGGCTTATGATAAAAACGCTGTTCATGATATTCTGGAATTGAATATTCCAAAATCACTTCTGATGGATTTTCAGGATCATTAGGCGCATAATTTTGCAGTTCTGGATATGCATTATATATTTCAGGTGTCTTTTCCTGTTCCTCATAATAAGGCAATTGAAGTCTTTTTTGAAATTTTCCATCTTTTACTCGGATATACCATCCTTCTGTTTTTGCATCATGAACAGATACTTTTGGTTTTTCTAATTCAATTTTTCTTCGTTTTTCATACTTACACGCAAAGACTGGTACAGCTTCTAAATTTTCATAATGCGTCCAAGCAACCAGATCAACTTTTTGTTTTGATATGTCTGTATCTAAAGTCGATATAATCGTAACAGGGCCAATTCCATTTTCCGCTATTGACACTTGTCCATCTGATTTTTTAATAGGCTTATAATAAACTGGCTTATAATCGGTGCTGCGCTCATATCCGGCTTTTTCTATTTGATCTCTAATATATCGATCAAAAAAAGCTTTTGTGCTTGGATGTACAATTAATTCTGGGGAACCTGTGTAAGAAAAATCTTTAATAGTTCCTTCCAAATCTTCATATTCAATCGTTGATATTTTTAAAAACTCAACTTTCTGACTGAAATTCATAATTCCAAATGAGCCCTTGTTCCATTTTGTTTCAATTGTATAAATTTTCTTCCAACGGCTTTCATCTACTGTTCCGGTTTGAAAATATAAATTTGTCACATTTCCGATGCATTCTACTCGAATGTTATTTTGCCATTCTCTAATGAATCCTTCATTACTTACAGTAGAAAAAGATTTAATTAATGTTTTTCTCCCTTTTTCTACTTTATATACACGCTGATGATAAGTTTTCCATCCTTTTTGATACATGTAATCTTGATCTGAAGAAGCGTTTTTTCGATTCGTCATCTTCCATTCAAATAAAGGTTCTGGTTGAATATTGTCTATTCGAGACCCTACTTCTACAGGATTGATATCATCTGCTTCTATGCAGTAGAAATAAAAGTTATTTTTGTCTTGCACTCTAAATAAAACACCAATTAAATCATCATCATCTCCTGTTGGTTTAAAAGCAAAATCTGTTGTATGGTTTTTGGTGTTTAAAAATTTTGTGTTATAGGCTGCCACAAACTCGTAATTGTTTTTTAAATCTTTTAATACGCCATCTTGAATAGTCCATGAAGAAATTCCGTTTTCTCTTTCTATTGTCACTGAGCCTTGAGCATTGCGAGCAAATAAATCTTTCATATCTGTGCTTTTCGTAATTGGAATCAATATTTTATATTGTACATCAAATTTAACTGGACTGTATTCAGTGAAAATACTAGCTAGTCTCAAACGATTTACTCCAAACTGATTAGGATGTTGATCTACCGGAAAGCGCATGATTCCATTTGTATTTACTCTAAATCGATAATTAACTTTAAAGTTTTGGTTTTTATTGTCTGGTTCTCCTCTTTCAATTCTAAGTAGGATTTCTTCTTTTGGAATAGATTCAGGAATTTTTAGTGATTCAAAAATTCCGTTTTTTTCAAATAAAGAAGCAATGGTTTTGATCCCATCGTCTTTTTTAATTTCTTGATCTTTTATGACAACCCATTTATCTAATGACTGAATAGGAGGTAATGTTGCTGTCGCTTGTATGGTTCTTTTATCTTCAGCAATTTGAACTGTAATATGATCTCCTTGTGTGATTACTGGATTATTCCATTTAAAATCAGCTACTTCTGGAGGTATTAACTCATTCGGCAATTCCTTTGGTGAGTAAGATATTTCATAACTCCCATCTTCAGAAAAATTAACAAATCCAGATCCATACACATCAAGCTTATTGTTACTTGTCGTCCAGTCCTTTATATTGCCTTGTGCGTCTGCAATTTTTCCTTTTCCAGTGATTTTAAACTTAAACTCCCACTTTGTTTTTTGTCTTTCTGCATAAATTGTACAAGCATGTTTTAGCGGATTTCTTCTTAATAGAACGTTTTTGTATTTAATTTTTTCCCATGTAACAGAATCTGATGTAGATTCAGCTTCTACTATTTGATTGGATTGATTAATCATTGTATTTACTTTTGGATTGTCTTCTTTGTTTGTAAATGTATAAAGTACATTTCCTTTAGCATCTTGCACTTCTAATTCAGCTTCTTCTGGAATGTTATGAATAGTCGGTGGCAGCGATGCTTCTATCATTTCTCTTGCTGTTAATTTTCTTGTATCATAAGGAATACCTATATATTTTTTCTTCCCCGTATATTCTTTTTTCTCATACTCAAATAATGAATCAGGATGCATAACCCAATCTTGAATATAACCTGTTGTAACGGACTGTTTTTTCCCTTCATAATCATAAAAATTGGCGACAATACGATAATTAAAATCGTCATATACTCGTGGATCATTTTCAGCTTTTTGATTAACAAAAATTTCATATCCATCTTGCTCGCTATTTTCGCTTATATAATAAAGATCATCAGACGGATTCTGCTGAAATAGTTCTTGAGATACTTCTTTTAATGCACTTTCACCATTGATGATTCTTAGCTTCCCTCCTTCCATTAATGATTTTGTGCGTCCGTCAACAAGAATTTTATTCATGTGATTTCCATATAATGAAATACAATTTCTTTTTGCATGAATATCGTTATTGCTTACTACTTCATCTATATGATTATATAGCACCTTAAAAGTTTGAACTTCATCTGTATTAAAATTCAAATAAATTTTCACCCAATGAATATGAGGATTTTGAGGCATGGCCATTACATAAATAGCATATAGAAATTGATCATCTAATGGGTTCCCGTTTTCATCTGTTACTTTGATTTGATCTCCTGTATATTTTTCCACTTTGTTTGGTGTATGCTGTTTGCTGTCATAATGATATTTGATTTCCATTTTATAAAAAAGAGCTGCATTTGTGCTAATTTCTTGTTTATTGAATTCATTGGTTAAATACAAGTCTTTTGATGGAAAAATATCATATGGAGGTTTTACTTCGGCCGCCTGATCATCTGATGTTAATTTAGCAAAATGTAATTTGCCGTTTTGATCCGAGATTAATAATGACTTTGAGACATCTTCCGGTATTACATTATCAGGCACACTGCTTGTATCCATAATAGCGATGTTTTCATCTGGATCAATATCAGGTGTATGAATATAACTTAAATTAACATCACCTTCTGGCACCTGCTTCCCTAATCGAAGACTATATTGACCATTAGATAGTTTTGATTTGTATTCTTCTAATGGTTGATTCATGCTGCTCTCTCCTTTTTAGTAAAATTCGATAAAGATGTCATAAGAGATATTACTCCCCTATGACATCTACATATACATCATTTTGTACTTTTTCATTTTTTTCATTAAAGGTGTAAGCAGTAATATAAATAGTTCCTCTCTTCTCGTTTTCTCCTGATAAATAAATGACTGCTTGCCCTTTTTGATCTGTTGTTTTGGTAATTTCCTTTGTTTCACCTTTTGTATTTTGATAAACAAATGTAATGTTTTTACCTTTAATCACATCAAAGTTTTTATCCCGCAGTGCAGCATAGATACCTATTTGTTTAGAAGAGCCACTAATCATGTAAGGATTTTCTGTTTTTAATTCTAAATATATCCGATCTTCTACATGAGTTTGGTAATGATGGACAATTCGCTCATCTGTTAGAGAATCTACTTTGATAGAATATACAGATGTGTTTTGACTGGATGATTTCGGTTCATCTAAGTAATAAATCTCTCCCGCTTCATTTGTGTAACCTTCAAAAATCTTGGCTCCATTTCGATAGAAAACAGCCTTTTTATTAGATACAGGATTCTCATATTGATCTAATACAATTCCTGTTAATAGAATCTTTTCATTTGAATTTTCTTTCACATATGACTCTGATACTTTCAAATGAACTTGTTTAACATCCATATTTCCTTTTTCTGAAATATACAAGAATCCTTTGTTCATATGAGTTAATAGCGGATTTATTGTTACTTCTACACATTGATAAAACGGTGAATTGTAAGACCCTTCATAAATGATCTCTATATTTTTCAGTTTTTCAGGTTTATAGAAAACAACGAGAGCTGTGTCTAAATCCACTTGATGATTGTAATCAATATAGTAGCTGTTTTCTAGTATATATTTTACTTCAATCGTATCTTGAAATCCATAAGACTTCATAAATTGAATGCTTGACTCATTCGGATTAAAAATAAAATCAGTGATATGCTCATTATTGATTTTGATCTTTACTGTATTCGGATCAATGTCAGCATAACGCAAATAATATTTTGAATATCCATTTCCATTGAATGTTTCAGTGTTTTCTAATGTTAAGTTCCAATCCTTATCATAAAAAGCAACTTTTCTAAGCACGGTACCGTCTGATTTTCGAATAATCACAGGGCTTCCTTGCTGCGGCCTTGGTTTCAATATAACGCCAGTACCTTCAATAGATTCAACTTTTTTATAAATTTTTTGAGAATATAAATAATGCTCATCTTTTCCATGATAGTAATATCCGTTGTGTACTAGTGGATGCCATGGAAGAGGTGTGTCATGTTTTATTTTTGCATGAATTATATAGTTAAGATAACTGGACAAATATTCATTCGGGATTTTTGAGAAATCCATATTCGGTTGTTTCCATTCCAAAAATACATATGCATTTCCTTGGTTTTCAAAATAATTGGCTTCAATTGAATGCCATTGATTTCCCTTTAAATAGATACTTCCTATTTTAGTTTGTCCTTCACTTACATTCCAAATATCAATGATTTTTGCATTGTTAATCCATAAGCGAAACCCATCGTTGACTCTTACTCGAAAATAATAATATCCACTTATTGGAGCGTAAATAAAACCTTTCCAGTTGATAGCGAATCCATCATTAGGATTGTTTTCTGTTGGCACATCAATTGGATCAATGTCTGGTTCCTCTACATTAGGTAATTCAATATTTATTGGCGGCGACTGTGGCGGTTCTAATCCTTCAATAGTTGCATATATTTGAGCTTCTCCTAATGTTGTGATCGTTAATTTGTTTTGATTTTCTTTAAAGTATACATTGTAATCACTGAAATCATTTCGGATAAAATATTCAATTCGTATTTGTGAGCGTTCTACTTCTGGATGTTCAGCCAAGTATTGCTCTAATACTTCCCTCATTTCTTCTCCAACTGTTTTTGGATGGATATTAATTTCAAACATTGGATCTTCTTCAATATATGGTTTTTGAATGCTATGAATCATTGTCTTTCTAAATGTTGGTTCTTCTTGATAAGTAATTCGTTTATATACTGAAAGCCAAAAATCCCAAAAGAAAGTATATGGCTGAGATTGTGTAACTGGTCCCCACGCACCTTTTATAAATGGATTATCATTATCTTTTATATCAAATCGAAGAATGTTATCTGTCCATACTTTTATTTCATTGCCGACTGTTCGAATTTTGATTTCATGTATTTCAGCAGCATTGGCTGTCCAAGAAATATCTAAATGAGCTAGCTGTTTTCGATTGTATTTTAAAATTGCTTTTCCTGCGTCATTAGGATTTAAGCAAATATTTTTATAAATAGCCATTCCTTTAACGCCTGTTCCACCACTTCCAATAGAATGATAAGCATCCCATTCAAATGAATAAAAATTTTGTGTTACTGGATCAAATTTAAAAATAGCTCCATACATGTCGTCATCGCCTTGTCTGGCTTGCACTTTAAAACTAAATTCATAGTCCGTTAATTCTGCATGATTTGGATTATACCAACCTGAATGATAACTTTGGTTTCGTAGGTTTGTTACCTCAGGGAATCCTGGTTCAGGCGGGCCATGCCAATCACCCGGACCATCATAGGGCTGACCAGAGCCATTATATTTTACAATAGGGTCTTGATCCCATTGAACCCATTCTCCTGTAAAGTTAGAAATATCGATATTGGTACTTTCTGGATAAATGAGTTCCATATCTAAATTGTATTCAAAGTCTGCGGTTGTTTTTTTACTTACACTTAATACTTTGAATGGGGTAGCTTCTAATGCGCTTATTTCATTTAAAGGGAAAGGACTTCCTGCTTGAAAATCAAACCATATGTTTTCATCTATGCGGCTGCCAACGATTTCCCCCAAATATGTTTCTTTTGTTGGATCAAATGGCTCTTTTAATTTATAAGATTGAATATGAACCCAATCATGCATAAACAATAAGTCTTTGTTAACATAAAGAGTTTGATTTACTATTTGATAATCTGTATGAGAGATTTGCTCTCCATTAACATAAACTTCAACCCCTTCTCCCACTTCTTTTTGCAATGCAAATTGATTCGAATAATCTCCCAGAGAATATCGAATGGTTACATGTCCCGGTTTAATGAAGCTGCCATGCAGTGTTACTTGATTTCCTTCTAAACTCCATCCATTTTGGTTATTGTTTGGTATAGTTTGTCCTTCATGTTGAACTTCAAGAATTTGAAATGGTTCTGCTTCTTGTATTTCTATATCCACTTTTGTCATATAAGATTTAATTTCATATTCTTGAATTTTTTCCTGATAATCTCCTGTTACCTGAAATGCTTCATGAAGAACAACTGAATGCAATGGAAACTTATAATATTTGCCCAATAATCCATTGTTGATATTGTCTCCTAAGTTAGTCCATACATCGACAAAAGGGTTCGTGCTTTTGACTTCTACTTTTTCAATAATTGTGTCATTTGGATTATATGTTGAATCTTCTGTTGGATCTAAATCAATAGGTTGATTAATGGTTATAATTTCTTCATTATTAGCTGTATATGTTTTCGGGTCACTTTTCCATTTTGTATACCAATCGGTGTACCATATATAGGCATCTTGATAATCAGAGTAAAATCTTATTTTTTTATTTCCATCATACAGCTCAAATTTAACTCGATCATCATCCACTTCCACAATAGGAGGACTTAATTCTACTACATTATCCGGGATAAATACAACATCTGTTGGTACATCCACCATATCGGCTTTTCCTGCATTATCTTTGAAAAATGGACGTTTACCATTTACCTTTCCATATCCAATATATTTCCCTGAAGTCCAAGGAACATATCGAGGATTTGGTTCACAGTGTATTTGGACTAAATCATTGATTTTGTCTGTATATACTAATGGTCGTCCGTTAATTACGTTTTTTGCTTTTGTGATTTTCGTGTTTTCTTTGCTAAATTTACTTTTAAATCCCATCCATACAAATTGATTCGTTTTTGGTTGAATTTGAATTAATAAAAAATGCACATCTTCATAACCATGATACATAACCTCACCGGTTTTTGGGTGAACATAATGCTCCGGCATAGGCGGAATTTCAACAAAAACATCTTTTTCATTTGTCACAATTCCATCACTTTTAATATCAGCCGGATAAATACCTTTATACCATTCAATGGTTCGCAATCGAACTTTTCCGTTTGGCCAACCATCTATCAATACAATTTCATCAAAATCAGGATTTAAAGTTTCAATTCGATAATCTAGTTTATATTTGGACCATTTGTTTCCGTCGAAATCTTGATTAAATTTTACAACATCTACCCATCCCTGATAAGCATACACTTTTTTAGTAAACTCCTTTTTAGTAACAACCACTTCTGGTTTACTGTTCCATAAAACTAATCTATCTTTATTAAAACTCCAATCTTTATCTGTTTTTTCTGGTTTAACAATCTCAATGCTTGAACTCAACACTTTATATGCTGGATTCTTTCTTTTCCATGCATTTAATTCATTGTTAAAAAATGATTTGGAGGTGAATACAACAGCCCCTGTAATATAGTTAGTTTGATCGGGATTGATGGTTGCAGAACCTTTTTTTGTAACAGAAAAATTCTTTGTTTTTCCTGCGTCAGGATGGTTAATGGTAGAAACTTTAATAGGACCTGTTAATCCTTTTACAGAAATGGAACCATGAGATGAGACAGATGGGTCTTCAATTCCTCTTACTCTTGTTACCTCATATGGTTTCCCCTTCGCCTTTTGTTTAGCAGAGTTATTTACGTAACTTGTTGCATTGGATGAAACAGTTGTTGTTCCCGCTGCTATTGTTTCATTCCATCCGCTTGAAGGAACACGCCCAGACATTGGCTCCCATTTAGCTACTTTTATTCGATAAAATTGAACAGCCTGAGAAAACGTCGCTAGACCAACGCTCCCTAATTCAAAACCTGAATCCACATTAAATTCGTATATCAATCGATAGTTGCTGTCTTTAAAATTTCCTGTAACATAACTTTGAGTATAGATTTTTACATTTCTTCCATTCATTCGGATTTTCACACTATTCATGTAATTTAATTTAAACCAATCCTGTTTCCATCCAAGAGGTGTATTTTTTGGCGTTAAACTGACTTCTCTTAATACGCCATTGGTCACTTTGTAAACACGTGCGTGTTTAGTCCCCCATCCGCTTTTCTCAGAAAAATTTCGAAAACGAGCCATTTGGCTGCTTGATAATTTCATTCCGCTATAATATCTACTCCCACCAAGCAATGTTCCGACATTTAGTGAAATATTATACTTGGCATATGCATTTTCTGCTTTTTCATGTGTGTAGCTACCGCTAAAGTTTCCGGTTAATACGTTATATCCATTTAAACTTTTTACTCGCCATGAACTGACAATTTGGTCATTTGCTTCCCATAAAAATATATAAAAATCATTAACTTTTCCACTTTCATTTTTTGCTTTAAAGATAAATCCTAAGACATCATTATCTGCCCCTGGAACACTTACTAATCGGCCGTCACTTGTTACTACTTTTGCGTTTGGGTCATTTCGAAGCCCTGTTGCTCGAATTGGTTTAAAATCAAATTCTGCTTCATACGTATCCCAGTCAAAAAAGTTTTTGGCAACAATGCCACTAAAATGCGATCGGTTGTCAATTTCTCTTACCACGCTTCCGCTTTTTTGCCATGCACCTTTTGGACCGGGGCCGAGGAAAATACCATACTGATCTGTAAATAAATCCGCTGCATTTTGTGTTTGAGTGGTTTCGTATATGCCTTCCCATTCGACGGCATACCGATATGGTTTTGGTGGAACCATTGCCTGAAAGTTTAATTTTGCTTCCCAATCTTTTTTGATCGGCAATGGCTTTTCTTGAGTAACGGTAAACTCAACTGTTTTTCCTGGATACGCATCTACTCGATGATTAAAATATTGCTCATTATCATCTCGAAATTGTTTCCCCTTATAATGAATTCCATATTGGAAATTGATTTCAGGATAAATCTGCGTTTCATGTTTTTTCTTCCCTCTAAGTCGTGCAGCATACTGGAAAGGCATTTCAATTCGTTCGTGATCTTTCTTTTTAACGAATAAATCATCATGATCTCCAATACCCGACTGAAACGCTTTTTCTTCTTCTTGAAGATTGTTCCCTTTTTGATAATGGATAGTGGATTGTCCCGGTAACTCAATAAATTCTTTTTTTTCTTTGATATCTTTCCATGTGATCGTTAATTCATCATTTGCCATGTCTTTAGTTTTATCATCTATTTCAATTGGATCTGGATTGTTTGTATTGTTTGTCATACATTTGATCCCTCCAAATTATTTTTGTTTTATTCGATATGAATTCCAAACATTCATATCTGTATCCCAAAAATGAGGAAGAAAACTTAGTCCTGAATATTTTTCATCTATGGTATCCCAAAAGCCTTCATCCCATTTAAAGTAATCCCACATAATAGGAGACACCATATTGATATATTCCACCCACTGAATCAGCCTTGGTGTTGGCTTTCCTTGAGGATCATATTTCATTCGATATAATCTTTCATTGATTTGATCAAACAATTCAAATGTTTCAATTCCAACAATAAAGCTTACTTCATGTTCCACACCTAATTCAAAGGGATATATATATATGTTTGATAAAGCATCAATTTTGTATTGATCAGGAGTTAATGGTTTTCCGTCAATGCGAATACTTCTTGGATCAATGCTTTGTCTAGTGGAATTTTCAATAAACAGAGGTTTGAAATCATTTTTCCATTTGATTTTTTTTAATTCATTGCCGCTTTGATGAAAATGTGTAATCATATTTAACTCTCGTGCAATCCCATTAATTAAACCTTCTTCTGAACTATTGGCCGGATATCGAAATACATCTAAAATTCTTTCTTTGAATTGTTCATTTTTTTCTAAATGCAATCTTTTAATATCCAGCAATAGTCCTATTTCGTCGAATGCATTCCATATATGATATGGCTTCGACTGCGCTTGATACGTCAATATCTGATTTTGTTTATATACTTGAATTTTAATTTGTTTGTAGTCCTTAAGTGAATAGACTTCTCCTTTTTCATAATCAATTAAACACCCTTCTTGAGAAGGATTGTAGAAAAATTGTTTAATAGTTTCAATTTCTTCAATAGGCTGCTCATCATAATGAAACAGTTTTATTTGATCATTTTGACTTAAGGCTGGAATTTTATACTGA
>Ga0207866_1002092_pt1 | contig 15642 bp, 13 predicted proteins | sample HigsolmetaAR203D_FD_184835 | JGI IMG/M metagenome (GOLD analysis project Ga0207866, IMG submission 184835) | Ionic liquid and high solid enriched microbial communities from the Joint BioEnergy Institute, USA - AR20-3-D (SPAdes) (version 2) ...
CCCACGTGTTACTCACCCGTCCGCCGCTAACCAACAAAAAGCAAGCTTCTTATTGGTTCGCTCGACTTGCATGTATTAGGCACGCCGCCAGCGTTCGTCCTGAGCCAGGATCAAACTCTCCAAAAAAAGAGTTGATTGCTCAAAATTAAAACTGACTTAAATGGTTTATTAAAACGCTTTGTCTTGTTCAGTTTTCAAGGTTCAATTAAGCAGCTATATTATTATACATTTAATATTATTGATTGTCAACTACTATTTATTTTTATAATAATATTTATTTCTGCTTTTAAAAGCGACTTTTAAATAATAACATCGAAATTAGTTAGTGTCAATACTATTTTTAAAAACATTTACTAATCTTACTAAGCCAATATAGTCAAAATTAACAGGACACTATATTTTTGAGTTTCCACTTATGCCAATCCTTAAACTTACAATCATTTAACAAGACATTCTCTAAATAAAAACAGAATGTGAAGGAGATCGGTCAGTTATTTAATATTTCCTTTATTGAAATATCATTCTGTTCATTAAGTTGAATGACTTCATTACTCTCAACTAGTTGAATTACGGGTCTTGTCGGATAACGATGATCAATAAATAATATTTTACCAATTTGATGAGTAGATAATTTAATAAGCATATTAATTGATAATGGCATTAAACAATTTGTTAATGTTTGTAATACGGAAACATCCAGTTTTCCAAACATTTCTCTTGTCATTATTTCAATTGCTCTAAAAGGAGAAACCTTTGTTTTATAAATGCGGTTACAAATTAAAGCATGATATACATCTGCTATTGCTATTATTTTTGCATAAAGATGTATATTCTTCCCTTTCTCCTTTAAGGGATAACCACTTCCATCAATTCTTTCATGATGCTTTAAAACAGCTAACTTTGCACTTGTACTTAATGAAGGTATTTTTTGAAGCATTTTATAACTATATATTGGATGAAGTTTAATTTCTCTTTGATCATCATTATTTATAATATTTTGGTTTAGTATTCCCGGATTTACCCTTGCCATTCCACAATCACATAAAGAACCTGCTAATGTAACCTGAAAACATTCTCCACGGTTCATATTTAATCTTTTTGCTAAATACCCGGAAATCAATCCGACTGATATGGCATGGTTATAAATATAATCTTGCACATTTTCAATATAATTTTGTAGAAATAAAACATGGATAGGTTCCTTTTCTAATTGTTCAAAAAGAGGAATCACCAATCTCCTTATAATACTAATATCTACTGTACCTCCGGATTGCCAACGTTGAAACTCTTTTTTATACTCCTTAACGACTTCCTGATAATGTTGCTGAAAATACAACAATTTTTTATCATTTTGCTTAGATTCAGATATGGGATCAATTTGATGATTTTTTGCCTTTTTCTTAATTAATTTTTCACTGTTATCTGCTTTTACTGCCTCTACTTCTTTGACTGCAAATGCATTTAAAACATCAATAACTTCATTTGTAATTATTGTATCTTTCGGGACAATCGGGTTTTTCGTTAACCCGTTAACATTTTCAATTAGCCGTAGACCTGCTTCTGGTTTCAATTGAGAAACTCGCATTTTCATTAATTCTTCATCCTTTATTAAGTTATAAAATCGTACAATGCATTCTATTATTTATAATCGGATTTTTTCTTTCATTTTTTTATATTTCTTTTATAAATTTACAGTTTTTCCTGGTGAGCTGGATTTTACCCTAAATTAGTAAAATTGCCTTAAACCCTGATACCTCAACATTCTCTATTAAACTAGAAACATTGATTAATTATAAAATTATTTATTTTAAATTTTTATAAGGGCAAGAATACTTTGTGATATTATGATGGTTGTAAAAATTACATTTCGAAATTGATTTAGTTAATTAAACTTTTAGCTGCGGAAACGATTTCTTTTTGTGTGTTACGATATAATTTTGCAGTGGTCTTTAAAAATTTAAAATATTGTTTTATCAATTGAGTCATTTGCTGAAAATCATCCTTAAATCCTTTAATTTGGTTAACAAATGTAAGATTACCTTCCAGATCTTTCAAATTGCTTTTCAATCTTCTTAAATCATCCGCATAATCTTCCATCCGGTTTGACTGTAACTCTGCTGCCCACGTATTAATTTCCAAAATATCACCCACTTTAATACATATATTTTTAAAATAATCCAATTCTAATTAATTTTCAACATAAAATTATTGTTATCTTTGGTTGAAATATATGGTTTACATTCTGAACTCAGACGGGTGATTTAGTTCTACGCCAAGCAAAATTCCTGGCGGGTAATACTATGCTCCTGTATCACTTGTGGAAGTTTTGTTTCTTTAAACATCTTATGTTATGTTTTTTCATCATTTAGATTTCAGGCTCATTCGAAAGACCCAAATCATAATTTGTACTAAATTCCTTCCCCTTGTATACTGCATAAGTTCCACTTCTCATCTAATCCCTCCTATTTTATAAGAGATGCCCGTCCACGAAATGTCCTAATCGGATGCATTACCATATAAAAAATCCCTTTTCCCATCTCAATCGGATTCATAACGACCTGCCAAATTCCTGCCAATCTAGATACAGCAACATCAGCTAAACCTTTTACGACTCCTCCAATAAAATCCCCAGCCGCTTTAAACCCGTCTAATAACTGTTCTCACCAGGACTTTTCTTCCGGCCTTTCCGGTATTTGGGATTTTACTTTATCATCTGCTTTTATATACAAATCCATTGATGTCTCAATAAACTGATATAGTCTAGTCAATTGATGTTCAAGATCATTTAGGTCTGATACCGCTTTATTTATTTGATTATCAATTCCTCCCCTAGTACGGATTTGATAATCAATTCCATGCCGAACCAACGCTACCCCCGTTTCAATCGTACGGATCTTCTTTGCCAAATCATTAACACCTTATCGATTAACTTAATTTTCAATATTTAGAATTTATATATCATACTCATATGATGATTAGTACCCAAAAAGGATTTATAGAAATATTTGCACCAAATATAGTATCGTTGTTCTTTGTCAAGACACAATATTTTGTTATTTGAGCGTGATGTCCTTGAAAAATGGGCTTTTTGGGTGGTAACCATATGATACTAAAAAAATATTAAAAAACACAGATTTCAAAGGGGGATTTTTATAAAATAGGAGAAAAGTCTTAGGATGAATAAAAGGGGAAATGTTCGATTTTAAATCTCAAAAATAATAGAGACCCCAGGTAAAAAAAGACAGCCCATACAAGAAGAGCTGCCTCAATTATTTATTTATACGTATTGATCACCGGTTATATAAAAATCCAGTAACAATACAATTTCTCTTGATTGAGCATTTTAGCAATCAATCATCAGATTCATTATCTATTTGTTCTGTTCCTGCTGGTGAGCTATCTGTTTCGGTATCAGCCGTTATCGGTTGATCAGTTTGAGACTCATCATCCTTTTCCACTTTTGCCACAGCGGTAACTGTACTGTCATCCGTAAGTTTAATTAATTTTACGCCCATTGCATTTCGACCGATTCTGGAAATTCCGGAAACCGCCATTCGAATAATGATCCCGTTATCGGTAATAATCATTATGTCTTCATTTTCTGAGACTGATTTCATGGCCACGAGTTGTCCATTTTTTTCCTGAATATTGCATGTACGAATCCCTTTACCGCCGCGATTTTGAATACGGTATTGAGAAGCATGGGTCCGTTTTCCATATCCTTTTTCCGTAACAACTAAAACATCTTGATCTTCCTCTAAAATTTCCATGCCAATTACTTCATCATCTTTACCCAAAGTAATTCCTTTTACCCCTGAGGCAGTCCGACCCATTGAACGAACATCCGTTTCAACAAAGCGGATCAGCATTCCTTTTTTCGTACCGATGATAATATGCTTATTTCCATCGGTTAGACGAACAGAAATTAATTCGTCTCCTTCACGCAGATGGATAGCAATTAGTCCGTTGTTACGAATATTTGCGAAGGATGATAACGGGCACCGCTTGGAAATTCCTTGTCTTGTTGTAAAAAATAAATAAGATTCATTATCTAATTTTTGCACAGGAATCATTGCATTAATATATTCATCTTTTTCAATTTCTATTAAATTGATTATAGGCAAACCTTTGGCTGTTCTTGAAAACTCAGGAATGCGATATCCTTTGATTTTATAAACCTTCCCTTTATTTGTGAAAAATAAAATCGTGTCATGGGTAGAAGTGGTAATTAAATTTTCAACAAAATCATCCTCATTTGTTCCCATGCCTTGAATTCCGCGACCACCGCGTTTTTGTGTACGATAGGTGGAAGATGGAGTCCGCTTAATATATCCTTTTCTTGTTAAGGTAATAATGACGGATTCTTCCGGAATTAAATCTTCATCATCAATTTCCTCGTCCCCACTAGTTGTTATTTCCGTACGGCGCTCATCATTATATTTTTCTTTAATTGCAGTTAATTCTTCACGAATAATTTCCAGTATTTTTTCCTCATCTGCTAAAATTGCCTTTAATTCAGCAATTAATTTAACAAGTTCCGCATATTCTTCTTCAATTTTCTCCCGCTCCAAACCTGTCAAACGTTGCAGACGCATATCCAAAATTGCCTGAGCTTGTTTTTCCGAAAGACCAAAACGAGTCATTAATCCTTCTCTGGCAATATCGGTTGTTTGTGAACTGCGAATTAAATTTATCACTTCATCAATATGGTCGAGAGCAATACGTAAACCTTCTAAAATATGAGCCCGTGCTTCTGCCTTTCTTAATTCATATTGCGTTCTTCTTGTGATAATTTCCTTTTGATGTTCCAAATAATAGTATAGCAATTGTTTAAGATTAAGGACTTTCGGTTGACCGTTCACAAGGGCAAGGTTATTGATCCCAAAAGTAGTTTGCAGGGCTGTATGCTTATACAAATTATTTAATAACACATTGGCATTCACGTCTTTTCGGAGTTCCATGACAATCCGCATACCTTGACGATCGGATTCATCACGTAATGCCGTAATTCCGTCAATTCGTTTTTCCCTGGCAAGTTCGGCAATTTTTTCAATCAATCGCGCTTTATTAACCATATACGGAATTTCTGTAACAACAATGGCTTGTTTACCATGAGCCGTTTCTTCAATATTGACTTTTGCCCGTGTGGTAATGGAACCTTTACCGGTCATATAGGCTTTTCGAATGCCGCTTCTTCCTAAGATTAATCCACCTGTTGGAAAATCAGGACCCGGTATAAATTGCATTAATTCTTCAATGGAAATATCAGGATTATGACTTAATGCGATAAGCCCATCAATCACTTCACCAATTTGATGGGGAGGCATATTGGTAGCCATACCAACGGCAATACCGGTTGTCCCATTCACTAATAAATTTGGAAATCTCGATGGCAGTACAACCGGTTCTTTTTCTTGACCGTCATAGTTATCTTGATAATCAATGGTATCTTTATTGATATCCCGCAGTAATTCCATGGCGATTTTGGACATTCTCGCCTCTGTGTAACGCATAGCTGCTGCAGAGTCACCATCGATGGAGCCAAAATTACCATGACCATCAACTAACGGATACCGTAAGTTGAAATCTTGGGCCATCCGCACCATCGTTTCATAAACTGCCGAATCCCCGTGCGGATGATATTTACCAATTACATCTCCAACAATACGGGCACTTTTTTTATGGGGTTTATCAGCTGTATTACCTAAATCATTCATCGAATATAAAACACGTCTTTGAACCGGTTTGAGACCGTCACGGACATCAGGAAGGGCGCGGGACACAATAACGCTCATTGCATAATCTAAAAAAGATGTCCGCATTTCCTCCGTTATTCTTCTTTCATTAACTTTTGAACTGGGTGTTTCAGCCATTAAATAGCGAACCTCCTTTTCCCATTCAGGAAATTTACACTTCAATTAATTTTTCATTATATATCCAAATTTTTGACATAAACTGCATTGTCTTCAATGAATTTTCTCCTTGGTTCAACCTGTTCCCCCATCAGCATTTCAAAAGTTTCGTCCGCTTCAATTGCATCATCTAATTGGACTTGCAAAAGTGTACGATTTGCCGGATCCATCGTTGTTTCCCATAATTGTTCCGGGTTCATTTCACCTAAACCTTTGTACCGCTGAATACCGGGCTTTGGACTATGAGACAAAGATTTCAGAACGTCTTCCAGTTGGCTATCATTATAAACATATTCAACCCGCTTTCCTTGTTGGACCTTATACAGAGGGGGTTGGGCAATATATACATAACCCGCTTCAATAATTTGTCTCATAAAGCGGTAGAAAAATGTCAATAATAAAGTTCTGATATGGGCACCGTCAACATCAGCATCTGTCATAATAACAATTTTATGATACCGGGCTTTCGATATATCAAAGTCTTCACCGATCCCGGTTCCGATCGCCGTAATCATGGAACGGACCTCATTATTTGATAAAATCCGGTCTAATCTTGCCTTTTCGACATTCAAAATTTTCCCTCGGAGCGGCAAAATTGCTTGGAAATGACGATCCCGTCCTTGTTTTGCCGAACCACCCGCAGAATCTCCCTCAACGATGTAGAGCTCACATATAGACGCATCATTTGATGAGCAGTCGGCCAGTTTCCCCGGCAAGCTAGATATTTCAAGAACATTTTTACGGCGGGTCACTTCACGGGCCTTTTTTGCAGCCAGTCTGGCACGTGCAGCTAAAATTCCTTTATCGACAATTTTTCTTGCTACACTTGGGTTTTCTAATAAAAATTTCTCAAATGCTTCTGAGAAAAGAGCGTCCGTAATCGTTCTTGCCTCAGAATTTCCTAATTTTGTTTTTGTTTGCCCTTCAAATTGCGGGTTTGGATGTTTGATCGAGATAATGGCGACAATGCCTTCTCGCACGTCTTCTCCTGATAAATTTTCGTCTTTATCTTTTAAAATTCCATTTTTACGGGCATAGTCATTAATAACCCTTGTTAAAGCCGCTTTAAAACCGGATTCATGGGTACCGCCTTCATACGTATGAATATTATTGGCAAAAGAATAAATAATACTTGTGTACCCATCATTGTATTGGATGGATATTTCTATCTGAATACCGTCTCGATGAGCTTCAATATAGATCGGTTCTTCAAACAAAACAGTTTTTGACTTATTTAAACTTGCAACATAAGATTTAATTCCACCTTCATAGTGAAATTCCTCTTTTCGGTATTCCCCCCGTTTATCTTCAAGGGTTATTCTTAAGCCTTTATTTAGAAAGGCCAGTTCGCGAATTCTTTTTGCCAATGTATCGAAGTCAAATTCAACTGTTTCAGTGAAAATTTCCGGATCCGGTGTAAAATGAGTTGTTGTCCCGGTATGATCGGTTTCCCCAACTACTTTTAAGTCAAATAACGGCAAACCACGGGAATATTTTTGATAATGGATTTTTCCGTTTCGATGAACATATACTTCAAATTCACTTGATAATGCATTAACGACGGAAGCACCAACACCATGGAGACCCCCTGACACCTTATATCCACCGCCGCCAAACTTTCCGCCGGCATGAAGAACAGTATGAATAACTTCAACAGCCGGTCTTCCTAATTTTTCTTGGATGTCAACAGGGATACCACGTCCATTATCTTTAACAGTAATGCTATTGTCTTCTTCTATGATCACATCAATTTGGGTACAAAAGCCGGCCAGTGCTTCGTCTATACTATTATCAACAATTTCCCAAACAAGATGATGCAAACCTCTTGAACTGGTTGAACCGATGTACATACCCGGGCGTTTTCTTACTGCTTCCAAACCTTCTAGTACTTGGATTTGGTCTGCGTTGTAGGAAGTTTCCTGAATTTGTTTTTCTTCCATTGTCAAAATCTGTCACCTAACTTTCTCCAAAATCTCTATTCTTCACGATCAAATCAAATTGCCATTGTTTACTTGAAATATGCTGGCTTTCGTTAATGTTTCATGGTGAATACCGTCTATGTTAGTTGTGGTTACAAATGTTTGTACTTTCCCTTGAATTGTACTTAATAAGTGAGATTGTCTATAATCATCCAATTCTGATAATACATCATCTAATAAAAGAATCGGAAATTCACCGATTTCGCTATTAATTAACTCAATTTCGGCTAATTTTACTGATAATGCTGTTGTACGTTGTTGTCCTTGTGATCCAAATGTTTGAACATCCCGACCATTTATTTCAAACAGAAGATCATCGCGATGAGGACCAAACAAAGTCATACCTCGCTCAATCTCTTTTTGTTTTTGATTAATAAATTTATCTTGATATTTATTAATCATTTTCGACAAATCGTCCTCTTCCGATACATCTACAGAAGGTTTATAGTAGATCTGTAAATTTTCCAATCCTCTGGAAATGCTAAAATGAATGGTTTTTGCCCATTCTTGTAGTAAATGTAAAAATTCAAATCTCTTCTTAATGATTTTTACGGCAAATTCAATTAGCTGCTCCGTGTAAATATCGAGCATCGTCATATCGGTTTGTTTTTTTGACTGCAATAATTTTAAATATTGATTTCGTTGATGTAATACTTTTTGGTAGAGACTAATATTATTTAAATAAACAGGGGAAACTTGGCCAATTTCCATATCAATAAATCTTCTTCTTATTCCCGGGCTTCCTTTAACAAGATTGAGATCTTCTGGAGCAAACATAACAACATTTATATTTCCGATATATTTGCTTAGTCTTACTTGTTCCAGATGATTACATTTTGCCTTTTTGCCTTTTTTCGTAATGAGCAATTCGAGGGGAATCGTATTATTTTTTTTTTCTACCCATCCTTCTATTTTAGCATAGTCTTTGTCCCAATGGATGAGTTCTTTATCATTTGAGGTTCGATGTGATTTAGCCATAGCCAGCACATAAATGGCTTCCAGCAAATTTGTTTTTCCTTGTGCATTTTCACCAATAATAACATTTACTTTGTTCTCAAAAGGAATACTTAATTGATTATAATTTCTGAAATTTTTTAAATCCAGTTGTTTAATATGCATTGATTTACATCCTTTAAGAGCTTTGAATGATAATAAAAGAATCACCATTTATGTCAATACAATCACCATTGCGCAGTTTTCTTCCGCGGCGATTTTCATAATCACCGTTAACTAACACTTCATTTTCTTTCAAAAACCATTTGGCCATACCACCGGAACTTACAAAATCTGTCATTTTTAAAAACTGACCAAGCGTAATATATTCTGTGTCAATCTTCAACACATTTGCCATTGTTACCGATCCTTTCATATACTCCAAATTCTATTTTACTAAATATCTGAAAAAGAAACAAAGTCCATGATGTTTTCTTGAATAGTCATTTTGCACTTTATCGAACAATTGATGGTTTATTTTGAGGAAAATAAGGCAGTAATTAGGGGTAAAAACATAAAGGGGAAAGCCCCTAATTATTGTAACATACAGGAATAAAAAGATTAAAACTGCAATCAGCAGGGAACCAATATCCCCGCCGATTGCAGAAAAGCTCTTATCCCACCCGTCTTCCCCATTCACTCAAATCGAGGTGGGATTCCTTCACTAGTCAATGAGTGTCCACTGATTGCTTTCTAAAATGTTCTTACCGGTAAAATTAATTGTAAAATGGTTTCGTCCTGATCTGTTTTGATAACAAAAGGACGCATCGTTCCGGTAAAGTAAATCGTGGCTTCAGATCCATCGATGGCTCGTAAAGCGTCAATCATATATTTTGCACTAAACGAGATTTTTATTTTTTCCCCTTCAATAGATAAACTTTTTACTTTTTCAACCACTTTTCCAATTTCCGGCGTGTAAGAAGTGATCTCGATCATGTTCTGTTCCATTGTCGTAAATTTCACGACATTATTTTTTCCTTCACGTGCCAACAGTGAAGCACGATCGACAGCTTGGAGAAACTCTTTTGTGTTAATTTTCACCTTTGTTTTATTATCAGTCGGAATTAATTTTGCTGTATTCGGGTATTTTCCTTCCAACAATCGTGAATAAAATAAAAGATTTTTCGCTTTAAATAAAATTTGATTCGTGGTAACAAAGATTTCAACCAATGTTTGATTATTATCTTCTAAAATTTTTATTAATTCACTTAAGCTTTTACCTGGAATGACAATATTATAAGCTTGGTTATTGGCAAATTCTGTTTGTAAAGTTGCTTTTTTTAAAGCGAGTCGGTGACTATCTGTGGCGACTGCAATTAGTTCATTATTTTCAAAAACCCAATGAATACCGGTTAAAATCGGTCTTGTTTCCGATTGTGAAACAGCAAAGACCGTTTGTTTAACTAACGTAATCAATAAATCCGCCGGCATTGTAAAACTATGTTCACTATCAATGATCGGAAGACGAGGATATTCCTCTGCATCCAGTCCATGAATGACAAATTCTGCATTTCCTGAATGTATGACGGTTTTAAATTGATCATCGACCGTTATTTCTATAATGGAATCGGGTAATTTTCTTACAATTTCACTAAAGAAGCGAGCTTGCAACACAATCGAACCTGGTTCAATAATATCGACCAGTTCCGTATCATTTTCCTCTTTTGGGATGAATGATTTAATCGATATATCCGAGTTACTTCCTGTTAAAGCAACTCCTTCATCAGTCGCATCAATTTTTATTCCAATCAAAATCGGAATGGTTGTTCGTGATGCGACCGCTTTGATTACGTCTTGGATACTTTTCGATAATCGCTCCTTTTGAATGAGAAACTTCATTTTTCATCCTCCAATATATAATTATATTTAAAAATAAAAATAAAGAAGTAATAGTAATATAGACTGTGGATTTGTGGATAAGTGGCAACACGAATGTAAAATACAGTCTATCCACATGTGGACAGACTGTGCATGCTTTTGAAAATTTATCAACAATGTGCACAATTCTATTATAAATAAAGAATTGTATTTAGGAAAATGGTAGTTGTATAAAATACTTAGATTTTCAATTTATTTTCCAACTCTTGAATTTGTTTTTGAAATTGTGGATCGGTTTTTATTAAATTTGATATTTTTTCATGGGCATGAATGACAGTAGTATGGTCTCTTCCGCCAAATTCTTCGCCAATTTTCGGCAATGAAAAATCGGTCAGCTCTCTCGATAAATACATGGCTATTTGTCTAGGGAAGGCAATCGACTTTGTTCGTTTTTTTGCAGAAAAGTCCTCTAATTTTACTCCAAATTGTTCACCGACAACTCTTTGGATATCTTGAATTGTAATGACTCTTGGCTTGGAGCTAGGGATGATACTCTTCAAAGCTTCTGCGGCTAAATCTGCATTAATATCTTTATTTTCTAAAGACGAATAAGCAACGACACGGATTAACGCACCCTCCAGTTCACGGATGTTCGAGTCGATTTGATTCGCAATATATAACATAACTTCATTCGGTATATCTAGTCCATCCGCTTTTGCCTTTTTCCTTAGGATGGCAATCCGTGTTTCTAAATCCGGTGGAGTAATATCCGTGATTAATCCCCATTCGAAGCGGGAACGTAAGCGATCTTCCAAAGTAGGTATTTCTCTTGGCGGTCTGTCACTCGAAATAATAATTTGTTTATTTTCTTCATGCAATGTATTGAACGTATGGAAAAACTCCTCTTGGGTTGATTCTTTTCCGGCTAAGAATTGAATATCATCGATAAGTAAAATATCTACATTACGATACTTATTGCGAAAGTCATCCGGCCGATTGTCGCGGATCGAATTAATAAATTCATTAGTAAATTTTTCCGAAGTTAAATACACCACTTTTGCCATTGGATTATGTTCCAAAACGTAATGTCCGATCGCATGCATTAAATGGGTTTTTCCGAGGCCCACACCGCCGTAAATAAAAAGGGGATTATATGCTTTTGCCGGTGCTTCAGCGACAGCCAGTGAAGCAGCGTGAGCAAAACGGTTACCTGATCCGATGACAAATGTCTCAAATGTATATTTGGGGTTCAACATATGTTGTGCGGAGTCAGTTATAACTTCCGGTTTTGCTGGTTTTTTATTCGCTGGCGAAACCATTATCGGGTCATCCATATTGGATTCAGGAATGACAAATTTTAATGACATATTTTCTCCGATTAATTCATATAAAATTTCTGTAAGGATTTCTTTATAATTCCCGTCAAGCCATTCCCTTGCAAAATCATTGGGTGCTTCAACAATTAACGTGTTTTTGTTTAATGCAATGGCCTTGGTTGACTTAAGCCAAGTTTCAAAACTCGGTTTACTTATTTTCTTTTCAATGACATTTAACGTTTTTCCCCAAAGGTCATCGATATTTTCCAATGGCCGCTCTACCTCCTTGACCTGTTTACTTCATGGTCCGTTCACCAAGACAGTTGTTTTAATTGTGGATAAATTACAATATAGGAAAAAAATTACTTGTCAACATTTTTCACGGTTGTGGATAAAAAAATCCAGAGATATAGAATAACTTATTCACATGTTATTCACAATTTGTGGATAAGTTATAATTAACTATTAATTATCCATAGTTAAAACACAATTCATCATATCAAAATATACCTTATTCTGCAATGGTTTACGGTAAATATCCACAAAATAACTGATCTGTTAAAATAAAAATATCCACAAGTTGCGACTATGTGAAAAAGTTGTCGATATCTTGTGGATTTATGTCAATGCTTGTCGAAAAAATATCCACAACAAAGGAATCATTTTTGACTTGTAAGGAGGAAGAATCGATGGGAGAGGGATTATACTTGTGACCGATTAGTCAGAATATCGACTAGCTTAAGTGACTGATTGGTCAATTTATCATCGATTTTCTCCATTAATTGATGTTGATGATGTAGGATAAACATATCGGAAAGTGATTTTTCAGTGCTTGACATTCCAATGTCATTGTTTTTATAATAGTAAAGACTGTCGTGAGTTGTTTCCTCATAGGGAGGTGTCATATATGAAAAGAACGTATCAACCAAATAAAAGAAAAAGAAGTAAAGTACATGGATTTCGTGAAAGAATGAGTACGAAAAACGGCCGTAAAGTATTAGCTCGCCGTCGTCGTAAAGGAAGAAAAGTACTATCTGCATAGGCCACTGACCATTCAGTGGTCTTTTTTATAAAAGAATGAAGTGCTGTTTTGCAGCTTTTTTGGAGCCTAACAATAAAACTTGTCCAAAGTTTTTTGACATTGTATGCTTATACGTTAAAAATAAAATTTATTTATTCGGGCAGGGACAGTTTAATCTAAATATGTAGGTGTTTTCTGTGAAAAAAGACTATCGGATTAAAAGCAATAAAGATTTTCAACTCATTTTTAAAAATGGACGATCCTTTGCAAATCGGCAATTTATCGTCTATTTGTATGAAAATAATTCAGTCAACCATTTTCGGCTTGGCCTGTCCGTCAGTAAAAAAATAGGGAATGCCGTTACCCGAAATCAGATAAAAAGATATGTAAGGCAGGCATTTTTGGAATTACAGAATGATATAGATGCGAAATATGACTACATTGTTATTGCCAGGAAACCTGTTCGTGACATGAATTACCATCAAGCAAAAAGCAGCTTGATCCATGTGTTAAAAATAGCAAAAGCTTTACCGCGAAATTTTTCATCCAACCCGTAATGTGAATGGTTTTTTTGGATAAAATAATATTAACAAGGAATTTAATAGGAAAGTCTATCAAAATACTTATGAAAAATGGTAAAATACAAATGATAATGAAACATTTGGACGCTTTTACCCACTATTAACGGCAAGTCAAGGGCTCTCATCGAAAAAGGGGAAGATTATGGGAGAGGGACATTTTTATGTCAATAATTGGTAGCATTTTTATGATAATCGAAAACAGGGGGAATTGGGTGAGTGAACGATAAATTCAGGTCCATGATTATACTGTTGTTGACAACCGTCCTATTAAGTGGTTGTACAGAAATTAATGAGCCGATTACAAAGGATTCCACGGGAGTTTGGAATGAATTAATTGTTTACCCTTTATCATGGTTAATGGTAGAAACAGCTCAATTTTTTGGGGAACCTTTGGGCTACGGTTTATCGATAATTTTAATAACTGTTTTGATTCGTCTTGCCATTTTACCATTGATGATAAAACAAATAAAAAGTACGAAGGCCATGCAGGTAATACAACCGGAACTGGCAAAATTACAAGAAAAATATAAATCAAAAGATGCAATTACCCGGCAAAAATTACAACAAGAGCGATTATTATTGATGGAAAAATATAATATAAATCCGATGGCAGGGTGCTTGCCTCTTTTCATTCAAATGCCGATTTTGCTAGGGTTCTATCAAGCGATTATGCGGACAGAGGAACTGAAAGGGAATTCCTTTTTATGGTTTGAATTAGCATCTCCGGACCCATATTTTCTACTCCCCATTCTTGCAGGTGTTTCCACTTTTATTCAACAAAAAGTAATGACGAAAGGGCAGGAAGGAAATCCGCAAATTGTAATGATGCTCTGGTTAATGCCGGTTATGATTATTATCTTTTCTTTATATTTACCATCAGCGTTACCTTTATACTGGATTGTTGGAAATATTTTTTCTATCATTCAATCTTATTTTATTCAAACACCTGAGATTACAAATATTACTACTCAACCAGCTGTTGCTGGACGCACGGGAGGCAGGAAAAAGTGAAGGAACTAACGGCTACCGGCCAAACTGTTGAAGAAGCGATTGAAAAAGGAATTAGTCAATTAAAGGTTTCAAGAGAGAAAGTAGATATAAAAGTGATTGATGAAGGAAAAAAAGGGATTTTCGGTATTTTTGGTTCTCGGCTTGCGATTGTTAAGTTAACGGTTAATGTTGATCCGGTGATGGAAGCGAAACAATTCTTATCTGATGTATGTAAGCAAATGGACGTGGAGGTTAATATTGAATCGACGATAGATGGAAAATATGTATATTTTCAATTGAACAGTGATAAAACTGGGCTTTTAATTGGTAAAAGAGGACAAACATTGAACGCTTTACAAATATTGACTCAAGTCGTATTAAATCGATTCAGTGAAGAGTTTATGAATGTCATTTTAAATGCGGAAAATTACCGTGAAAAACGGGAAGAAACGCTGGTATTACTTGCAAATCGTTTGGCTAATAAAGTAATTAAAGAAAAAAAGGAAATTTCCTTGGAACCGATGCCTTCTTTTGAACGGAAAATCATTCATGCGGCACTGGCTGATAATGAAAAAATAAAAACATATTCAGTTGGAACGGACCCGCATCGGCATCTGGTCATTTCACCAAAATAGGTCAAAACGATAAAATGAAAAATGAGATAAAGGGGTCAAGCTGGCCATACAAAGAAACCAAGTTTATCAGATTGGTTTTTGTATCGCTATGCTTGACCCTTATTTTATAGTATAAGAAAGTATAAAAATACAAGTAAATAACTTGGGATTAGTTTTATTGTCTAGCTCCGAGCGCCAGCGACTGAGAAACTAACTCCCCTTTAATGTGCTCCTGCGCCATAGCCTATTCGAGGAAGCGGATGTTCAGCTCGTCGCAAAGCTTCATGAAGTATATCAAGGAAGATTACTCATGAAGTTCACTCTAGGAGTAGCTTCACTACGATAAGTCAACATCGGCTCGTCCCTCGCCGTGTTTCCTTTTCCTCGAAAAAGCTAATCGCTTTTTCTTCGTGCGATG
>Ga0207866_1002096_pt1 | contig 15613 bp, 10 predicted proteins | sample HigsolmetaAR203D_FD_184835 | JGI IMG/M metagenome (GOLD analysis project Ga0207866, IMG submission 184835) | Ionic liquid and high solid enriched microbial communities from the Joint BioEnergy Institute, USA - AR20-3-D (SPAdes) (version 2) ...
ATGATTCGCAAAAGCTCGATAAAGTGCGTAACTTTGCGACGGCAACAACGATTCAAGTGATGATTATTAATATCGATGCCTTCCGTAAAAGTTTTGAAGACCCGGAAAAAGAAGATAAAGCAAACGTTATTCATCGGACGAACGACCGACTAAACGGTTATCGGCCAATTGAATTTATTCAACAAACGAATCCGATTGTCATCATCGATGAGCCGCAAAGTGTCGATACGACACCGAAGTCCAAAGAGGCGATCGCATCGCTAAATCCGTTATGTACTTTGCGTTATTCGGCTACCCATGTCGATAAATACAACATGGTGTACCGTCTTGATGCAGTGGATGCCTATAATCAAAAACTCGTAAAGAAAATTGAAGTAATGTCCGTCCGTTCGGAACCATCCTTTAATTTGCCTTATATTAAATTAATCGAAGTAAAAGAAGGAAAAGCAAAAATTGAGCTTGATGTTGAATCGCGCGGAAAAGTAAAACGAACAACGAAGACAGTCAAATATGGGGACGACTTATACGATATTTCTGGAGAACGGGAATTGTACCGCGGTTATATTGTTGAACAAATTGATTGGACAGAAGGAAATGAGTCCATTGAAGTAAACGGTCATTATTTGCGAGTAGGTGACGTCATTGGCGATATTGACGATGATACGATTAAACGATATCAAATCCGCAAAACGATTGAGGAGCATCTAGATAAAGAACTGCGTCTAAGACCGCGCGACATTAAAGTGTTAAGCCTTTTCTTTATTGATAAGGTGGCCAACTATCGTGATTATGATAAAGATGGTAATCCGATTAAAGGAAAATATGCCATCATGTTTGAAGAAGAATACAAGAAATTAATTCAGAAGCCAAAATATCGTACATTATTTAATGACATCGATGTTGATATGGATGTAGAGAAAGTTCATAACGGATATTTTGCGCAAGATAAAAAAGGAAAGCTGAAAGATTCACGAGAAGGTAAGAGCACAGAAGCGGATACGGATGTATATAATTTAATTATGAAAGATAAAGAGCGCTTATTAAGCTTGGACGAGCCGCTTCGCTTTATTTTCTCACACTCTGCACTTCGCGAAGGCTGGGACAACCCGAACGTGTTTCAAATCTGTACATTAAAAGATTCAGCAGGGACATATGTATCAAGACGGCAGGAGATGGGCCGCGGCTTACGTTTAGCGGTAAACCAAAACGGGGAACGTGTCCAAGACTATAACGTCAACACGTTAACGGTTATGGCGAACGAATCGTACAAAGAATTTGTCTCGACACTGCAAAAAGAAATCGAAGAAGATACGGGCGTCAAATTTGGCAAAATCGAAAAACATATATTTGCCAAGCTCGTCTATGTCGACGAGAAGACTGAAGAGCCGGTGCAAATGGGTTACGACTTATCGGTAAAATTATATGAAGAATTAAAGCGAAACGGTTATATCGACAAGCATAGCATGGTCACCTCACAATTGAAGGAAGCGATAGAAAACTATGACTTGCGCTTAAGGGCGGAGTTTCAGCCATGGATTTCGGTGATCGTAAAAGAAATAAAACGCCACTTGCAAGCATTGCCGATCAAAGACGCAACCAAAAAGAAAAAAGTGAAATTAAATATGTCCGTATTCAATCAGGAAGAATTCAGACAGTTATGGGACAAAATCAAGTATAAAACGGTTTATTCCGTCGATTTCGACAGCGAACAATTGATTCAAACGTGCATCGAAAGCATTCAAACGATGCCGCGTATAGAGAAAATTCGAATTTTAAGCCGCAAGGGAAAAGTGGAAATCGACCGCGTGACAGGAGTACAGGCACAAACGGTAAGCGAAAGCGTCGAAGATTACGTCAGCTTGCACCATACGCTTCCAGACGTCATTACCGAGCTGCAAAACCGCACGAATTTAACGCGTAAGACGATCGTCCGCATCTTAACCGGCTGCAAGCGGCTTGACGATTTCAAAAACAATCCGCAAAAGTTTATCGAAGAAGCGACAAAGATCATCCAGCGCGAAATGAAGCAACTGTTAAAAGACGGTGTGAAATATTATAAAATCGGTGACGATGCGTATTATGCGGTCGAATTGTTCCAAAACGAGGAATTGCTTGCCTATTTAAACGACAATGCGATTCCGAGTGAAAAGTCGCTGTTTGACCATATCGTCTATGATTCGGATGTGGAAGAACGGTTTGCCAAACGCTTTGAAAACGACGAAAAAGTAAAAGTATATGTGAAGCTGCCAAGCTGGTTTAAAATTGACACGCCGATTGGCTCCTACAATCCTGACTGGGCGCTAGTCATTGAGAAAGACGGGGAAGAAAAGCTGTACTTCGTTCTAGAGACAAAAGGACAAGAATGGGAAGGAGATTTGCGCCCGGGCGAATCGGCAAAAATCGAGTTTGCCCGCAAGCACTTTGAAGCGATCGGCACGGATATTGAATTTGTTGGGCCGGAGAAAGATGTTAACCGGTTTATGTTGCGGGCGATAAGCCGTTAATTATGAATTTACGACAGAAGTTGTCAGGGCTTCTGTCTTTTTTGTTTTTATGACATGATTTGACAATATTTTTTGTAGAAATTAGTTAGGATAAAGAAAAAGGACTTTTAATGTAGGAAAAAATGTCGATTTAAAGGTGAAGGGAGAAGATATTTTGCCGAAATATAACATATATAAAATCATTCGTTCTAAGTTAGACGAAATGATTTCCAAGTTTGAAAGTGTAGGTTTAAAAAAAGGTCTCTTCACCATAGTTTGTGATTTAAGCACAATTCTGGCAATTAGTTAGCTAGATTATGGCCCCTCAACTATCATCCACCATAATGCTGAAGAAGGAGGGGCTAGGACGCCTGTTCTTGATAAGTTTTGCCTGTACATTCCAAAAATACACGTGTTCTAAATCGATGTAGGTTCCTATATCCATAAGCCCGGCGTTTTATGTTCTTAATTTTATGGTTGGTTCCTTCTGTTCTTCCGTTTGTAAAAGGTGTCTTAAAGTATTGCAGGATTTGCACTTTCCAATTTTCCAGTGTCTTGGCGGCCTCATGAAAAGACGGAAAAGGGCTACTCCATTCGAATTGAATCCACTCGGTTAGGAGCACTTGAGCTGTCTCATAGTCAGGGGATCCATACACGTCCCGAAACAGTTCCTTCAGACCATAGCTGTAAGCCAGCTCATCATGTGTTTCCAAGAGTTCATCTAACTGTTCTTTTTGATATTCTTTTAAGTTTTCATAACTTTTCAAGAGGAGGAAACGACTTTTTTTCAAGCCAGGAATTTTCTTACGGACTTGATCTAAAGCTTGAGTTACCTTTTGAGCCACATGATATTTATCAATGACAATATCGGCGCATGGAAAAGCCTTCCGGACAGCCTTGTGGAAAGGGTCCCACATATCCATGACAATGGTTTTTACCCGGTCAGTAGCCACTACCTTTTGGTTTAAAAGCTTCAGCGTTGACTCATAATCGCGGTTCTGGCCCATCCCCATGACAGCACCTAGGTTGGCATCTAAGAGGACCGTTTCGTATTTATGGCCTTTTCGGACGGATACTTCATCCAGACTTAGGGCCATGTCTTGTTGGTCCTGCATTTTTTCAAGATATTCTTCATGAAGGTCCACCTTTTCCTGGGCAACCGTATAAAAAATACGTTCTACAGTGGAATAAGCTATACAATGTTTACGGCTGACATCCTGAATGGTTGTTCCCAAGACTTGTTCATACAGAAAAAGTCGAAATCGATTGGTATAGTGCTGGCGTGACATAATGGATTCATACGTTTCTGTAAAAATCTCTTGACAGTTTTCACATTTGTACCGTTTTACACACACCAAAAGATATAGTGGCTTATTTGGTACGCATAAATCACGTACTTTTCTTGTCCTCCTGTCATGGACAAAAGAGGTGAAAAAGCCACATTGGGGACAGCGTGCCTCCTTCTCTTTTCTTTCAACATGGACGGTATAATGAGTAGAATGCATTTCTTGTTTAATAACTTTAAATTTTGGCATTTCTAGTGGTACAGAAAACATTTTAGAAACCTCCTAATTAATGTGGTGTGCTAGCTAACATTATTGCCAGGAATTCTAAAATGTTTTCTTTTTTACTGTAAAATCACCAAAAGTGATGAAGAATCTTTTATAAAAAATTAATTATTGTTATATTTTTTAGTTAAAGTAGGCAGGGATTCGATAAGGTAAGCATCCAAGGTATAGAGAACGACTATAGTAGGCAGTAAGGAACTCTAATAATTTACGAATGAAATTGAATTCATAGTGAAAGTGAGGCTGACCCAAAAACAAAGTTCATCAATTCGAAATGTACCAGTTGTATTTATGGAAGATGAAGAGTTTGCTGAATGGTACACGAATAAGATGCTTGAGACGGGTTATCGTTTTGGAGACCAAATGAGTAATTAGTAATGAAGTAGCGTCTTAAAAAGGTACAATAACGAGATGAAAGAGACAGAAGCCTTTCTTTTTTTTTTTTTTTTTTTTTGGAAGGGCTTCTGCTTTTTATAAAACTTTTGCTAATTGGAGTAAGTCATTAAAAGCACGATCACTGTACTTGTAAAGTCAATAAATGTAATTTTACTAGAACTAACCTTCTAGAACTAATTTACCATTTTTGTATAAAATAGAGTTATAATTATTTTTGTACGGAGTTATAGGAGTGTGTGATAAATGAACAAGGCTAAATATTCAGTGCTCATATTTTCTCCTGATATTCAACAAACAACAACAGATGAACTTTATCAATATATTAAAAATGGACAAAAGGTTTATTTTCTTACATTTGATGATCCGGAAGAATTGCTTGAGGATCCGGTTCTAAGAGAAGCAAATAAGAAAGAATTATTGAATGTCTCGGTTGTCCGTTATTCATCGGAATGGGAAAATACATTTATGATAATGGAAGATGGTCAAATAAATGATTCTCCATTATTCGATTATCTTGAGCAAAATAGTACTTTTAACAAAGAGCAATACCAACTTGAACATACATATGACGTAGGACATTGTATTGTTAAAGCAGGAGCGGGTACGGGAAAAACCACGACGATGATAAATCGAATTATGTTTCTAAAGCATATGGAACATAGTCTCGATTTGCGTACGGTTGTTATGATAACATTTACAAACGAAGCGGCAACCCATATGCGCTCAAAGCTATTGCAACAGCTCAAAAATTATTACGATCTTACAAAAGACAAAAAATATTTAGCGTGGATGGAAGAAGCAGGCGATATGTTTATCGGAACCATCCACTCGTTTGCGAAAGGATTCCTAGTAACGGAAGGACAAGTATTAGGATTTTCACGATCCATGCAGGTGAGAAGTTACAAGCATGAACGGAGGAAGCTCATCGAAAAATATATTGATCAATTTTCTGTTGAGTGTCCGGAGATATACGAACGTTTTCGGAAAATCCCTCACTATCAAATCATCCGTTCATTTACGGATATGATTGAACAGATACATAATAAATCGATCCCGGTTGAAAGTATTCAACGGCTCGACTTTGGAATAGATATACATGGATTTCATGAATTTGCAAATTATGTGATTAAGCGTGCCATTCAAGAACTTGATGAACAGAAAAAGGTGGAAGAAACATTAGAAATAAGCGATTTAATAAGCCGTCTAGTATTGCTGAAGGATCTTCCTTCTGACCAATTAAGACTTTCGATCCGTTATTTATTTGTCGACGAATTTCAAGATACCGATGAGTCTCAAGTAGCGTTTGTCAGTTGGTTGGTAGAAAAGTATCGTTGTCAGTTGTTTGCGGTCGGGGATATTAAGCAAAGTATTTATCGTTTCCGCGGAGCAGATTATACGGCATTTCGTCAATTGCAACAGCAACTAAAAACAGCGAATCAAGAATATAAAGAATATTCACTACGAAAGAACTATCGCTCCACACCAACATTATTAAAACAATTTAACGTCTTATTTCAAAAATGGACAAAAGTCGTTGAAAAGTTTCAGTTTGACGGTACGGACAAGCTTATTCCTGTACAAGAGGAAAGCTGCCAAGAAGGATTAGTTACCTTACATATGGATGATACAGCGTTAAAATATTTGCTTCGTCGTTTGTATAATGAGAATGTTGCCGTATTAGTTCGCTCTAACAGTGAAGTGTTTGAGATGGTGGAGAAAATTGAGAATCTAGGATTCTTTTGTGAAGCAACCTTGTCAGGTGCTTTTTACCGTTCATTGCCAGTGAGGGAATTTTATTTGTTGCTCCGAAGACTGACTCACCCAAAGGTTCCGAAAGATCGTTATTTATTTCACCAAAGTTCCTACGGGGAGAATGAGCTCACTATTTCTAAAGTTTTATCTGCTTATACACCAGAAAAGCCTTTCGTTCTGGATTTATTAGAGACATTCGATCGCTTAGACGATCCGGAATATGAGTGGAATACGGCATCAACGATTGCTGTGCTTCAAAAAATTATTGACATAGTACAACCACATGAAGTATTTCGACTTCGCTATTATGGTCAGTTGAGAACCCGGTTTCCTGACGGAGATATTGAAATGCAAAAAAAGGAAGCCATTGCAAAAATGAAAGAATACAAAATGAATTTAGATCGTCTCATTTATTTATTAAAAAAAGAATTTGGCGATTTCCAAGCTTCCTTATATGATCTTGAAAAATTTTTATCTATTAAAATGGCCACAGATACAACGGAAAACGAACTAAAACTAGAAAGCAATGTCAGTCATCGAATTAAAGTAATGACCGTTCACAAAGCAAAGGGATTGGAGTTTGACTATGTATTAATGCCATTGACACAAAGCGCCTTTATTAAGCAGGGGAAAACGGATTTAATCTTAGTTCCAAATAGTTCGCAATGGAAAATGGGATATAGAGTTCATTGGAATGATTTTGAGTTCGAAAATAATTACTATCATGAATATGTTGGTTCAGAAAAGATGGAGACAATTGCTGAAGAAGCTCGGTTATTATACGTAGCCTTAACGCGTGCAAGAAAAGCAGTTTATACGAACAGTTTCTCACAAATGAATCCACACCAGGTTCAGTGTTGGAGCGACTTGCTAGAAAGTGGGGAGATGTTGGTTGTTTAAAGTGAAGTATTACCAGCATACAAAAAAGTTTTACGAAAGTTTTAAGATTAATCAAGGGGAAATACATCTTACCCAAAGTGCGGCTTTTGCTGATTATTTACGGAATTTGAATGGATCTTCTAACCAAGTTTTCGGTTATAAATCTTTTGTAGAGAGACTGTTTTCTGATTGGTATCATCCTCATACTGAGGTATATTTGCTCTCTACGATTCGTGAATATATTTACAAAAATGTGCCGCAGGGAAAAATGGCTTACTTTGAGAAAAGAATACGCGATTTTTACTTATCTATCCGCTTTTTAATAGAGATGGTGCTATTAAGATTATTTCAAATTCCGGATATACAGTTAAATGAGGAACAAAAATTTCTCATTACGATGCTGGAACAATTGAGAAACGATCCTGTCATAGTAAGCTATTTGCAAGAGCGAGCAAATCTTACAAAAGGAAAAATAGCTGAAAAATGTAACATAGACACTGAAATTCATACCGTTTGTATCCATCATTTTGATTACATTGATGCTTTAAGGATGATGATGTTTTATTTGTTTGAACAAATTGGATTAAATGTTGTCTTTTATATTCCATTCAATCCGAATGCGCCAGATGTTTATAAAACATGGCGTGAAATTTATAAATGGATTAGTGGATGTGATGATAGCCATTGGGAATGTGTTGAAAGCTCTCAGCCTAATCGGGGGACGAATTTTGCCCAATACTTGGATAAATGTTTTCAAAATCAAGAAGACCAATTAGATAACATTCGTTTTTTGTCTTTTGACCATCCAACTAAGTTTAAAGAGTATCTCGAAAAAAATCCAATTGTGAAGGATAAAAACGAAGTATTTGCCATTTATGAAGAAGATTTAAACATTTATACGGATCGTACGAAAAGTAATCACTTTTATGCAAGTCGTTATGGGAAGTTTTTTCTTTCTCTACAAAATTGCAAAAAAACGGAGGCAGGTATTTTCTTAACGTATGATGATTATGTAAACATGATGATATCCGGATGGGTACAGTATGGGAACATCAATGGCACACAAGCATTGACATTGTTAGTTGATTTACGTGATTATATGGACGGGGTTGAAAATTTCCAAGATATAATGGAGCGTCTACAGTCATTAGTGTATCTTCAAGAGGTAAGCCAGGTATTTGATGAAGTGGCAAAAGAACAGGTAGGGCGCCATCGGTTAAAGCGTTATTTGAGTAATCCGTTTCGGAGTTTTCCATATGTGCATCAGTCTAGGTATCAAATCACGGTGAAGCAGTTAATCGAATGTACAAAAGATTTAGCTCGAAAAGTGAATCGGCTTTTATTAGCGCAAAGGGAAAAGAAAAATGTCGGGGAATATTTAAAAGAGCTAAATAAATTTTACGTAACTGTTAGAGATCAGTGGGAGCCAAATGCTCGAGAAAAAATGGAAAAGCTATTTTCGATTCATATTCCTGATCATTGGGAGTTTGCAAAAGAAGAGTTATACCAGTTGCTTACTTTTTATTTAGGTTCCAGCGAAGAACAAGAAAATAAGATTTTGAACTTTGATCAGTTAGTAGGTAAGACTTTGAGTGCAGAAAACATTCATGTAACGAGGCTATCGTTTAAAACATTCCCTTGGAAATCTCCCGGGTTACCAAGTCTCTTAACCCATACTTGGTTAAAAGAATGTATTCGTTACTCGTTTATTGCTTCTAACCAAAATATTAGGATTACTGCTCTTTTAGTCGACTATTATTCACGAAATGTAGCAAGAAATACAGCTCTATATTCGATATATCATCTTCTTGCTTATGGCAATGGACAAATTACTTTTAGTTATATCAGAGATTTGCGAGAAAACGATGGTCCAAGTATTTATTTCACGATATTAGAAGAATTATATAAGCAAGAGGAAGTGACTTTGGAAGAGCAAATAGAAGAGTTTAGTTGGGAAGAACCTGTCATCACACAAGAGGAAATACCGGTAGAACCACTGCGAAATATCCCTGATTTGTTGTGGTTGGACAGTGATTTTTGCCAGCGAAAATTCTTTTTAAATTCATTTGCCGAACACCATCCTGTATATGAAAGTGACTTCCATCAACAGCAAGTATTTTCGATTATTGGAAAACTTCTTGCTGAACAAGGCGATGGAGAAAAGTTATTTAGAGAAACGATATTTCCTTTATTTCCGCAATGGACAAACGCGCATAAGCAAAATTTGTTAGATACATCGTATAGTTCAGGTTTAAGGACCTATAAATCGTATCAAAATATTTATTATCCAAAAGCGATGAAGCGACTTCAACGTTTAGGAAGTAAATATATTGTAACGAAAAATTGGAAAGCAAAACACCAATATGATCACGACACATTTAAAGTAGATGAGCATATAAATGGATTTCTGACAAGTGTTAGAATAAAGGAAATAGCAGCTAGAAGCGGACAGCACTGTCGTATGTGTCCATTCCTCCATGTTTGTAAGGATGGTGAGTATGTCGTCGATGCAAATGACAGCTAATCTCCATAGAAAACGTTTAGACTTCGCCAAAAAATCGGCAAGAGCATGGCAAAATTATTTTAATGCACATGGTCTATTGCCGAACATTACGTTAAGTCCTGAACAAATTTCTGTTGTACAGCAAGAAGAGGATCAAATGTTAATTAACGGTTCGGCTGGTAGCGGCAAAAGTCTGACTCTGCTTTATAAACTATTAAAAGTCATGGAGCAGGAAAATGAACCAAAGCGAATTTTGTATTGTTCATTTAATACGACTTTAATTGAAGATGCTAGAAAAAGAATAGAGCAATCGCATAAATTTCATGAAATCAAAGAAAAACATACTCTTCATATGAAAACTTTTCATAATATGGCAGCGGAAACTTTACGGGAAATCGGCTTTAAAAATGCGGAGTTTTTACGAATCAATCTCGAAAATTTGCGGCGTTATGAGGATGCTATTACACGCCGCACCATTGCGCTTGTCGATTCTTTTATGGAAAGTGAAGAATATAAAAAGCTACCGCCAGAACAAAAACTTTATAAAACACATGCTGGTACATTTTTAATGGATGAGATTCTATGGATGAAGGCCAATGGTTTTATTACAGAAGAATCTTATTATAATTGTGAACGTGTGGGGAGAGGGAATAATCCGCGATTAACAAAAGAACAACGACGGACTATTTTCAAATTATATGAGAAATACCATGAACTATTAAAAAAACAGTTTCATGATCATTTGGATTTAGAAGATTATGCTTTGTTGTTACTTAAACATTATGAAGATATTCCAGAATCATTGAAGTATGACTATATTTTTGTAGATGAGGTACAGGATTTGCAGGCAATGCAGTTGAAGGCGTTAGTAGGACTCGTTAAAAAATCCATTGTTGTTTCCGGCGATCCTAAGCAGCGCATTTATAAACGAAGCCCATTTTCTTATCGGGAATTAGGCTTGCATATCGAAGGGAGAAAAACTCGAAATTTGCGAACAAACTATCGATCAACGAAACAAATAATGAAGCTAGCAAGCAGTTTACAGTTTCTTGATGAAGAAAATGACCGCTTCGATGATCAACGTTTTGTTAGAGAAGGAAAAAAACCTTCTATTTATTATTTTCAGCATTCAAAAGAATTAAATCATCATCTAGTAAAGCAAATTAAAACGATACAGAAAAACGATCCGGATTCGACGATTGCTGTCATTCACCGCCACGATGCAGATAAACATGGTATCTATCAATGTCCTGTCTTTGGTGAATTAAATCGAAATTTTGATGTCGTTACTACCTCTCAATATGGAAAAAGATTTGACCTAAATAAGCAAAAAAAGCCAATCTTTTTTACAGATGCATTTAGCGTGAAAGGTCTTGAATTTGATTATGTATTTTTAATTCATTTTGACCGGAATCATTATCCAAGTAAAAAGAGGATAGAAGAATTAGATAAAAGAGCCGGTGATAATAAGAATAGTGACAGCTACAATGCCGACTACGACGCTATTTTAAATGACGAAAAGAAAGTTCTTTACGTGGCCATTACTCGAGCGAAAAAAGAAGTACAATTGATGTATACTGGTAAAAATTTCAGAAGTATTTCACCATTTATAAGAGATTTTTATAAAGAAGATTATGATGCAGTTGGCTTTGATTCAAGCATTTATTCAAAATAGGAGGGAGTCTTTTGTCAAAGATTCAGTTTGAAATCAAAAAACAAATTGCAACATTATCTGGCTCATCTAAAGGATGGAGTAAAGAACTAAACCTTATTAGTTGGAACGGTTATCCTCCAAAATATGATATAAGAGATTGGGATGCTTCACATGCGAAAATGGGAAAAGGTGTTACTCTTTCAGAAGAGGAGTTAAAAGTGTTATACTACGCATTAAAGCAGTTATTTGAGGGAAGCCAACCGGAAGAACATCAACCGCAAAACTATAACTGGCAAGAGCGAGTTAATGGGTGGTTAGAAAGTTCTCCATTATTTATTCAACAAATCAAAAATATTCTTATGTTCATGAAAGAAAAAGGGTACCCGATCGAGAAACAAAGACAATTACTAATCGGAACACAATCTGCAGCAATTGAAGAAGCATTACAATATGAAATTGAAAGCATCAGTAGCATTTATAGCTTATTATATAGTGAGTTTATTGATTTGGTTCAAAAGTTAGAATTAGAAACATTGGAACAATTTTTTGATGTTATTGAAAAGATGTGATTTAGCCATCTCTTTTGAAGAGAGGTTATTCCTCGGAAGTATATCTTGGCTCAAGGTGTATGATTTCCAAGATGGTGGATTTTTTGCGTTCATTTATGCATATTTATGAGTTTTGTAACACGTTCTAAATTCTTAATAATAAAAGTTCAGAGGGGATCACATTGAAACACTTACAGCAAAAAATGATCGCATTTCGAGATGCTCGTAATTGGAGACAGTTTCATACTCCAAAAGATTTAGCGATTTCCCTAACGTTAGAGGCGGGGGAATTGCTGGAAAATTTCCAATAGAAAACAAGCGAAGAAGCAGTTCGAGCTAATTTTGAACATATTAAGGATGAACTAGCTGATGTTGTTATTTACGCACTTTTATTGTCACATGAATTAGGCATTGATTTAGAAGAAGCAATCATCAATAAAATGGAGAAAAATGAAAAAAAGTATCCGATTGAAAAAGCGTTTGGTTCAAAGAAAAAATATGATGAGCTGAAGTAGTACACTGGTCAAATGCCTGTCTCCTCGAAGTTTAATGACAGAAGCTGTATTGGCTTCTGTTTTTGTTTTTATGACATGTTTTGAAGTGGTTTTTACCAAAATTAGTTAAGGTGAACATAAACGTCCTTTATTTTAAAGTAGCATTGATTTTTTTACAAATTGTAAAATTTATTTTTGCAAAAAAGATATTTAGGGTATAATTATTAACAGCAAGTATATTTTGAAACAAGTTGATACTGCGGCACAAGGAGGGAGGAAAAATGAACTTCTTTCAACATCGTAAGAAAATTGGCGAGAATATTGCCACTTTTATTAGGCTAAAAGGATTTTCCAAATCATCTTTTTCTAAGTTAACAAACATTTCTCGTCCAACATTAAATTTAATTCTTGCCGGGGAAATTTCAAGCCCAGTTACATTTGAAACCCATCTAAAAAAAATTACGGCAGCTTTCAATTTGCCTGAGGATTACTTTCTGCAGCCTCCTGTGATTATTCCTGAACCATGGCAAAGACCGGCTATGCAATATTCTGATCGTTTACAGGAAGAAAACAGGCCGGAACACATCCAAAAGGTTTTAAACGATCTTGATGACTTATTAGATATTGCCGCCATCTATCTATAAAGGAAAGGCATGGGAAAATGATGCGAATTACTAGTGAAAATCTGGATCAGACGGTCAAGCTGAACAAAGAAATCAAAGAGGAAATTGAACGACTTATTACGGTTGTGGAGACAAGATATAAAAAAATCCGCATCCTTTCACCGGAAAAGCAGGCCCTGCAAATACTAAAAGAACACTATCTTATTCAAGTTCCTATACCTGACGAAAATTGGGGTGGCGCCATCCGGGAATTGCCTAATGGTAAGAAAGTGTTTGTCATTAACACAGCACAACCGAGGGTGTATCAGTATTTTATCTATTGGCATGAAATCTACCACTTAATCCAAGGGATTGAAGAGAGTTCGTCCCACATAATTTCAACAGAATTTGACCTTTCTGAGAGAAAAGCAGATTATTTTGCCAGCCAAATGCTTTTAGGTCATGATGTGTATGAGTATTTTTATCAGGTGGGCCATCACTTGCCATTTGTTGAGCGAATTATGCACTGCATCGATACCTTCAAAGCACCCTACAAAGCCATCCTCATCCAACTATATGAATCAGCAGGAGAATATAAAAACGAAGAACTGCGCCAGCAAATAAAAAAGAACTTTGATATTAGAATCAGCCAGCAAGAATTCGAGAAGATGTTCCGCAAGTTGGCCCTAGATGTATCATTGGTTCAGCCGAGCAATATTATCGACTTAGGAGCATTAGAAACAAAAATCAAAGAAAAGCGCGCAGAACATGAAGAAGTCGAAATGTATAAGGAACATGAAGAGTTTCTCAACCAATTTGTCCGGACATTAGAGGGATTGAATCATGTATGAGATGGTTAGCGATAGTTTTAAAGAGTTAAACAGTTTTATTACAAAAGAACATGATTTGCGGATTTGTATACTTGACAATAATAATGTACAATTTTGCACCCAACACGAAAAATATTTTCCAGTTGACAAAATCTATGGATATTACGACCTTATTTTAGTTCCAGGCTGGGTGTATGCTGAAATTGCACAAAGTGAACATCGGCTTCAATATATTTCTTCTATCCCTCAACAGTTGCTTTATTTGGATGAAGAAACGGATTACCTCCCTTTGGTAAATTATCATGACTTGAAACTCATGAAAGTGTTTGCCAATGCTTCTTCTCCCGGATCAAAGCCGCATCGATATTTAAAAAAACAGATTCAAGAAGCGGAATCAGGCAGAGTAGATATTGATGATGAATGGATTGGGAATTATTATAAAAACGGCTTTGACAGCAAGGAAGAAGGGATAATAAAGAAAAACGCTGGAGAAACTTCTATTCTTGCATTGGCTTTCTTGCTTGTTCACCATTATGGAAATAAAATTAAACAAATTTCCATTAGCACAAGTGATTTTGCGGTTGTGGAAATAAAGAAAAAAATTATGGATTATTCATCTAAACATAACTTGTTAAACGTGCCCACTATCAATCCAATCAGCTTTTTAAGTACAGATGTCCTTTTGGCGAGAGCTTTTCGGATGGGAATGATTGGAGAAACAGAACTTATTTATCTGCGAAAAAGTACGTATCGAAAAAGAGTCATCTGCATTGTTAGAAATAATGATAGTACCGTTGTTCCGGTCGATACCGTGATGGAGACGGAAGATTTTTTACAGCTGTTAAAAGGCAATGAATCTTACGATATTATTTTTTAAGCTGAGCAATGATTAAAACAGCCACCAAATTTTACGCAAACGTGAACGGACGAGAAGTCGAAGTTCTTACTGGCGATGAAGGACTAAAAGCATACGAACTCGCTAAAAGTTACTAGGAGAGATGATTGGATGAAGATTTACAAAGAATCTCTTAATATTTCAGTTCGCCAATGGCTTGAATTATTAAGAAATAAAGAGATTTTTCAAGAAGAAGATGTCGAGCTCATGATGATGCTTTATTATCAAACGAATTGCAAAGCGACGGGAAAACAACTTGCAAATCTTCTAAATAAAAAGAGTCATTCTGTCCTAAACCTTCAAATCGGAAGACTTGGAAAAAGAATTGTAAGTAAGCTTCAAGATGTGCAATTTCCAAGAGCAAAAGATGACACCATTAGATATTGGCATATTCCCTTTTTAGGAGAAGAAGATCGAAACACGTTTATTTGGCAATTGAGACCTGAATTAAAAGAGGCTATACGCATCTATGAAAAGGTAGACTTGAACGATAAAAGTCAAGAAACTCTTTTACCGCAAGAATTAGAAAATATCGAATTATACGAAGGCAGCAAAAAGCTGGTGGCTGTAAATCGATATGAGCGGAATCCTAAAGCAAGACAGTTATGCTTATTAAAATATGGGTACCAATGCTCTGTTTGTGAATTTGATTTTGAACAATTTTATGGCGAAATCGGTAAAAAATTCATCGAAATCCATCACATAAAACCATTAAGTGAAATAAATGAAGAATATCGAGTAAATCCTTTCGATGATTTAAGGCCCGTATGTCCTAATTGCCACGCCATGTTACATAAAGCCAATGTTTCTATCGAGGAACTGAGACGGATTATTCAAAAAAATCATCAACAACGGTAGCTATATAAGTTGAAATTTTGTTTTACATCCAGCTGATCACTCGCCACGTTATATCATATCAGCTTGTATTTAGATGAAAACCGAAACGAAAAAACGGAAATTCTTTATTGCAACTTATATATTAAACTCAACTTTCGCACACAGAAATATG
>Ga0207866_1002099_pt1 | contig 15590 bp, 17 predicted proteins | sample HigsolmetaAR203D_FD_184835 | JGI IMG/M metagenome (GOLD analysis project Ga0207866, IMG submission 184835) | Ionic liquid and high solid enriched microbial communities from the Joint BioEnergy Institute, USA - AR20-3-D (SPAdes) (version 2) ...
TCGAGAACTTGCACTCTTATAAGTATTGATGAACTTCGATAATTCAGAATTAGGATGTGCTTTGAATAGGATGTGGATATGATCCTTATCATGATTCCACTCTGTCAAAGTAATGTTGTATTTTTTTCCGATCTCAATGAACATATCTTTTGCAAAATCAGATATTTCATCGGTGAACACTTCTCTGCGATACTTTACAACTAATACAAGATGATAATGTAATAGGAACACTGAATGATTATTACTATCCAATTTCATTGATATATCAATCCTTTTTTATATATAAGACTGATTATATCAAAACCTTTGGCTAAAGCCAACCGAAATTCATCTCCCACCTACTCATTGGGCTACGCCCTGCACATTCCTTGAGGATGGGAGACTTCTTTCGGAAATCCGTTAAATCAAAAAAGACATCCATAATTCCAATATATTTTTCTAAATATTGAGCTGTAACTTTTGTCCATTTCATTTCACCATTTATATTATGTTCATTTTTATATTGATTAAGGCGGGAAACAACCTCATTTAAATCAATAGATTTAACAAGGGCTCCACCATAAAAATTGCTAAATAAATTTCCTCGTTTAACTGATTCGTCGCAATAAATAAGGTATTCCAAAAAGTTCCCCTCCTCTTACTATTCAAAATTATACATTATTTCCTATGCCAAAAACACTATTTACCTTTTTAAACAAAAAAATACCCCTCTCCATAAGGAGAAGGGCATCATTTTACACTTCTTTCACGTAGACTATCCACCTGAATTGTTTCTTCACTTTAGCCGCCGCCTGTTCTGCTTCTGCTTTTCCTGTAAATGTACCAGTCATTAGTCGCAAGCCATCGCTTTCCTTTTCATACACTGCCCAACCTGTGGCTTTTTTGAGTTTACCTGCTGCAGAATGGAGATCAGTTTTATTTTTGAATGTTCCCGTAATCATACGGAATTTTTTCGTTTCTTTTGCAACTTCGCTAGTAGTTGTAGTCAGCTTGCTGTTGCTTAGATTGGTCTTTGCGGGTTTCACACCGCTTTTTAGCTTGGACAACAAAGCTAAGTTTTGCGCTTGAGTGCCAGTATAATTGGTGATTCCGTATTGCGTTGCTAATTTTTTACGAGCATTAAAGGAGGCATCCATATTTTTTGATTTCATATAATCTACTAACGATACTGAACCGATCTTTTTCACTCCTTGGGTAGCATTTGGAACAGTTGATACGTTTGTAAATTTACCTGCAAAATCTTGCGATACATCAAAATAACCACTAATTCCAATGAATTTGTAAGTTTGTGACCATTGCCATGCTCCCTTACCATTTGAAAAATTAGGTAATAAATTTGAAGCAGAATATCTCGCTAACCAAGGTTTGGAGATTGATAGACTCTTAGGTTTAAGGTTTTCATTATAAAAGGCTGATCCTGTGTAAAGATCGATTTTTGAGTATCCTAAATCCTTCATTGTTTTAACGAATGTATTAGTGTACTCCGTCAATTTAGACGGACTAATACTTTTTAAAGAATTGTCCTCGACATCAACAACAACTTGACCGTCCTTTTTCTTATCAAATCCAGTTAATTTTAATTTTTTATCAAACCATTTCGCTTCTGCCGCAGCATCGGCATTGCTTTTAAATCTAGCATAGTGATAAGCATGTACTGCCATCCCTGCTTGTTTTGCATTAGCAATATTTACACTTGCGGCAGGATCAAGAACTGTTTGCCCATCACTTACCTTAACGACAACTGCATTAATTCCGTCAGCCTTCAAAGTTTGATAGAAAGATAGGGGTAACCCATTTTGAGCATTCCAATGAGAAACATCAATGAAGTCAACTTTGGGTTGATTCGCAAACGCACTGAATCCAAAAGAAAACGCTAGCCCCATTGAAAGGACTAGCGCTGTAATGAATTTATTTACTTGCATTTGTATCACCTTTTTTCTTGATTTCGTTGTTCTTATACCAAGTGATTAAAGACGTTACAACTGTAAATACAACAGTTACGGCATCATATACTTGCGTATCCGAAAAAGGCAGTGGGTTGAGATTAAAAGACGTTAATACTTGGTTCAGAAGTGCCACGATCAGTACTATTGTACGTGCTAAAGTTGATTTATCCATTTTCATATTTATCACCTCAAAATGTTGATTAGTGCAAAAATAAAAGTGACCGCCACCGAAGCGACGCTCACCAATAAAGCACTATTTGCTCGTTTGTTTTCTTTAACTTCTTTGAGTTCTTTTTCTAAATTTTTGAATCTGATATCCGCTTCATTTCTCGTTATGAAGCTAGAAGTCAGTAAATCTAGTTTTGTTTCAATTCTCTCCACACTTTTGGTCAACGTTTCAAGTTGGGTCTCTAATGCGGTTATCCGTTCGTAATCTTTTTGTTCCAATTTTTAAGCACCTCTCATAAAAAACAAAAGAGCCTACTTTGAAAAAGTGGCTCCTTCTCTGTTTAAAACCATAAAAAATACACCTACTTTTCAGTGGTGTTCGTGTCAAGCTATGTCAAGTTCGTGACAACCTACTGTGCGGCGTACTCTTCTCCTGTGATCTCTTTGTATTGATCTGTTGTAATTTTGTTGTATTGAACGAAGATTGCAACGTCAGCTTTATCGTAATAACCGGCGCTATAATACCGTTTCACCAACTTAAAATAATCCACTTACAGCACCCCCTTTTCGACTAATTGCAAAACGAGATCAGCTTGCGCTTGTTCAGCGTCTTGTAATTGCGCTTCTTTTAAAACGTTGTCGAGCAACAGATCAGCATTTTGCTGTTCGAGTAGACGGATTGGATCGTTTTCTTCATTTACGTACTTTACTTCGTTGCTTGCGATGTCTTTATATTGCAACGTCATCACGCAACACCTCCGAGAATTTTCGTTATTTTGACGTCATCATTTACATTCGCCCTCGTTATCGTCAACTTGACTTCTGCTGGTTGTACGCTAGGCAGCGTTCCAGTGAACTGATCTTCGCCCGAAACGCTTGTTTTCGTCATTGCTTGTCCGTTTAGTTGAGCATCGACGGTGAAGCCTGCGAGTTCATCACGTTCAGCCCATGCGACCACCTCATTGGTATTTTTGACGGTGAAACGGATGTCGTTTTCGAGAAGTTGTGCGGTTGAGCCCACCGTCCATGTTCCGTAGAAGCCGACTTTACCACCTTGACTATCTTGATAGATGAATAACGGCGTTGAGAAATCGAGTGTTGGATCGTATAGAGTCGATGGATATTGTTTATGACCTGTTGTTCCTGCGGAAACAATGGAAATACTTCCCCATGAACTTCCAGAGTATTTAATCATTCTAATATCATAATAGGAGTCTAATGAGTCAGGCCCATACCATAAAATAAATACCTCATTATGTTTATTAACTGTAATTGAAGGAAATACTTGAGTATAACTATTCCCACTCGTCAACTTCGTCATAGCCGACCATGTTATACCACCGTCATCTGAATAAGCAACACGAATATTATATACACTTGAATCCGTACTATCTGCACTATGCCATGCCACCCAAATGCGACCGTTTTTATCGACACATGCTGATGGGGAGTATTGGGCGTATGAGCCGCCATTGTAAACTACTTTTGAAGACCATGTACCGGAACTATATACAAGAGCTGATATTTGAAACGCTGAACCTGTATAGTTATATGCTAGTATGACAGGATTTCCGTTAATAATAGTGATAGATGGATTTTGAAAATATGGACTACTTGAGTTAAGATTAGTTACTTGTTGTACACTTCCCCACGTCACACTACTGTCCGCATTTATAGTACCTTTTGCATAACGGATATTGAACGAATTCGGATACGTTGAGTTTTTCGATGCCCATGCCGCATGAAGTTCCGTTCCTGCGCTGTTGATGGCGAGGGAAACAGCACCAAAAGATGACTGATTAGTATCTACAGTCGGTTGGTCAGATATTGTGCCACTTACTGTTGAAGCATCAAAACTATACAACCAATTAGCAGTAGCGCTAGAAGTAGCTCCGAAAAGCGTATAAACCATTGTCCCTTTTGCTACCATTGAAGCATAAAAAGGCCCAGTTGCAGAGATGCTAGATGTTTGACACAGTAATGTCCAATTAATGCCATCTATAGTTTTATACCAATAACCGATTTTATTGGTTTGATCTATAACAATACTTATTAACCAACCATTCGACAACCGCACCAACTTACGCCCACCATTACCGCTTGTGTCATACGCACTCTCCACAACCGTTGCATACGTAACGGTATTAGTCGTTTGCGTTGACCAACCGCCGAATTTCATACATTTGTTAACCGTATCAGCTACCGCCATTGTGCGGGCAATATTCGCTTTATCCTTGTACGATTTGGTCAGCGCAGATACTGTCAGTGTTTTGGCGTTTGTGTCTATCGCTGAAATCGTCACACGTTCGAGATTTACATCGTCGTAAATCGTAACTTCTTGTCCGACTGAAAAGCCGGTGACTGATTCGACAGGAATCGTTGTTGTACCGACTGCCAACGCTCCGATTGCAGTTGTTTTCGTATAATCAATCGTCATGCCGAACGTATTGAGAAAGTCCGTTCCGAATGTGTATCCGTTTGGCACGCGCTGGCTTGCCTCGAGTTGCAAGTTGAGGTTGGCGATTTCTTTTTGCATCCCTTGAACCGTTTCATTATTTGATAGATTTGCTAATTTCTGATCGGTATAATCTTTGGCCGCAATAAGTTGTTGATCAGCGTATGCTTTTGCAGAAGCAATCTCTTGATCTGTATACTCCTTCGCATTCTGTTCAGCTTGGTTTGCTTTCTCTTGCGCACCTTCAGGTGTTTCCGCCCCCACATCAGAGGCCGAAAGGGTAACGGCTCCAGTTTTGTTGTTGACACTATTGACCGTATTCTTTTGTGCGCCAGCTTCAATGCCGTCCAATTTCGTTTTGTCTGTTTTCGACATTAGACCGTCAGACGTTTGTGTCGCAACTGATTTTTCGGCTTTATTGTTCCATGTCGTTCGTTCTGCCGCAGTAATGTGAACGGTTGTGTCGGCTATATGCGAATGAGCATCGGCAATACCTTGCTCCATACGGTTGAGTTCATCTTCTGTAATGTCGTCTTTGTATTGCCAAATTTTCTTATTAAACGTCACGCTTACACACCTCCTTGCAAGAATTGCATGTTATGACTAAATACAGTGTTAATGGCTGTATCAATTTGCAAACCAGATATTGTTGAAATCACATTTCCATTTATGTCTAAAAACTCGACCTTGTTTACAATCAAATTAGTCGGAAATTGCAATTCAATCGTTAATGAATCAGCACTTGGAAAAAACAAAAGATTAGGGATATCGATACTGTCATTCACTCTTGCTTTGGCGATTGAATCTTTTGTCAAATTTACTAGTTTTGTTTTATATGAAGTGCTAATCATCTCAAAAATTGCACCCCCTATCGGTTATAAACTGCCTTTTCACTGATAACTGTTCCAACCCGTGTTTTTCCAACAATCGCTAGTCCAGCTTGTGCATAGACAATTTTCTTTTCTGTGCTCGTTTCCACGATACGTATTCTTTCTAAGCCGAATGGATTTTGTACGTATTCCATGTTAGCTGGTTTTACTTGTTCAATAATCTTTTGAATGTCTTTGTATTTAAATCCATCTACCGCGGGCATTTTAACAACAAAAGCATATTCTCCTGGAATCAGTTCAATTTCAACGTTCTGTGTATCAATATATTGATTTAATAAGTTTTTTAAATTCCTAATCGTTATAGGTGGTTTTCTGCTTTTCCTTTCAATCAACCGTTCTCGCCTAAACTCAAGTGTTTCGTTTGCGTTAGCGATGATATTAAATTCACCCTCACGCCATTCTAGTGTTTTTTCAGCGCTTTGAATATATTGTTCATTCATCACTAGATTTATTGCTTTTTTTAGTTCATTCATCTCAATATTGACTACTTTTGCCAACTCTTGAAATTCTCTAATTTCCTCATAGTATTCAGGTAAATAAAAAAGAGAGTCGGTGACTTCTTCCAGAAAATCAATTTTCAATGATATTCACCGTCCCTAAAGTAGCGACTTCTTCTTCTCCTAAAATAAGATTTCCACCTACCCCGTTTAATTCCAAATTCAGTACATCCTTCACTTGTTGTTTTAATGCAGTAACAACCCGACTGATGATGATGGCATGACGTATTGTTGATTCTAAAAAGTTAATCTCTGAAAAATATTGATTAATAATTTGTTCTACTTCCTCTTGAATGTCTACCGGACCGTATCCATCGTTGAATACTACTTCCAAATTGATGTTTACTACCTTCGCTATTCCTCCTACTGCTGTAAACACATGACCAATTGGGACAAGACCATTCCCTTTACCATCCTGATATGGATCCAAGGTATTTTGTACAAGGTCAATGAGTTCTTGGCTGGGAACTTGATTATTTACATCTAAAATCGTTGCCTTTACGGTGCCTCGTCCTTGCCATAGAGGAAATACTTTAACTCTACCAACTCCAGGTATTTCATTGATCCATTCCTTATATTGAGAAACATTTCCACCATATTTAATAGTATTGATTTCTTCTGAATATCGGTCATATAGCTGTTCGTCTGTTTCTTCATCCACTCCCTCAACTAATACATCTGATAAGATCGCGCTAGTTAAACCATCAATATTGTCCAATGGAAGAAGATTTCCGAAATATTTGTTTCCAATTTCACCGGCTGTCTCGGCTTCCATTTTGTATACACCGACATCCAATCGCTCAATCGCGGAATAAATCACTTCCCCACCTTGGAATCTACTTCCTATTGGTATGTCAATATTAAAAACGCCTTTTCTTACCGCTTTTATAGCGCGTTCTCTTTTAACTCCACTTTCTTCAGTTCGATATTCTAAAAATTCTCCTTCTGATGTTCGAGCAAAGGTTAATTCTAGTATTCTATCAAGCGAAATGTATGCTTGTGCCAGCTCTGGTGCCATTAATGAAATGGCATCATAAATAATAGATCCTTCTTGTTTATCTACATCATCAGCCACATTGCTTAACATACGGTCCATTAAATACTCAAACGTCAAATGTTCAAACACTCGGGATCACCTCCTCGATATCAATCACTCCTTCGACTGTCTCAACTTTGAAATTTATATAGACATTTTCTTCGTCTATCTGAATGTTAAAATCAGATACTTGTTCTATTCTGTCGTCGTAAATAATTGTTTCAGTTATCAAACGTTGAATTTCTGATTTTTTATATTCAATTGTTACAGTGTTGTCTCGAATAAGGTCATACAGTTCGCTTCCATAGCCTGATGAATAGATGGGATGAGCAAGACGTCTTGTTCGTAATGCTTTGTGTATAAATTGTTCAATCGCTTCTTTCCCATCGATTTTTTCGCTATAGACCCTTCTGTTTTCGAAATCTAACTTATACGTTTTTGAAGGTGAAACGGTTCTGTTTGTCTCTGTTTCTGGAATATCTATCTCCGGAGAAAGTGGCATGATCCGTCACCTCCAATCAAAATCGGTCCAAAATAAAAAAAGATTGCCCACCTTGTATGATGGCAACCATTACTCTATCACCGATTTTCAGTTCTTTACCGGGCTCAGTCAGTCTTTCCGCAATCGAAATAATATCCGATGGAATAATTAGTTTTGGATTACTTTTTAATCGAATTTGAATATCAGGAGGAGGAATAACAACAGTTGCTTCTACCAAACGTAGTGGAGACTCTGCTTGTACTGCTTCTAATGCGATTTTTTTGATTGTCTGTATCACGACGCACCCTCCTCTGGCAGATCGTTAGAAGTGATAAGATCAAGACTCATTTTATGGACATTCCCTGCAAAAGTATGAGTGTCCGAATCAATAAAGTATGTTCCACGTAATTTTGCATCTGGAATATTTACATATACAGGCATTCCACTCGTTAATTCTGTGATACCTAATCCATCTATACTCAACCGTTTTTTCGGCGATTTTTTCTTTGACAAAAGATTGTTTGCCCGTTGTGTTAGCTGGGCTTTGTTCAAGTTATCCGTCACCTTTTCATAGTACTGCAGCACACCATATCTCTTTATGCCATCTTGATCAGATACCACTACTTTTGTTGTCTTTTTATCTTCACCCGACTCCAATTTCACACGTATAGCAACTTCTTCGATGGATGTTGAGTAGGTAAAATCCTCAATATTTACACCCGTTTCAAGTACCCACTGTAAGGAAGGATTGGCCCATTCTTGCAATTGTAATTTTCCAAGACGTGAGTAAACCCTATATTTCTTTTTTGTTTGTTTTTCGGTTTCTATTAAAGCCTTTAAAACCATATCGTACAAAGATGTTTCACTATCGAAAACCAACGACTTTATAATGTACTTGGTGTTAACCAATCCTGCATAAGGAATTTGAAAGTCTTTACAAATTTGAAGTAAAATTTGGTCTGCTCTTTTCTTGGAAAAAACATAGACATCTTTATTTAAAAGCAAATACTGCAACATATCATAAGCAGTGAACATTAATTTTCCGCTCTTTGTAATATCTCGATTGAATATTGTTCCTCTAAATAGTTCTGCACCTTTCCACTTAAAAAGAACTGTGTTTCCTTCTTCAATTTCAGACAGGATGTCATACCCGACATGTTTATAAAGTATATTTGCTTCTACTTTTCTGGCTGCACTATAACGTTGCCCGCTCCAGGTAATGCTTTCCGTTGGGATTTGTAACATGTAGTTTGGTTTTACAAGGAATAACTCCATCATGGTATCTTCAACACCTGGCCAGGATAGATCCAGCGACCCGGCTGTTTAATATTCCTTTTATCGCGCTTAATTAACATGTCCTTGTTTGCTTCCCAAAGTTTTTTCCATTGTAAGCTATCATTGTAAAACTTCCTTGCTAATGTCCATAAAGTATCACCTTTTTTTACTGTATAAGTTTTAGGTTTCGTTTGATTATTTGGACGTTGTGTCGTCTTTGCACTTGGCTTTGTATTGACCTTACGAACATTTACATAACGATATTCCTTTAATGTGATGTCATAGCTAATGTCTCCTATATCGTTTTCTCCTTCTCGATAATTAAATTCTTCAATGGAAACATTGTAGTTTATTGGTGTTCCGGTTACGATTAGGCGAGATGGCTTATCAGATTCCTTGAACATATTAATCCTTTCCACAAAGTCCCACGGTGCAGAGAAATTATCATATTCGCAAATAGGGCTGTATTGTGCAGGAAAGATAGAAGAAAATGATATGGTTTTTGCCGCTGGATCCTGAAGGATTGTGACTTCTCCCAGTCCTGCTATATTAATAGATTCATTTTGAGAACCACAACTTATTTCTAAGGTAGAAGGAAGAACTGGCAAACGAGATTTTGTGCCGTTTGGCCATGCGAACCAAAATTGATATACGCTTTTACTCATAAATTGCCATCGCTCCTCCCTCAAAATATTCTTCTTCTAATTTTCGTTTGATGTAGTTGTATGCTACTTTTGCTACTTTTTCAGCGTCCATGTCGTTTGAGTAATGATTATCACCCGTAATTTGAATAATGATGTCTCTGATCGTTCCGCGGACAGATGGACGTGCACTAGATGCACCACTTGCGACTTGAACAGTTTCGCTTGGAAGTGTTTGTGTTTGTGGCTGAACAGATTGAACGCCTAATTTATTAGCTGCGTAAGATAACAGCCCTAAAGCTCTGTTTCTGTGTTGTTCAAGTGGAATAATGGCTTCTTTTTTGTTTTTTTCACCAACCATTGCTAAATGCTGCCGATTGATAATTCCGCCTTTTTCGTAGCCGACATATCTTCCACCGCGGAATAAAGGAGTATTATAAACAGATCCATATCGGCTTTTAATATAACGGATTGCCGCGGCAGCATTATGAATCGGATTAAGAATATTCCCCATTCCGGGTTGCATATAAGCTCGAAATGTGGATGGCAAAGTCTGAAGTAAACCGGTTGCATGTTCTCCGCCAACCGGAATAGGGTTGCGAGCAAGTGGATTACCTCCCGATTCAGCTTGAACAAGTTTCATAAGCCCCGGTAGCCAACTCAATGATGTACCTGTCGCCATCAAAGCCATTGCCAGCCAATTGGAGACATTTCCGCTTAATTTACCACCGTAGGCCCCTGAAATACTTGCGATATTTGCCTCTATGAACTTCTTGATATCCACATCAGAAAAACCTTTCACAACTCCCATTGCCGACCAATAACCAAGTTCGGCCATCTTTCTTGAGGGTGAATGAATGCCCATTTCATCACGGAAGGCATTTTCAACCGCCCTAGCTAAACTTCTGGCCGCAGATGAAACATTTCCTTTTCGTGAGTCCATTCCAGTTATGAAATATCCGACCAGACCGCTACCCCAGCTATAAGCTTTTGGAACGAAATTTAGAAAAGGTGTTTGAACATGGTTTCTTAGCCAAACCGACATGCCAACTGGTATCGACTTGATCCCTGTTTTCAGGTTGTAAACAAGCGCCATGCCGTACGTTTTAGCATAAAAAGCCGCTTGGCCTAAAGGAGTATATAATTGGTTGCTTATCCATGCATACATACCGATTTGAGCGCTATTTACGCCGAGCATAAATGATTTTCCAAAAGCCTGGCCGAACAACCGAGCATTGCCAACTGCTTGATTTAAAGGTTGATAAAGAGCTGAAATATTCCAACCTGATAAGCTGACCGGTACTTCATTAACCCCAAGGATAAAACTTCTTGAAAAGGCTTGACCGAAAAGTCTGGCGTTCCCAACAGCCTGGCTTAATGGTTGATACAAAGCCGAGATATTCCACCCTGAAACACTAACAGGAGTCTCGTTTAGTCCAATCATGAACGTTTTCCCGAATGCTTGGCCATATAGTCGTGCATTGCTGATTGCTTGGTTTAACGGCTGATAAAGAGCAGTAATGTTCCAATTTGAAATTTTGATATTGTTCATTCCAAGAATGAATGTCCGAGCAAATGCCTGACCATACGATCTTGCATTTCCCACTGCTTGGTTTAAGGGTTGATAGACGTTCTTTACCAAATAAGCCTGCATATTAATATTTGGCATTGTGGGGCTAGGAGGAGGGCTTGCCGATGCATGAGACTTGGTGTCGCCACCCCCGAATAATCCCATTACCTTGCTTCCAAGATAGCCGCCTAAAGCTGCCCCTCCGATTGTACCGACCGGCCCTAAGAAACTACCTAACAATCCACCAAGTGCGGAACCACCTGCACTACCTGCAGCTTTTAGTTTTCCACTTTTCCCATTGGCAGTGAATATGTCGAAAATGCTCAAGGCCGTCCCCAGTAACGGAACCCTTCTAAGCAGTCCCTTCGTGGCTCCTTTTGTTGCGTTTTTTGAAAGACCACCAAATAAGCCTCCAAGAAAATTGGACGGAGGCTTTAATTTGAACAAGTTTTTGATTTTGGTGATTAAACTAACAATCTTGTTTTCAGAAGTTTTAGCTGTTTTCCCGATGTCTTGTATCGATTTTTTAGTTTTCAGATCAAACATCGCTTGAGAATAGGAATCTCGCGTTTTGGTAGGCAAAGGTATTTTTTCATTCTTAGGAGTGATCCACTTGGAAATGACTCCTTTGGCACTTTTACCTAGACCCCAAGCTCCTTTCATCCCTTTTAATATGGGTGACAATAACATGCTTGCTATACTGCCGGCAATCAAAGTTGAAATGGTGGCGCCTCCAAAAGATCCAATACTTGGATTTTTAAATGCATCTTTCCATATTCCTCCGATCGCCGGTATGCCTTCTTTAGCACCGGCCACAATTCCGTTAAAAATCGATTTCCCCATTGAAACACCGATTTTCTCAGCCCAAGGTTTACCTGTTTTGTCCCACCATCCAGATAATGCCGGCTTCCCCTCGCCATCCCACCATTTATTGATGTCTCCGAGAATAAACTTGATTTTTCCTTCAAAGTCCAACTTCTTAAAATCGTCGTTTTCTAAGTACCTGGACCGAATGAACATAAAAGCATTTTGCATTTTTGAAAGAAGCCACTCGGATCCTTGCCTACCTGCATTTTGAATTGTATCCCGCCATTCGTTCCACTTATCTTGATTATGATCAAGCCATGTGACAATCGTGCGAAGCCTTGGCTTCAATGATTCTAGTATGCCTTGGCCTGAACTTCTGAAAAGGGTTTGAATGTTATCTTGGATTGTCGAGATCATTCCAATTGAAGTTTGGCTGAGTGCCTTTGCTCCACCAGCGAAACGCTGTTGAGCCTTCTTTAAGAATCCTGCCCATCCACCCATAGCCTTGTAACTATCCTGAGTAACCTTCATCGAGAATTCTTTCATTCTCTCGAATTCTCCCATTTGGGCATCAGCTAGTGCTTCCATGGCGTCTTCAACCGTTTTACCAGGTGTTAAAGATGCCATATCAGTCGCAAGGGATACCAACGTTTTTACTTGACGCAGGTCCCCACTGGACAATCCAATCGCTCGAGTAAAAGCCGGAAATAATTCTTCCATCGTCATCGGTGTTTTAGCCGCAAATTGATTCAGCCAAGATAATGATTCTTTAACTGCCTTTTGATTGCCCTTTAACCAATGATTCATTGAAACTTGATAGGTTTCGAATGTCATAGCCGCTCCAAGAGTGGCATCTTTCAGCTTATCCAATCCCACGACTGATAGACCGATCGCAACCATCGCTGGCAGACTTGATAGTGAATTTTTTACGGTTCCGATGGTTTTTGATGCCATATCAACACTTCTGACTGTAACTTTATAGCTTCTTGAAGCTAGTCGATGAACAGAACGATCAATTGCTCCTATTGTCTTTGACGCCCTATCAGTCGCTCTAATAAGAATGGGTTTATCAGATTCTTTCTTAAGTTTTTTGAAATCACCTGTAATAGTCTTGAGTTTCCTGCTCATACGGTCCTGTAAATCAAATAAGGTGGTTAACCTCGGCATGGTTTATCTCCCTCCTTTCTCTAGGTTTTTTAATTCTTTTGCCAACTGCTCAAGTTTTATCTCAATGGAAGCGTAATAAAACGCTTTTTCGTTTCTCGACGCATGGAATACTTCTTTTAATTGTGATGGAGAATAGTGCAGTTCATGCATGCAATAATGCAAATAAACTGCATCTCTATCCCCATCTATGATTAGTTTTTTGCTTCTTCAACAAGATCATCAAATTCGTCGTCAAATCCATTGATTCTTAATGCAGCTTCAATCCACGCGCTATATTCTCCACCGACTGATAGCACACGTTTTGCCACTTCGACCGGATCTTCCGTTTTATATGCAGTACGAAGTTCCTCAGATTTGAAATCGGGATACAAGGTGGATTCGATAGCGATTCTGGCGTAAAAGCGAGATGTATCCAGCGTTTCTCCTACTTTCCGGCCTTTTTGATACTTAGGCTTCATGCATTGATCTTCAATCTCTTCAATTTTTTCTGTCGGGATGGCCTTCATGATAAAAGGAATCGGTTTGCCATCTGCATCTACATATCGTTTAGATACGATCACTTCTTCTTCATTTACTTGCAAAGCCTTATCCGGCATAAAAAAACTCATATCACGTACTTGTTCAGTCATTATTCATCATCCTCCAATTGATTTTAAATATTAGTTAAAGTCATTTCTCAAAGATTCCGGTAAATCAATATCTTCAAATGTAAAAGGTACTTCTTCTTCAAGAGCATCACTTTCGACATCTAAATTTGCTACTTGTACGCTATCAAAGTTAACATCATAAAGTGTCACTCGTTCTACGCCACGACCTGAACTTTTATCGTCCAACACCGTTTGTAGTGTAAAATAAGCATCTTGCCCGTTTTTCACATAATCCAACATAATTTGGATAAAGCGAGACGTTACTTTATAAAACGTGAGGGTGCCAGTTCCTTTCGCTCCCGTCGTTTTATTTCCGGTAATCCGGCGACCCATGATATTGACTTCACTTTTGTTTTTTTCAAGTGTGGCCTCTACTTTTTTAACGTGAGCCATTTCTTCCCCGTCAAGAAAAAGACGGCCCTCCTTCCCGCTGATGGCGTTCTGCGCACGAAAAGTCATATGTTCTCACTCCTTTTTTCAAAATTAAAAAAAGAGAGCCTATTCTAGACCCTCTGCGAGATTCTTTTATTATCTGATTTCAATGCCAAAATAGAATTTCTCTGCTGAATCAACCGGCTGGACTCCGGCATTGATATAGAAACCGTCACCATCTTCATTAATGGTGATCTGAATATCATTTTGTGAATTAAAGTTCTTAAGTGCTCCTCCTTCTTGAAGAGTCGTCAAATAGATCGTCACAAAAGTGGTGATAATTTGAATGCCGTCGTCGTTTACTGGAATGTCTGTTCCTCTATCTTTTCGCTCCTTGATTTCTCTTTTCAATTCTCGTGTCAGGTCATTATTGATTGCGTCAAGGATCCGAATGATTTTGTTCTTTTGGAATTTCTGGTTCTTTTCATTAGTAAAAGACACAAAAGAGTTAATATCTTTTTCAACTGTCGCTACTTTATCCCTTGGATCATAGCTGAATAAAAATTCTCCTTTTTTGAGACGTTCGATTATCTCGTCATTATCAAAGCGCGGATTAACGTCAATCGCTCCGTCATAGTCAACAAATGTCAAGGATTGATAAATCGTCGCACCGGCACTAGCACCCGCCACCCATGCCACTGCTTCGGCAGGCGTAAGTATTGCTCCATCCTCCAAAACAACACCATTTGTCACATTAATGATACCTTCATAATCTGCTGCAAAGTTGGGGATTACTCCGACGATTTTAATACCTTGTTCATCCCTAACGCGTTTGACAAACGATGCAAATGTCGTTTTCAATTGTTCGTCTCCGTCAACAGGGAGACCAATTGTATCAAAATATTCTGTTTCGGCCGCAGCAAGAAAATCCGTGTAATCTAGATTGGTAGGCGTTCCATCTTGACCGCCTGAAAGTTTTGTCCCTGCCGTATCCGTTAATGACCCGGTACCAGCAAAAGTGACATAATCATTTGCTTTCAGTTCACCAAAATCAGCTACTGTTTGCTTGTCCACTGCCTTAGTGCCAACAAGCGTAGTGACATCTTTTTTTGTGGAATCTAACACATTTGGTCCAATGACAATAGTGATGTCATTCCCTTTTGAACCGCCATAAACAGCTGTAGCCGTCTGTCCTGTTCCAAATGTCGCGGTCGCTTTAGTACCTTCGTTGACACGATATGCCAGTACCGTTTTGCTTCGTTTTTTCGCTTCGCGTAACAATAAAAGAGATGGATCGTTAATATCTAGCCCAATTTTCTTTTGCACATCATCAGAATCTGATATCTCAATGAATTTTTTTGGTTCGCCCCAGCTAAGAACTAATGGAATCGCTACCCTTCCGCGTTCGCCAACAGATAGACGATCATTAGCTGCAGATACAAAACGGAAATAAATACCGGCACGTTCTTTTTCAACGCCCGGGGTCCACGTTCCCCCGTTCATCAGGCTTTAACCTCCTTTTTCAAAAACGCTTGAATGCGTTTTTCAGCTTCTTTCTTCGTTGCTTGAGATTCGTTGTAATCAAAAAAAGCACCGTCAAAAACTTCTGGTTTTACCCCAAATAGTTTTTGAGAGTGC
>Ga0207866_1002101_pt1 | contig 15554 bp, 16 predicted proteins | sample HigsolmetaAR203D_FD_184835 | JGI IMG/M metagenome (GOLD analysis project Ga0207866, IMG submission 184835) | Ionic liquid and high solid enriched microbial communities from the Joint BioEnergy Institute, USA - AR20-3-D (SPAdes) (version 2) ...
CGGGCGACACCGTCATCGGCGCCACCGTCAACAAAAACGGCATTCTCAAAGTGAGAGCGACGAAGGTCGGCAAAGAAACGGCGCTGGCGCAAATTATCAAGGTCGTGGAAGAGGCGCAAGGTTCCAAGGCGCCGATCCAGCGGGTGGCCGATGTCATTTCCGGCGTTTTCGTTCCGATTGTCGTCGGCATCGCGGTGTTAACGTTCCTGATCTGGTACGTGTGGGTGTCCCCCGGCGATTTTGCCGGTGCGCTGCAAAAGGCGATCGCCGTCCTCGTCATCGCATGTCCGTGCGCGCTCGGTTTGGCGACGCCGACATCGATCATGGCGGGATCGGGCCGCGCGGCCGAACTCGGCATTTTGTTCAAAGGCGGCGAACACCTGGAGCTGACCCATCGCATCGACACGATCGTGTTGGACAAAACCGGCACGATCACGAAGGGCAAGCCGGAATTGACGGACGTGATCTCCCTGATGCCGGATGAGCGCGAATTTTTGCGACTGGTCGGCGCCGCCGAGAAACCTTCCGAACATCCGCTTGCCGAGGCGATCGTTTCGGGCATTGCCGCGAGAGGCGTCGATTTGCCTGCGGCGGACGAATTCGAGGCGATTCCCGGTTACGGGATCCGCGCCGTCGTCGAAGGAAGGGAAGTGCTCGCGGGCACCCGCAAACTGATGGCGCGATATGAAGTGCCCATAGAACAGGCGCTGGCGGACATGGAGCGGTTGGAGGAAGCGGGCAAAACCGCGATGCTGATCGCCGTCGACCGCGCGTTTGCCGGCATCGTCGCCGTGGCCGACACGATCAAGGAAACTTCGCGGGAAGCGGTGTCGCGGCTGCAACAAATGGGCGTCGAAGTCGTCATGATCACGGGAGACAATGAACGGACGGCGCGGGCGATCGCGCGGCAGGCCGGCATCGGCCGCGTTTTGGCGGAAGTGCTGCCGGAAGGAAAAGCGGAAGAAGTGAAGAAACTGCAGGCCCGGGGCAAAAAGGTGGCGATGGTCGGCGACGGCATCAACGACGCGCCCGCGCTGGCGATCGCCGACATCGGGATGGCGATCGGCACGGGAACGGATGTCGCGATGGAAGCGGCGGACGTGACCTTGATGCGCGGCGATTTGAACAGCATTCCCCAGGCGATTGCCATGAGCCGCAAGACGATGGCGAACATCAAACAAAATTTGTTTTGGGCGCTCGCCTACAATTCGCTCGGCATCCCGATCGCCGCCGCGGGTTTCCTGGCTCCATGGGTGGCCGGCGCCGCGATGGCGTTAAGCTCCGTTTCGGTCGTGCTGAACGCTTTGCGATTGCAGCGGGTAAAGGTGTAGGGGGTTTTTTTAGCCGGCGGCAGCGTCATATCGCGCAAAACCGGCGTCGGGCGCATGGTTCTTTCGGGTGTGAAGGAACCCGCCAATTCGCAGGGATGAAGGACTGCCTTGAGGCGGTCCTTTTTTTGCAGTCGTTGATGCCGCAGCTCTTTTTGGAGTTCGCCGCAAAATGTTGGGGAGAGATGTCACAAAAGGCTCGCCTCCGTTGTCTATTTCATTGAACACCACTTCACAGGGAGGAGAGTTCATGCAACCGAGATTCAATTACAGGGAAGTTCATCCGGAGGCTTTCCAGGCGATGCTGGCTTTCGAGTCGTTCGCCAGAAACTGCGGCATCGACCAAGGGCTGTACGAACTGATCCGCGTGCGCGTTTCCCAGATCAACGGGTGCGCGTTTTGCATCGACAAACATGCCAAAGAACTGCTGAGCCAAGGGGAGAATCTGGATCGGCTGCTGCTGTTGACCGCGTGGCGGGACACGCCCATCTATACCGAAAAAGAAAAGGCGGCGCTCGAACTGGCCGAGTGCGTCACCCGCATTTCGGAGGGCGGCGTTCCCGATCACGTGTACGAAAACGTGCGGGCGCATTTCAGTGAGAAAGAGTATGTCGACCTGCTGATGGCCATCAACGTGATCAACTGCTGGAACCGGATTTCGATTCCGACGGGCATGTTTCCGGGATGCTTCATTTGAACCGGAGCGGGGCTGGCGGTATTTGCCAAAAACGAGCGATCGTTTGACCGATGGCGGAAGGAGCCTGGAGGGGCTCCTTTTTGGCATGCGGTTGATTTACAATGGGGTGGAAGGGACGGCAGCGTCCCAAAGGAACACATGGGAACGAACAACGGGAGGGGGAGACGAGATGCCGGAATGGACGGATCAGGATCACGGCCATATGCGCGTCGAGCGATTGTACGCTTCCTACCGCTCTTATCTTTTGGCCTTGGCGTATCGCATGCTGGGATCGGTGTCGGACGCCGAAGACGTCGTGCAGGAACTGTTTGCGGCCGTGCACGAGGATCGCCTGCCGAACGTGTCCAACCTGAAAGCGTATTTGGCCAAAGCCGTGACGCACCGCTGCCTCAATGTGCTGAAATCGGCGGTCAAACGCCGGGTCACGTATGTGGGGGAATGGCTGCCGGAACCGTGGATGCAGGCGCCGGACAGCACGATGGAGGAAGTCGAACGCCGCGACGACATTTCCTATGCGTTTCTCGTCATGCTGGAAAATTTGACGCCTTTGGAGAGGGCGGTCATGGTGCTGCGGGAAGCGTTCGATTACGAGTACGCGGAAATTGCCGGCATGCTGGACAAAACGGAAGCCGCCTGCCGCAAAATTTTGAGCCGGGCGAAGAAAAAGCTCGGAGGCCGCGCGCAGCCGGATCCTTACCATCCGCGGGAAGAACTGCAGCTGGTGCAAAAATGGGTGGCGGCTTTGACGAGCGGCAAAATCGAGGACATCCTCGATCTGATCGCGGAAGACGCGGTGCTCGTGACGGACGGCGGCGGCAAGGTGCGGTCGGCCATCAACCCGATCTACGGCCGGGCGCGCGTCGCGGCGCTGCTCAGAACGCTTGCGACCCGCAGATTCAAAGATGCGAGCCTGTACATCGCGCAAATCAACGGCGCGTGCGGCATTGTGGCCGTCGAGAACGGCCGCGTGATCGGCACCTCCTGTTTCGATTGGAATGAGGACGGAACCGTCCGGCATCTGTATACCGTCCTGAATCCCGACAAACTGAGCCGGATCGTCGCCGCCGGCGCGTGAGCTTCAAACTGAGGTGGAACGTCACCGTCGGTGCATGAGCTTCAAACGAGGCGGATCGTCGCCGTCGGCGCATGACATTCATACTGAGCCGGATCGTCGTGGTCGACGCCATGACCTTCGAACTGAGGGGGAACGTCGCGACCGACGCCATGATCTTCAAACTGAAGCGGATCATCGCGGTCGACGCATGACCTTCCTTCCCTTGTGCAGGGGCATCGGATGGCCGCTGCTGTCGGCGATCCTTTTGTCTTTCCCCGATCGATGCGTTCCTCATGGGAGGGGGGCGGAATGGTCCATGGAGCGAGCCGGCGAAGAAGAGATCCGGAAAAAGTGCCCGGGAATGAGAAGAGGTTTGCGGCACAGCGGTCATTCCGGATCTCGATTGGGGCGAGGGATTGTGAGGGGAGCCGTGGGACGCGACTCGGATTGACCTACTCGTTGGATGGAGCCGGATGGACGCGCTGTCTTCCTTCCCTCAGCGTGTGGCTCCACCAAAGCAGATCATCCAACACGCGGTGCAAGTTCGCGGCATCCTTTTCGTCGCCATGATAAAGGTCGTTTTCGATTTTTTTGTGCACATTGAACAGATGAAGCGCGCTGCCCAGCGGCGCCATATTCAACTCGATCAGTACGAGCCTCAGCTGTTCGACTGCGCGAATGCCGCCGGATGGGCCGTACCCGATGCAGCTTGCCGGCTTTCGTCCCCATTCCTCGTACAGATAGTCGAGCGCATTTTTCAGGGAAGCGGGAAAACTGTGATTATACTCCGGGCATATGAACAGATAGCCGTCGGCCTGTTTGATCTTGTCCGCCCAACGCTGCTGCAAAGGTTCATATTCCCCCATGATCGGCGGTTTGGCGAGATCAAACATCGGGAGATTCCATTCTTTTATATCGATCAACTCGACAACCATATCTTTTCTGGCCGATGCGACGCGATAAGCCCATTCGCCGATCGCTCGACCTCTCCGGCCTTCCCTTACGCTGCCGACAATGATTTGGATGTTCAAATCAATCCACTCCTCGTTGGGGACTGTTATTCAAGCGTCAAGACGATTTTGCCGCGCCCGTGACGGGTTTCGATCAAACGGTGGGCCTCATCGGCCCGCTCCAGCGGGAACGTCTGCCGAATCAGCATGCGCAGCTTTCCCTGGGCATGAAGTTCGGCCAGTTCGGCAAGCCGGGCCGCGGTGCGCTCGGTGCGGACGTTGGCAAGGCCGAATTCCGCAATGAGTTCGGGGGCGACGAACGTACAGATGCGACCGCGATCGCGCACCAATTCGACCGAGGCCAGAACCGCTTCCGCCCCTCCGGCCGCGTCGAATGCGGCGTCCACCCCGTTCGGCGCAATCGCGCGGACGCGTTCGACGAGTCCTTCTCCGTACGTGACCGGTATCGCGCCCAACGAGCGAAGATAGTCGTGGTTATATTCGCTGGCGGTTCCGATCACGGTCCCGGCCCCCCATTCCTTCGCGAGCTGGACGGCGAAAGACCCGAGCATTCCGGCCGCGCCGTGGATCAAAATCGTATCGCCCTTGTTCACGCCGATCGTTTTCAGCGCGGCATAGGCGCCCTGCCCGTTGCCGCTCAACCCTCCGGCTTCCTCCCATGACATCGTCTTGGGTTTGCGCGTGATCTGGTCGGCGCTCACCACCACGTATTCGGCATAACAGTTCAAGATGCCGAAGCCGAGCACTTCGTCGCCCGTGCCAAACCCGGTAACGCCTTCGCCGACCTGATCGACGATGCCGGCAAATTCGTTTCCCGGAATTTGCGGGAAGCGGACCGTGACGCTCGCCGGAGACAATCCGCTGCGAACGGCGCAATCGAAATGCTGCACTCCCGCGGCTTTCACCCGCACCCTCACTTGGCCCGGTCCGGCTTGCGGTTCGGGGAATTCCATGACTTTCATCACTTCCGGACCGCCAAACGACGCAAACGCGGCTGCCTTCATGTTTCATCCCTCATTTCGTGTTATTTCTGTTCATTTCTTGAGGTGTATTTTATAATGGATTCAATATAAATTAAAATATATATTAAATCATATTCTTGATATACTCAGATATATGATGTGAGGTGGAGAGATCGTGGAGCTGCTGCAGCTGCGATATTTTCGCACCGTTGCCCGCTGGGAGCACATGACGCGCGCGGCGCAAGAACTGCACATCGCGCAGCCCGCTCTGAGCAAGACGATCGCGCGGTTGGAAGAACACGTCGGAGTGCCGCTGTTTGACCGCCAAGGCGGGCGGATCCGGTTGAACGCGTTCGGCAAAACGTTTTTGGACAAAGTGGAGACTGCGCTGCATTTGCTGGAAGAAGCGAAAAAGGAGGTCGCCGAACTGGCGGGATTGGAGCAGGGGCACATCCGCCTGGCGACATCGACGCTGTCCCGTTTGTCCGAACCGCTGCGCGAATTTCTCGAGGGTCATCCCAACGTCAACATGCAGATTACCCACGCCTCTTCGTTGGAAGAAATGGCCGAATGGCTCGAATCCGGAAAGATCGATATCGGTTTTACGGTGATGCCGGTTGAAAAAAAGGGGATCGCGCAGGCGAAAGTGCTGAAAGAAGAACTGTATTTGGTCGTCCCCCGGAAACATCGTTTGGCGGGATTGGCCGCCGTTCGTCTTGGAGACGCCGCCGATGAACCGTTTATCGGGTATAAAGACGGGTTCGTTTTTCAACAGGCGAACGACCGGTTGTTCCGGCAAGCGGGCATTTCGCCGAAATTCGTCTGCCAGGTCGATGAGCCGGAATCCGTTCTAAGCCTTGTGCGTGCCGGGCTCGGCGTCGCGCTGTTCGGATGCAAAAACGAAGAGGATCCCGAACTGGTCTTTTTGCCGATTGAATATCCGGTCTGCACGCGCGATTACTGGCTCGTCTGGCCGGAAAAACGCTATCTCTCCTTGGCCGCCCGGAAGTTTATCGACTTTGTCATCCCCTATTTTGATCGCGAACACGAGTAATGTCCGTTGCCGCAAGTGTTTTTAGCGCTGAATGGGGAAATGTCCGGACGGGTAGATTCTGAACGACGAATCGTCTGAACAGCGAATCGTTTGGATAGCGTATCGTTTGAATGGGAATGACTCCTCAGTGAGGATTTGAATGAAATTTTGCACTCATGGACGCGCGGAAAGAGGTACGGTGAAGGATTTTGTGTTAAATTTCGTACAAATGGACGCATGAAAACGGAATGGGGGGTTATTTTGTGTGAATTTTCGCATAAATGGTTTGGGTGATACCGGTAGGGGTATCTATTTTGTGTGAAATTTCGCATAAGAGGACCCGGACAGACATTGACAAGAAGATTTTTGGGTGAAAAATAATACAAACTTCCAAATCCAGGGGGCGGCCTGAACAATCGTTCTTCTCAGGACGAATGGACTGCAAGGCGTCGTTCGGAATCGTCGCGGCATGTTCCAATTCCAGTTCACCCAATGCTCATGTGCTTGTGCCAACGTCTTCGCGCTTAAGCGGTCGCGTCTAGATCCGTTCTTTCGGTATCTTGCGTGCCGCCTGTTCGCCGGAACAGCAAATTTGCCGCATTGTAAATCGCATTGTAGATGGGTCTGTAGATTCCACTTGAAAATGCTCATGTCGTAAATTAAAATAGAAAAAAACAAAAAATTGCATGTGGCGAAGCACGCCCGGAACTTTCTTGCAAATCGGCAGGAAATGTCCGGGCGTTTTTTGTTGCTTCAGGCGAACGGAAATGGGCATCCGGAAAATCGTTGATGAGATGAATTTGGGTTTTTACGGGGTGAATGAATTTGAGTTTTGAAGTGGAACACGAAAAGTGGCTGAGAAGTCATTTGGCCAAACGGCAAGGCGAACGGAAGGATGCTCTGAGAAGGGGGCACGGGTACGGCAATCGTTTGTTTGTGGAGAAAGTATGGTGGCCTATGGTGGGACATTTTATTGGTTTGCACCCGGAATATGAAGTGAAGGATTGGCGAGGACGATCTTATTTTGTGGATTTTATGTGGAAATTGGGAGAGCATTGTATCGTCATGGAGATTATGGATTATGGTTCGCACGGCAAAGATCGGACGAAATATCGCACGGATCTCAATCGGGGATTGTTTCTTCAATCGCAATCCTATCATTATATCGAGATCTCGTTGGATGAATTGAAGGAAAACCCTTCGTTTATCCTGACGATGCTTCGACAAGTATTGGCCCCATATTTGACTGTAACAATCGAGCAAAACGGACAAATTATCCATCAGTTCGGCAAGATTGAAAGACAGTTGATGCGCCACGCCATTCGTCATCATCGGGTGCTCCTTCCGGCAAAAGCAGCAAAGGAACTTGAACTTCATAAGACTACCGTCATCAAGTATTGTCGTATATTGGTCGGCAAAGGGAAATTTCGCGCAGTGCCGTCGGGTGCGTCGGGCCGAATTTATCGATATGAATATATAGGTGCAATACAAAGCCCTGATCTGATTTGAAAGAGATCGGGAAGCGTCTCCAATTGTTCGAAATGGGGAGCGGGAAGCGGGCTTCTGATGGTCGAGATAAAGCCCAACGGAGAGGGGACAAAACGCCGAAGGAGGGATGGGTGCCGTCGGATTGGGGATTGCCGGGAAAACCAATTAAGTAAAGCTGGATGGTAAAAGCCGATTCGAATAAATCAAGCCCCTCATCTGCCGATTGGGGCCGACTTGCGGAAAAGCAACCATCTTCACGCGGGACGCACGCGGATCACGATTTTGCCGCGCGCCCGACGGCTTTCGCTCCTCTCATGCGCCTTGGCCGTTTCCTCCAACGGAAACTCCGAATCGATCGTCACGCGCAGCTGCCCGCCGTCGAACAGACGGGACAGCTCTTCCAAATACGCCGCAGAAAAGGGCGGTAATTGTACATCCTGGACCGTAACGGACGCTTTCGCCGCTTTTTCGGCCGAATAACGTCCCCATGCGACCGGTACGAGCCTGCCTCCCGGTTTCAGTGCGTCCAGCAACCAATCGCCGTCGCCGCCCGCCGTATCGAGGACTAGATCCGCGCTCCGTGCGAACTCTGCCGGCAGTCCGGCCGTATAGTCGACAAAGGCGTCGACGCCCAGATTCCGTAAATACGCTTCGTTGCGAGCGGACGCGGAACCGATGACGCGCGCGCCTTTCCAGCGGGCCAGCTGCACCGCCAAATGGCCGACGCCGCCGGCGGCGCCGTTGATCAGCACCGTTTGGCCGGCTTCCAGGTTCCCCTGCACGAACAGCGCATGCCAGGCGGTGAAGCCGGACTGGGGCAGTGCCGCCGCCTCGATGAAGGTGGCGGTTTTCGGCATGGGCGCCAAATGTCCGGCGGGCAAGACTGCATACTCCGCGCAGCCGCCGCTGTTCGCCGTCATCCCATAGACCGCGTCCCCCGGGTGAAAGCCGGTGACTGCCGCTCCCGTGTTGACGACGACTCCCGAGATGTCCCAACCGGGAATATACGGGAGGCCGAAGCGGTCGCCGGCCAATCCGGAACGGATTTGCCAATCGCCCGGATTGACGCCTGCGGCATGGATGCGGACGAGCACCTCGCCTTCACCCACAGTCGGCACGGGCACCTCCTCGCAGCGCAGCACGTCGGGTCCGCCGTAGGTGGAATACCGGATTGCTTTCATCGTTTCGGGGATTCCCTGAGACATGGTCGTATTCCTCCTTTTTGCGTGAATGTTGACCTTTCGTGAGTGTGTTTTCATGAATGTTATCCTTTCATGGGAGTTATCCTTTCGTGAGTGTCGTTTTTCGAGATCGTGAACCGTTCGTGTTTGTCGTTTTTCCGTGTGTGACTTATCGTCGACCTTGGTGGGGGTTGTCCGTGTGTGCCCGCATGTCGATTGATGTGTGCAAGGACTTCATTCACTACAATTGTAGGAAAGCCGGAAACCGGGGACAATGGACAATACGGTCCGCCTGTCGGTTAACCGACAAATGGGCGCGATTGTCGGCCCATTTCGCTTGCGGGATCCGATGATTCCCATTCTGGGAGCGATGGTTGGGCAAGGTCGTTAACCGAAATATGCAAAAGCGGTTGTCTGATGAGATCGAGGCGGGATCCGCCGATGCCCATAATGGGCGAGATTGTCGTCAAGGGCTGCGGCTTGATCCGCAGATGCCATCATCGGTGCGATGTCTTGTGCAAGCGTCGCAGAGCCGGATGATGAGGCCTCCGGATTGTTTGTCGAACCGCGACGAATCCGGAGGCGGATTGTCCGCTCGGATCGGTTACAGATGTGAACCCCCGGTGGCATCGAGGCATTGCCCTGTAATCCAGCGCCCTTCCGCGGAGGCGAGGAAAGCGACCACATCGGCGATATCGGCGGGCTCCCCGATTCTGCCCAGCGCGGACATCCCGGCGGCAAATTTTCGTCCCTCGGGTGTGTGGAGCCAAGGGGCGGTCACATCCGTGTCCACAATGCCGGGCATGACCGCATTGACCGTGATCTGCCGGGGACCCAGCATTTTGGCCAAATGAAGCGTAAACGTGTTGATCGCGCCTTTTGTCAAGTTGTAGGCCATGATATGGGGGAACGCAATTCGCGTAACTCCGGATGAAATATTAATGATTCTCCCGTGATCGCGCAGCATGGACAGCGTGTGCCGCACGAGGAAGAAGGGGGCTTTTACATTGACCGCAAACAACCGGTCGAACGTGTCTTCGGTCGTTTCCTCCATCGGTGGCGAGGTGCCGATTCCGGCATTGTTGATCAAAATGTCGAATTGAACTTCTTGGGTCAATCGGAGAAGCTCCGTGCGGAACGATTCGACCAGTTGTTCGACGCCGCTGACCGTATCCAGATTCGCGCCGATCGGAAACGCTTGCCCGCCCTTGTCCGTAATGGCGCGCACGGTTTGCTCCGCCGCGCTGCGATTGGCACCGTAATGAACGGCGACGATCGCTCCTTCCTCGGCCAACCGCATCGCGATGGCTTTTCCGATTCCTCTGCTGGCTCCTGTTACAAGAGCGATTTTGTTATCCAGTCGTTTCATTTTGCCTGCCTCCCCAGAATAGTGGAATGTGGATGACAGTCATACTGTACACCTTCCACAAAGGGGGAGAGTCAAGGGCGGCATATAAAGGCCGTTTATACGACGGGAATGAGCAGTTCGGCCAGCCGGGAACGCCCATAGATTTGTCGGGGGTCAAATACGTTTCACGGACGGCGCCTTCCCCGAAGGTGATTCCGTCACGAGCCTCAACCCAGGAAAAGAGTTCTTCCATGACTGGACAATGATGGGCGAACGGGTCGCAAAAATGGAGGAAAGAAGCGGCTTTCATACCGGGGATTTGCCGCACTTGAACTCTGTCGTTGCCGGATATGGGGCGGGAAAGAGGCACGGCCACTTCAATGTCCACCGGATCACGCTGGACCAGGGCGTCCATTCGGTTGCCGCCGCGATGGTCATGCCACAATATCGAAATGGAACCTTTCGCGTCCTCTTCGCTTTCATTTTGGACATAACGGATGATTTCGTCGATCAGCACGCAAACTTTCGATCGCGGAACCACATCGCGGATCGAGGCGGCAAGCTGCGGCTTGACCCGGCGAAGGCGAATTTGTCGGCGGCCTGCTTTTTGCAAGTCGTGCTGTATGCGTTGTATGCTGTTGTTCACTTCGTCGAGTTGTTTCATGGTGGTCTGAATGGTCTGAAGCAGTTCGGTCTGTTTGCTTTTCAACCGTTCCATCGCTTCATGCTGCGAGATATCGTTCAACAATACTTTGATCTGGTCCAGCGTGAATCCTTGTTCTTTATAAGAGAGGATCCTTTTGACGGTGAGAAGCTGATTTTCGGTGTAGTACCGATATCCTGAATGTTCATCGATGAATGCGGGAGGGAGCAAGCCGGCTTGATCGTAGAATCGCAAAGTTTTTACCGACAGCCCGCAAATTTTGGAAAATTCCCCAATCTTTATCATGGAACGTTGAACCTCCCTTCCTTTGATCCGTCGCCCTCTCGCTGTCACTTCCCGGACCGGTAAAAAGCGCTCCAAATATCGTATTCGACTTCGGGTCGGTGCATCAAACAGAACGCGATCAGCCCGGCAGCCGGCCTTGCAGTCGTTACCTGAGGTTGCGATCGTCCCTTCGGCACAAAGATGAAGAATAGTCCGTCCGCCGGTCAGCGATTGCAGATTCGTTCATGCAGTATCGCGAATTCAGAAAGCGGGGGCATTGTCGCCATCCGCTTCCGCTTGTTCCGAAAGAAGGCGTTTCAACTTGGGAATCGTGTCGTCATCCGGTGACGGTATATTGATCGTGACCGTAAGGTGAGGGGGCTCCGATGCCAGGAACGAAAGCTGATCAAACACGAGCCTCCCGACCTTCGGATGATAATTGACTTTCTTTCCTTCAGGTCCGTTCAGCACATCATGCCGCGGCCACCATGCCCTGAATTCCGCGCTTGCCCGCTTCAAGTCTTCAATGAGCTCCATCCACCAAGGGTCTCCGACAAATTTTCCGTAGTTCGCGCGAAAATGGGCCAATCGATGGCGGGCATGATGCTCCCAATTCTCCCGGAGCAGTTCCCGCACATACGGTGAGGTGAACGTTCTCCACACCGTGTTTCGTTCACGCATTGACATGGCCTCGTAATTTCCGTAAATCAATTTTGCCGCTCGATTCCATGCAACCACATTCAGGCGCTGATCCGTCGCATAAGCCGGGCTTGTTCCCTGCAGATCAAGGAAGGCTTGCAGGGTAGGAGGGATGAACGTTTCAGCCGGCGTCGGATCGGCGGGCGGCTGCTGCATGCCCAACATGAACAGATGTCTGCGCTCATTGGAATCGAGCTGGAGAGCCCGCGCGACGTTTTCCAGCACTTGTGCGGAAACCTGAATGTTTCTCCCCTGCTCCAACCACGTGTACCAGTCCACGCTGATCCCCGCAAGCATCGCCACTTCCCCGCGCCGCAATCCCGGTGTGCGCCGCCGGCCTCCGGAAGGCAAACCGGCCTGTTCGGGCGTAATGCGTTCGCGCCTCGTCCGCAAAAATTGAGCCAGCTCTTGAAGCCGCTCCCGCGTGGACTGGTCCATTGTTTTCCACCTGCTTCCTCGGGATGGTAGGAGAAAGACTCCCAGGATAAACGCTCATCTTATTCTAGTATGCGATTTTACCATACACTTTAAAAGAGTAGATTTCATTTTGCAACGGAAGGAGATTCCCCTATGGAGAAAGCCATGCGGCAGCGTTCCGGCAGTTTGGGCAGACCGGCGAAAGCGCTGCTGATTTTTGGAGTTTCACTCGGGTACTTTATGGTGCTTCTGGATACGACGGTGGTGAGCATCGCTCTGCCTGCGATTCGCGCCGACTTGGGAGGCGGAATCGCGGGGCTGCAGTGGGTGATGAACGCTTATACGATCGTGTTCGCCGGTTTGCTGATGTCCATGGGCGCGCTTGCCGACAAACTGGGAGCGAAGCGAGTTTTCATTTATGGTTTGCTCGTCTTTCTTGCCGCGTCGGCCGCATCCGCGACAGCTCCGTCGTTGGGCTCGCTTGTCGGCTTGCGCGCGGTTCTCGGTGTCGGAGGAGCCGCGCTGATGCCGGCCTCCCTGACCATTTTGGCGCATGCTTTTCCGGAACCGGTCGAACGCGCGCGCGTTCTCGGCATTTGGGCCGCGACGACCGGGACGGCGATGGCGGCGGGACCGGTCGTCGGCGGGATTTTGGTCGACCATTTCGGATGGCGCAGCATTTTTCTTCTCAACGTTCCGCTTTCCGTCATTAGCCTGATCTTGGTTTTTCTGCTCGTGGGAGAAACGAATCGCAAGCCGGGCCAAAGCTTCGACTGGCTCGGTCAAATGACGGCCATTGCCGCGATGGCCGCGCTGTCCTTTGCCCTCATGGAAAGTGAAACGTATGGGTGGGGTTCTCCGCAAATATTGGCGGCGTTCGGCCTGGCCCTGACAAGCGCCGTCTTGTTCCTGTTCATTGAAGGGAAGAGCAGGGCGCCGCTTTTTCCGTTGCGGATGTTCCGAAACGTGACCTTGTCGTTTGGATTGCTGGCCGGTATGGCGATCAACATCGGTCTGTCGGGAATATTGTTTGTGATCCCGCTTTACTTTCAACAAATCCGCGAGTTTTCGGCCCATTTGGCCGGGCTTGCCTTACTTCCCCTTACGATTCCGCTTGTCGTCAATCCGATTTTCACCGGCCGGCTTGTCGGCCGAATCGGAGCCAGATTGCCGATGACGATCGGATTCATTCTTGCGGCGATCGGCACATTGGCGCAAGCGTTGTCGGATGCCGACACCGGTTATTTTCCGACGTTTATCGGATTGCTGCTGGTCGGTTTCGGCGTGTCTTTTACCATTCCCCCGCTGATGGCCGCGGTTATGTCCTCCGTTTCCAAGGATCAGACCGGAACGGCTACGGGAGCCCTGAATTCAAGCCGACAGCTTGGCGCGACGCTCGGTGTGGCCATCGTCGGTTCGATTCTGGGCGGCGGCGCATCTTTTGTGACGGGAATGCATATATCGTTGATCGTGATTTCCGTTGTTTTGTTATTCGGCGGCTTGATCTCTTTCTCGTTTATCGGGCGGACGAAGTCGTAGACCGGCGTGAAACGCGAAAGATGCCCCGGCCGGTGCGAAGAGGGTGTCCATATCCGGGGGATACTGGGGAAAATCGGCATAATGAAAATGCGAGAGGCAGGCGGTTCCAAAATACAAAACCGCTCCGGTCGCGCTGTCCATCCGCAAGCCCCAACCCCCCGCCGACACCGGAGCCATCCGTTCGTCGTACGAATCCGTCGCAGCCGTTCAGCCGTTTTGGTAATCCGTTTTGGCGAGATCCATCCTTCCGATGCACGGAATCCGTCCCTTCGGCATACGTTCAGCACCGTGATCTTCAGATAAATGGAGGGGGTCAACCGGAGTTCGCCTGTTGACATCACCTTTCAAATGTAACTATAATGGTTACATATTGCAAGAACACGGCATATTTCCGGAGCTTGTCCAAACTGCAGGAAACGATGACGTTTTTCGAAGATTTGCATCACGCTGCCGTGTGGCAAAGAAGCCGCATTTCGGGATACATTTGCGAACCCAACCCGACGCGTCCGCGCAGCCAAGGCATATGTCCCGATTTGCGCGAATTTTATGAAAACGATGGGCCGGCGATGAAACAGGAGTTGTTCCGCCTGACGATCTCGACCTTTGGCGGAGCCGAGGGAGGTCGCGAGACAGGGTGGAAAAGGGAACGGTGCAAAGGTTTTGGAAATAGGGAGGGTTCGTATGCATAATCAAAGGATTGTCGTCAGCAAATACGGCGGCCCCGACGTTTTGCAGCTGGTGGAGGAACCGCTGCCGCAGCCGGCTGCGGGAGAAGTGAGGGTCAGGGTGTTCACGGCGGGAGTCGCTCTGGCGGACGCGATGCGAAGGGAAGGGGTATACCCCGGGACGCCCGCGCCTCCCTTTACCCCGGGATATGATATCGTCGGGGAAATCGACGCCGTCGGCGAGGATGTACGCGATGCGCGAATCGGGCAAAAAGTCATCGCATTGATGAACGGCATCGGCGGATATACCCGGTATATTTGTTTGCCTGAAAGCGAACTTGTCCATCTTCCGGAGAGCGTCCATCCGGATGAAGCGGTATCGCTCGCGCTCAATTACGTGACCGCCTACCAAATGCTTCATCGTTATGCCAAAGTGAGACCCGGTCAATCGATTCTCATCCATGGCGCCGCAGGAGGGGTCGGAACCGCTCTTCTCGAACTCGGCAAATTGGCGGGTCTGCGCATGTATGCGACGGCTTCCGCCGCAAAACACCATGTCCTCGCCCGGTTCGGCGCCGTCGCCATCGATTACAGGACCGAAGATTTCGTGGCCTGCGTCATGCGCCACGAACCGGAAGGCGTTCATGCCGTTTTTGATCCGATCGGCTGGGAAAACTGGCAAAGATCGTTTCGTACGCTGCGAAAGGGAGGCGCGTTTGTCGGTTACGGATTTACTTCCATCCTCTCGGACGTCGCCTCCGACGAGAAGAAAAATTCGCTGTTGGCGGGTTGGAGGACGCTGTCCGAGAACAAGAAAACGCCGGACGGCAACGACGCTTTCATTTACAGCCTGACGACATTGAAGCAGAACGAGCCTGCCTGGTACAAGGAAGATTTGTCACAGCTGCTGAAATGGCTGGCCGAGCGCAAAATCCGGCCGATTGTGGCCAAAACGTTCCCGCTGCGGGACGCAAGCCGCGCCCACGAGTATTTGAGCAGCTCAGCCGCCATCGGAAAAATCGTTTTACATTGCGTTTCGTCTTGAACATGAAATCGGAATGTGGATAACTCAGGCCTGTGGATAACCCGCCATCGCACTACGGAATGCCTGTTTCAATGCGTTTTTGGAGCCGGGCTTTTAAGTCTTCTTACGTTCTGATGTGATCCTGCGTTTTTTTGCACAACCCAAAGAAGACCTGATTTTTACAGGTCGAAATGCCGTTATGGCCAGGGATGAATCGAAC
>Ga0207866_1002108_pt1 | contig 15483 bp, 10 predicted proteins | sample HigsolmetaAR203D_FD_184835 | JGI IMG/M metagenome (GOLD analysis project Ga0207866, IMG submission 184835) | Ionic liquid and high solid enriched microbial communities from the Joint BioEnergy Institute, USA - AR20-3-D (SPAdes) (version 2) ...
AAAAAATCCACCGTACGGCCGATATAACGTTCTTTTATAATATTAGCTATTGTCATATCATCTTCAACAATAAGTATTTTGTATATATTCACGCCCTCATAAACTTTAGATAATATTTTATTATAAATCATCATCCCGGTAGTCAGATCTTAATATGCAAGCATACATCAGCAATTGCGCTAACAAAAATTATTTTTAAGAAAAAAATCAAGCCCTGTCTTTACGGATATGATAAAAGACAGGACTTGAAAAGAGATGTGAGGGTACAAAGCGATTGTTATATTATCTTCTTTTCTATAAAATCATTTGAAAAATCAATAAACTCTTTGGTTTTGGCAAAGTTGTAATTAAAGTATGAGTCCTTTTTATCAGGGTCTGTTTTTGTATACTGAATCGGCAGCTTCTTAATCAGTTCCTCCATTCGGTCAGCCAAATCTTCAAGCGTAATCAAATATTCAAAAATTTTGTTGTTCAAATCTTTATCTTCATTTAATAAAGCCATTTCCAACCTGTATGACAAATCAGCAATCTTCTCTCCCCCTATAGTGTGCATCATTCTTCTTAATGTCTGGGTAATCATTCGTAAACCTTCATATTCTTCTGTTTCTGTCATGTTTCTTAGAATAGGAAGCTTTGATTTGACGCTTTTTAACGTCGCCAATAATGCCTTTGAATAATTCTCCATATTATGAAGGTAATAATCATACCCCTTATAAAAATCAATCTCCGGCACTATATCAAACAGATTTTGCATATAGTGTCTAAACATATTATAACCCCCCAAATAAACCGAAAACATTCACTTAAGAAACTTTAAAACTTAAAAAACACTTTTATATCCTAACATATTAGTCAAGCAATATAACCCCTTTAAACATTATAAAAGCATATTTATTTTAATTTATGTCCTATATAACCTGATTTGATTATGTAATAATGTATGAAAAGTTTGACTTTTTTATAAAAAATCAGAATATACCATATATTGTAACATAACAGAATAATAATAACATTATACAGTGGTTTTGTAAATAAAAATTTTTAAATATAAGAATATTTTCCCATATATTCCTTGAAATTATAAATTTTATTCATTATTAACATCATTAGTAAATAAAAACATTAAAATTTTTAATATATAAAAAAACGACAGGGCTTGCGGATTACATCAAAATGATGTATTATAAATCATAATTTTTAGGTATAAAAGTCTGTCCAAATATACATAAATTGAAGTTTATATGACAAATTAGGAGGTTGAACAGTGGATAAAGAATTAGTAATTGTACTTGACTTTGGGGGGCAGTATAATCAGCTTATAGCAAGACGTGTAAGGGAGTTTAACGTATATTGTGAAGTACTGCCATATAATACAGATATTGAAGTTATAAAGGAAAAGGCTCCAAAAGGAATAATTTTTACCGGAGGTGCCAACAGCGTATATGAACCTGATGCACCAAGCTGCGATCCTAAAATTTTTGAATTAGGAATACCTATACTTGGGATATGCTATGGTTGCCAGCTTATGAGTCATCTAAACGGCGGTAAAGTCGGCAAGGCGCCAAAAAGGGAATACGGCAAAACAGAAATAGAAGTAGATTCAAGTTCCAAACTTTTTGAAAATGTAACCCGAAATACAACCTGCCTAATGAGTCATACAGATTATATAGAAACTGTTGCTCCGGGCTTTCGGGTCATTGCAAAATCCGAATCCTGTCCCGTTGCTGCCATAGAAAATCCTGAAAAGAACTTATACGGTGTACAGTTCCATCCCGAGGTGGAACATACACCCGAAGGTGTTCTGATGCTGAAAAACTTTTTATTTAAAATTTGCGGTTGTACGGGCGATTGGACTATGTCATCCTTTGTTGATATGTCAGTCCGTTATTTAAAAGAAAAAATCGGAGATAAAAAGGTTTTATGTGCCTTATCAGGCGGAGTTGATTCATCCGTATCGGCTGTTTTGGTAAGCAAGGCTGTCGGGAAACAGCTTACATGTATATTTGTAGATCACGGTCTTTTAAGAAAAAACGAGGCCGATGAAGTTGAAGAAGTGTTTACGAAAAAATTTGACGTAAATTTCATCCGTGTAAATGCTCAACAGCGTTTTTATGATAAACTGGCAGGAGTCACCGATCCCGAAAGAAAGAGAAAAATAATCGGTGAAGAATTCATAAGGGTATTTGAAGAAGAAGCAAAAAAAATTGGCAAAGTAGATTATCTGGTTCAGGGAACCATCTATCCTGACGTAATAGAAAGCGGCCTCGGTAAGTCTGCGGTTATAAAAAGCCATCATAATGTAGGCGGCCTTCCCGATTATGTAGATTTTAAAGAAATCATTGAGCCTTTAAGAGATTTATTTAAAGACGAAGTAAGAAGAGTCGGTCTTGAGCTTGGGATGCCTGAACATCTGGTATATCGCCAGCCTTTCCCGGGACCCGGACTTGCCGTACGTATAATCGGAGAAGTAACACCCGAAAAAGTCAAGATTCTTCAGGAAGCAGACTATATTTACCGGGAAGAAATTGCAAAAGCCGGGCTGGACAGAAAAATCAGCCAATATTTTGCTGTCTTAACAAATTTAAGAAGTGTCGGTGTTATGGGGGACGAAAGGACCTATGATTATACCGTTGCCTTAAGGGCAGTAACAACAACCGACTTTATGACGGCAGAATATGTGGAAATTCCCTGGGAAGTACTTGGCCGCATATCAAGGAAAATTGTTAACGAAGTAAAACATGTAAACCGTATTTGCTATGACATCACAGGTAAGCCTCCTGCTACGATTGAATGGGAGTAGAAAATATATTAAAAATATAGGTTAGTATAATTAGTATATCCTGCAAGCAATTTAGTTTGCAGGATTTTTCTTGAATTCATACATAAAGTGGACGGTCCCTTTTATACTTGTGTGTATGTCAGGAACCGTCCCATTGTTTTAATTTCACTTATTTAATTAATTTCTCTGCCTCTTTTGGCTTTGCATCCGGAAACAGCTTGAGCAAGTGATTTATAATAATATCCTTTGCCTCTTGTGCCGAAAGATGATATGCGCTGCGGACATAATCCCCGCCGTATATATTTTCGCTTAGGGTATAATCCGCTACAGCCCAGCCGTATTCCTGGTTTTTTTTGTTCTTTTTTCTTCTGAAGCTGCGGATAAGGACATAGGTCTGCATTTGAAGAGATGTTAACGTCCCTTCAAAGTTTTTTTCACCACCCTTATTAAAACCTGCCAGCTTTTTTAATTCATAAGACGCCACCCTGTCATATTTGCTTAAAACATCTATAATTTTCTTTTGCCTTATACTTGCAAGCCCATCCTCATACCTGCTGTCAAAATCATATCCGTCTCTACGGTATGCCGCAAATATAGGGAACCATTCTTTAGATATAAAACCTGCCCTGTTACAAAAGAGTTTTCCGTAAGCAATATCGCTTTTTTCGGCAATGATTCCTCTCCACTCCCAGGGGTCCTCCACAGGATCTCCCGACCACCAGGCATCCCTGGCTGTCATTTCCTCCAAAGAAAACCCTTCTACTTCACCTTTAAAAAAAGGGAGAAAACCTACTTTATTTATGTATTCTTTCAGTTCTTCAACATTTTTTATTCGCCTGTCGTCGTTTCGATCCAAGCCTTCCATAATCCATTGGCCGTTGGCAACAATCACTATCTTCACCTCTCTTTCCAATAAAGAGCCAAAAGGTACTTATAGTACCTTATTGATTACACCCTTAAATCATCAGTTTAACTCATCCAATGTCTTATTGTATGCCGGTAAAAATTCTTCCATAAATATATCCGCTTCTTTCAGTTTCATATTTCTAAGCTGGTCATAAAGCGATTTTTTTGCCAATACGAACTCTCTATTTCCGGCTTTCTCCTCTTCTATACATTTTATCAAAGCAGATATTTTATCCGCTGCCTTTACCAGCTTACGTAAATATAAATCTTCTTCCGACGCAAAAAAGATATCTTCGTAATATTTTTTCAAATAATCCGGCAACATACAGAATAGTTTTTCTGCCGCATCCTTTTCCACCTCTTTAAAAGCCCCCTGAATATTTTTATTAAAATACTTAATAGGAGTAGGCATATCACCTGTTATTATTTCGGTGGCATCATGGTATATTCCAAGGACTGCTGCTTTTTCCGCATTTAAATTATTGCCAAGCCGTTCATTGCTGATAACAGCCAGAGCGTGGGCAAGCATAGCGACCTCTAGGGAATGCTCGCTTAAATTCTCCTGCCTGGAGTTACGCATAAGCGACCAGCGTTCTATAAATTTCATTCTTGATATCATGGCAAAAAAATTAGATACCATATGTAACTCTCCCAACAGTTTATATTCCAAAAGGACATTAAAGATATTTCATCTTTAATGCCCTTGTGACATATGAATAATTTATAATCGATTTAATATTTATCAATTTAATATTAATCTTATTCAGACCATATTTGCAACAAACTTATCCCTGTAAATATTTCTTCAGGTATTGACCGGTATAGGACTTCTCATTTTGAGCCACTTCTTCCGGAGTTCCGCAGGCTACAACAGTCCCACCCTTATCTCCGCCTTCCGGCCCCATGTCAATAATATAATCCGCTGTCTTTATAACATCCAAATTGTGTTCTATTACGACTACGGTATTTCCCGATTCGCAGAATCTCTTTAAAATGTCAATCAGTTTATGAACATCGGCAAAATGAAGTCCGGTTGTAGGTTCGTCCAGTATATAAATGGTTCTTCCCGTACTTCTCTTGCTCAGCTCAGTTGCCAGTTTAATTCTCTGGGCTTCACCGCCGGAAAGGGTTGTGGATGGATGTCCGAGCCTGATATAGGACAGGCCTACATCATACAAAGTCTGTATCTTTCTTTTTATAGACGGAATATTTTCAAAGAACTTTAACGCTTCTTCCACAGTCATGTTAAGTACATCATATATGCTCTTGCCCTTATATTTTACCTCCAGGGTTTCCCTGTTGTATCTTTTCCCGTTACAAACTTCACAGGGAACATAAATATCGGGAAGGAAGTTCATCTCTATCTTTATAATACCGTCTCCGCTGCAGGCTTCGCAGCGTCCACCTTTTACATTGAAGCTGAATCTTCCTTTGGTATACCCTCGCATCTTGGCATCCGGAGTTGCAGCAAACAAATCCCTGATTTGATCAAACACTCCGGTATAAGTAGCAGGATTTGACCTGGGTGTCCTTCCTATAGGGGATTGGTCAATATTTATAACTTTGTCCAATTGGTCTATACCTAGTATATCTTTGTGAGCTCCGGGTATCGTATGGGCCCGATTAAGTTCTCTGGCCAGTTTTTTATACAGAATTTCATTTATAAGTGAACTCTTTCCCGAACCGGACACGCCTGTAATACAGGTCATCACTCCCAAAGGTATATCTACGTTTATGTGTTTAAGGTTATTTTCATGTGCATCCACAATAGTAAGGAATCCCGTAGGTTTACGTCTCTCTTTGGGTACAGGAATTTTTATTCTACCGCTAAGATATGCACCGGTAATGGAATTCTCAGCCTTAATAATATCTTCTACCGTACCCTCGGCAACAACCATTCCACCGTGTTCACCGGCTCCGGGTCCTATATCCACAATATGGTCTGCCGCATACATGGTATCCAGATCATGCTCTACCACTATCAGGGTATTTCCTAAATCCCTCAAATCCTGCAAAGCCTTAATCAGCTTATCGTTATCTCTCTGATGAAGCCCTATGCTGGGCTCGTCCAGTATATACGCCACGCCTACCAAACCGGAACCGATTTGCGTAGCCAGTCGGATTCTTTGAGCCTCTCCTCCGGACAAAGTCCCTGTAGACCTGGCAAGAGTAAGATAATCCAGGCCTACACTTATCAGGAACTTCAACCTGGCTTTAATTTCTTTCAATATCATCTCACCGATCTTCATCTGCATATCGGTAAGTTCTATGTTTTCCATAAATTCAGCCAGGTCACGGACGGACATTTCCGTCATCTCAGCTATATTTTTGCCGCCTACGGTAACGGCAAGTGCTTCTTTTCTGAGCCTTTTACCGTTACAGGAGCTGCATGGAATAGTTCTCATAAATGTTTCATATTCCTGTTTTGCTGTTTCTGATGAAGTTTCCCTGTAACGTCTTTCAACATTCTTTATAAGGCCTTCAAAAGTAACGTCATACACTCCATGCCCTCTCTGGCTTTTGTAGTGAACCTGTACAGATTTCCCGCCGGTACCGTACATGAAAATATCCTTTACATGCTGGGGCAGGTCTTTATAAGGGGTATTTAAGTCAAAATCATACGCTTTGGCCATAGCTTCCAAAATACTTCTTGTGAAACTCCCTTTATCCTTGACGGATTGCCAGCCGGGAGCTGCAATGGCCCCACCTATAAGGCTTAAATCTTTATCAGGAATAAGAAGGTCCTCATCAAATTCCATTCTGATTCCCAGCCCGTGGCACTCAGGACAAGCCCCGAAAGGATTGTTGAATGAAAATACCCTGGGCTCCAGTTCTTCTATACTTATGCCGCAATCTGGACAGGCAAAATTTTGGCTGAATTGCATAGGCTCACCGCCTACTACATCCACGATCATAAGGCCGTCGGCAAGCTTTAGCACATTTTCAATAGAATCTGTCAGCCTTTGCTCTATGCCCTCTTTAATAACCAAACGGTCAACAATTATTTCAATATTATGCTTTATATTCTTGTCCAAGCTTATTTCTTCACTTAAATCATAAATACTTCCGTCAACTCTTACCCTGACATATCCGCTGCGCTTTGCCTGTTCAAACAGTTTTGCATGAGCCCCTTTACGTCCCCGTACCACAGGAGCCAAAAGCTGGATTCTGGTTCCTTCGGGAAGGCTCATTATCTCATCAACCATCTGGTCCACGCTTTGCTTTTTTATTTCCATTCCGCAATTGGGACAATGTGGGATACCTACCCTGGCAAATAAAAGCCGCAGGTAATCGTAAATTTCCGTAACAGTTCCGACCGTGGATCTGGGGTTGCGGTTTGTCGATTTCTGATCGATTGATATAGCCGGAGGCAGGCCTTCTATGCTTTCCACATCGGGTTTCTCCATTTGCCCCAAGAACTGTCTGGCATAAGAAGACAACGATTCCATATATCTTCTTTGCCCTTCGGCATATATGGTATCAAAAGCCAGGGATGATTTTCCTGACCCTGAAAGGCCTGTAAGAACTACCAGCTGATCTCTGGGTATATTTACATCAATGTTCTTTAAATTATTTTCTTTAGCTCCTCTTATTCTGATATATTTTTTTTGATCTGACATAATTTCACCTGTTTCGTTAAATCGTATATCTGTGCATTTTAATTCGTAAAGTTTATAAATATATATAATACTTTAAATAAAATTAATAGGTATATTTAATTTCTATAATATCGTAGCGGACAAGCTTTCAATGCCATCCGATAAAAGATATTTTTCCGTTATTTATTTTCTCCTTCCAGTTCAAGCAGGTGTTTTTTTATCTCTATCATCTTATCACGCAACTCGGCAGCCAGCTCAAAGTTAAGTTCCGCAGCCGCAGCATGCATTTGCTTGGTAATCTTTTTAACCAGCTCGTTTAATTCCTGCTTTGACATGGATTCTAAATCTTTTTCAATCTCATTGATATTCTGGTCAATCTTTTTAGATATGCTTATCAAATCCCGTACCTTTTTCTGTATGGTTGTAGGTGTAATTCCGTGTTTAAGGTTATATTCATGCTGTATCTTTCTTCTGCGGTTAGTCTCACCGATTGCGTTTCGCATGGCTTCGGTTATAATATCGGCATACATGATAACCCGGCCTTGGGCGTTTCGGGCGGCTCTTCCTATGGTCTGTATCAAAGATGTTTCAGACCGTAAGAAACCTTCCTTGTCGGCGTCAAGAATTGCCACCAGTCCAACTTCCGGTATATCAAGGCCTTCCCTTAAAAGATTTATACCTACAAGAACATCAAACAAATCCATTCTCATGTCCCTGATTATTTCCGACCGCTCCAGGGTATCAATATCGGAATGCAGATATTTTACCCTGATGCCGACTTCTCTTAAGTAAGAAGTCAGATCCTCGGCCATTCTCTTAGTCAGGGTAGTTACAAGAACTTTATTCTTTTTCTCAATTTCTTTTCGGATCTCTCCAAGCAGATCATCAATCTGACCTTCAACCGGCCGAACGGAAACTTCCGGATCCAAAAGGCCGGTAGGTCGTATAACCTGTTCCACCCGAAGCTGTTCGTGCTCTCTTTCGTATTCTGCTGGTGTGGCTGAAACAAACAGTATCTGATTTATCTTGCTTTCGAATTCCTCAAAATTAAGGGGCCTGTTATCCAGAGCCGAAGGCAGTCTGAAACCGTAATCCACCAGTGTTTGCTTTCTGGACCTGTCCCCTGCATACATTCCCCTTATCTGCGGAATTGTCATATGGGATTCGTCTACGATTATCAGAAAATCATCCGGAAAATAATCAATAAGCGTATGGGGAGGTTGTCCGGGTTTCAATCCGGTAAGGTGCCTGGAGTAATTCTCGATACCTGAGCAAAAACCCGTCTCCCTGAGCATCTCTATATCAAAATATGTTCTTTCGGCTATTCTCTGAGCTTCAAGCAGCTTGTCCTCGCTCTTAAAGTAACGGATTCTCTCTTCTAATTCTGCCTCTATATTTTTTATCGCTATCTCCAACTGTTCCGGTGCCACTACATAGTGGGATGCGGGAAATATGGCTATGTGCTTTAAGCTGCTTTTTATCTCACCCGTAAGTACATCTATCTCCAATATCCTGTCCACTTCATCTCCAAAGAATTCTACCCTTACAGCTACATCTGCGGAGGAAGCTGGGAATATCTCTACCACGTCACCCCGTACTCTGAAAGAGCCGCGTTTAAAGTCCATATCATTCCTTACATACTGTATGTCTATAAGTTTTCTTAACACTTCATCCCTGTCTTTTATCATCCCCGGCCGCAAAGACAGAACCATGTTCTGGTAATCTATAGGACTACCCAGTCCGTAAATACAGGATACACTGGCCACAACTATAACATCTCTTCGCTCTGTCAGCGCTGCCGTAGCGGAGTGACGCAGTTTGTCAATCTCGTCATTGATAGATGAATCCTTTTCTATATAGGTATCCGTTGACGGTACATATGCTTCCGGCTGATAATAATCATAGTAGCTTACAAAATATTCAACTGCATTTTCCGGAAAAAATTCTTTAAATTCTCCGTATAACTGAGCCGCAAGGGTTTTATTATGAGCTATGACTAAGGTAGGTTTTTGGAGTTTTTGTATAACATTGGCCATGGTAAAGGTTTTTCCCGATCCTGTTACCCCAAGCAATGTCTGATATTTGTTACCTTTTTTGAAGCCTTCCACCAAAGCCTGTATGGCTTGGGGCTGATCTCCCGTCGGGGAAAACTCGGAAACCAGCTTAAACTCCATAACGACACCTTCCTTTCATAGTTACCTGCATATTTCGTATAACACTTGATAAAATAATAATACTTTCTAATATATTCGGTTGTTTATTAATTTACAAACCAATCTGCCCTTCATCAAGCTTAGGGATCTAATAATCATAAGTTTATATAAAATGTATTTTTGAACTTTTTATAAACTGTATATTTGAAATATAATTGCCTATATTAACTTTATCCGTTATATGTAAATATAAACATATAAGTGCATTAATTTTATAAGTTTATAAATATCCTATATATCTACTTAAGTGTCTGTAATTATATCACAGTGGTTTGGCAAAAGCAATAGATTTTCGAATGTTTGTTCTATTTTTCCATTATGCACAATACCTGGGTATTCAATAATTAAACCTGCCGTGTATGTGTTTATATAAGCACATTTCACAGCAGGCTTCGAAAATCTTTAATAACCGGTTAGTATTGTAAAAAACTTTTCATATTCTGAATTCTGTCTTATATTAAAAATAAAACGATGGCAAATCAGATTTTCAACTTTGCTTATTTACTATACCCATATCCCTTATTTCTAAATATCTGTTAATTAATATCTAAATTAATCATGTTTTTTGATAATAAACGGCAAATATCAATTATGTTTGTGTAACATGAAACTGGCTGTAATAAAGTTTATGATAAAAGCCTTCTTTACGCAAAAGTTCTTCATGACTTCCCTGTTCGACAATCCTTCCCTGATTCATAACCAGAATAAGATCGGATTCTTTTATAGTAGATAACCTGTGGGCTACAATAAAGCTGGTCCGCCCCTCCATCAGTCTGGCAAAGGCCTTCTGTATATGAATTTCTGTTCTGGTATCGATATTACTGGTGGCCTCATCCAGTATCAGCATGGGAGGCTTTATTAACATAACTCTGGCGATGGAAAGAAGCTGTCTTTGGCCCTGGGAAAGATTTGACCCTTCTTTGGTTATAACAGTATCATAGCCGTTAGGCAGCCGCTCGATAAAACTGTGGGCATAGGCAGCTTTAGCTGCATTTATTATTTCTTCCTCTGTGGCATCTTCTTTGCCGTAAGCTATATTTTCTCTTACGGTTCCTTCAAACAGCCAGGTGTCCTGAAGCACCATTCCGTACATATTTCGAAGGGCTTTCCTTTGCATCTTCTTTATATCTACACCGCTTACTTCTATTGTTCCCTTATCAGCATCATAAAAACGCATAAGCAGGTTTATAACCGTTGTCTTTCCGGAACCTGTTGGTCCTACAATTGCAATTCTGCTGCCCGGCTTAACTTCCAGATTGAGATCCTCTATAAGTTTTACACTTTTATCATATGAAAAATACACATTCTTAAGGCTTACCCTTCCGTCTGCTTGAATACCGGAAAGCAGGCCTTCATCGGAAGGCTCAGGCTCAAGATCAATAAGGGCAAAAACCCTCTTTGCACTGGCCAGGGCGGATTGAAACTCCGTAATAACTCCCGAGATTTCATTAAACGGTTTTGTATACTGATTGGCATAGGCCAGAAAGCTTGTAAGCTGCCCTACGGACAAATTTCCCCTTATTGCTGAAAATGCGCCCAAAATACCTACACTGGCATATACCACACCGTTGACAAAGCGGGTACAAGGATTGGTAAGGGACGAATAAAACTGTGCCATAACTCCGCATTTATGAAGTCTTGCGTTTATTTCTTTAAATCTTTCCAAAGCCCTGTTCTCATATGAGAATGCTTTTATAAGTTTTTGATTACCCAGCATTTCTTCTATCAGACCGCCCATTTCTCCTTTTATCTCGGTCTGCTCGGTAAATTTCCGATAAGTCCTTCGTGATATAAATGAAGCCACAAATAAGGACAGAGGAGTAAGAAGGATAACCGCAAAACCTATGCCCAGATTAATGCTTAACATAAGTCCAATAGTTCCCACAATAGTCATTATTCCCGAAAACAACTGGGTTAGGCCCTGCAAAAGCCCGTCGGAAACAGCATCTATATCATTTACCATAGTATTTATTATATTGCCGTGGGGAGTTTTATCGATTACCTCCAAAGGTACTATATTTAATTTTTCATATACGCTGTTTCTTAAATCCTTAACGGTAAAATATGTTATCTTGCTTGTACAAAAAGACATGGTCCACTGGAAAATGCAACTTCCCGCAATAAACAAGGCCATATAAGCAATAGTCCTTAAAAGCCCGTTAAAATCCACCTTTCCCGGTCCTGCAATAAAGTCAACCGCTTTTCCCAGAAAAACCGGAAGCAAAAGTGACAAAAGAACACTGACTAAAGCACTGAAAAGAGCCCCTATCAGATACATTCTGTATGGTTTTGCATATGAAAATAATCTTTTTAGTGTCTGATTGCTCTCATTCGATGTCATAGGATACCTCCTTAGCTTATCTGGGAATCACAAATTTCTTTATATACATGACAGGACCTGTACAAATCTTCATGTTTGCCTATACCAGCCACCTTGCCATCATCCAAAACAATAATCTTGTCCGCATTCTTTATCGTGTTTGCTCTCTGTGAAACCATAATTACCGTTGTGTTTTTTAAGTTTTTCTTTAGAGCCTCTCTTAAATTGGCATCGGTAGCATAATCCAGGGCACTGAAACTGTCGTCCAGTATAAGTATTTTTGGATTTCTGACAAGAGCCCTGGCTATAGTAATACGCTGCCTTTGCCCTCCAGATAAGTTCTTTCCGCCCTGTCTGATTATGGTGTCATATCCGTTAGGAAGCCGTTCCACAAAATCTTTTGCCTGGGCTATTTCTATCGCCCACTTAATCTCTTCCATGGTTGCATCTTCTTTATAATATCTGATATTATCCGAAATGCTTCCCGAAAAAAGGACTGCTTTTTGAGGTACAAGGCCAAAAATTTTCCTAAGACTGTCAATGGAAAAATCCTGTACCGGTTTCCCTTTAATTTTTATAACTCCCTTACTTACGTCATAAAATCTGGGCAGAAGATTGACCAATGTTGACTTGCCCGATCCGGTTCCTCCTATAATTCCTACTATCTCACCCTCATTTATGTCAATATTAATATCCTCCAGGGCATATTTGTCCGTTCCTGGATAAGCAAAAGAAACATTTTCAAAGCTGATAAGCGGATACCCGTCCAAGCCTGTATCCGTTAATTCTTCCGATGACAAATTGGATCTGTCGCCGGCTTTATCCGTAAGCGTAGGCACAGTTTCAAATACATTATTAATTCTTGCTGCCGATGCCGCAGCCTTTGTAAATATAACCACAAGATTGGCAAAGACCACCAAAGCCAAAGATATTTGAGTTATATAGTTGGTAAAGGCAACAACTTCCCCCTGGGTCAGACTGCCTTCGTTAACCCTGATACCTCCGAACCATAAAATTGTAAGAATTGCAATATTTAAAATGGCAAAGGTAGCCGGGTTTAAAAAGGCAGAAATTTTGCCGACACTTATGGCAATGTCGGCCACTTCGTCATTAGCCCTTTTAAATCTTTCTATCTCATGTTCCTGTTTGGAAAAAGCCCTGATTACCCTGGCGCCGCTTAAACTTTCCCTGGTTATCAAAGATACCTTATCCAATTTCTTTTGCCTGGCTTTATAAAACGGTACAGACTTTTTCATAATCAGGTATAATACCGCTGAAACCAACGGAGCCACTATCAAAAATATGACCGACAACTTTAAATCCAAAATCATGGACATTACTATCGCACCGATTATGAGAAAAGGTACTCTTACCACAAGCCTTATCAGCATAGCTACTGCCAACTGCATCTGATTAATATCATTTGTAAGAACATTAATCAGAGTATCTGTCCCAAACAAATCCAGTTCCGCATGGGAAAAAGAATTTATATGGGCATACAGGTCGTTTCTTACCATAGTTCCAAATCCCTGGGATGCCCTGGCTGCACAGTATTGACAAATAAGCGCAAAAACAAGCCCCATAAAGCCGAGAAGGAGTATTATTCCTCCCCTTTGGAGCACATAAGCCGTATCCTTATTTTTTATTCCTATATCTATAATAGATGCCATAACAAGCGGAACAATGAGTTCAAATACCGCTTCCAGAAGTTTAAAAAAAGGCCCTATAATAACTTCTTTCTTAAAATATCTTAAGTATCTTGCCAGTTTAAACATAATTCCCCCATACCATTAGGTCATTTAATTACAGATAAAAATTATACAGTGTATTACAGCACTATAATTGCATCTCATTTTTGCTTGAATATGAAAAGCAGTTTTAGAATTAATAATAAACCGTTTTATTATGAATTTTAAAATTAATAATTATTATTGTAAATCAACATAAAATATCTCCGTATATGTCAGTTTCCCCTTAATATGTTCCGATTTCATCAGGCTTATCCTGCTTACGCGCTGGGTCATTCTCGGAACATATGCCTCAAATTCCTTTTGGTTAAATTTATCCTTAAACTTTACTCTTCTTGCCAAAGTAAGATGGGGTTTGTATTCACGGTCTTCCAAAACAAAGCCTGCATCAGTCAGGCAGTCTGCCAATTCTTTCTGAAGCCTGATTAATTGCCCGTTTTTTTCAACTCCTATCCAGCAGATATCTCCCTCACTGCGCCTAAATCTCCCAAAACCGGCAAAAGTAAGCTCAAAAGCTTTTGCATCCGCAAGGGATACCGCTTTTTTCATGGCATCCATAACAAGGTTTTCCTTGTCGGTCTCTCCTATAAAATTCAATGTCAGATGCAGATTCTCCCGTAAAGTAAAGCTCCCCTTATCGGTTAAAGGCCGCAGCTTCTCCATAACGCCGCACAAGGAATCTTTTATTTCATCGTCAAAAATAACTGCCGTAAAAAGCCTCATGATATCCTCCGTCAGATAGATCCGAATAATACATACACAGTTAACTTTATCGCAATTTTGCTGATGTATTATTTTGCAACATATTAATTCTGATAAGAGCGAAAGCCCTTACCATACAATAATATATTAATCAATAAACTGATTCAATGTTTTAAATTATAAAATGCAGGGCTGAAACTATAAAATATTCCTATGGTTGAAATGTTTCATTACAAATACTATAATCAGAATAGTATAAATTAATTCAATATAGTTAACAGGAGAAGTAAAATATGAATACCCAACAACAAGATAATGAAAAACTTTCGGATCTTTACCTTACAGATAAGCAGGCATGTTACAATTTATTATTTGCCCAGCTTTCATCACTTATTGAAAATGAAACCTATCCCATAGCCAATCTTGCAAATGCCTCAGCTTTGCTAAACCTTACCCTCCCAGATATAAACTGGGTAGGTTTTTATCTGCTGAAAAATAAAGAACTTGTCTTGGGCCCTTTCCAGGGTAAGCCCGCCTGTATCCGTATCCCCGTAGGAAAAGGAGTTTGCGGTACTGCTGTAGCCCAAGCCAAATCCCAACTGGTTCCCGATGTCCACGCCTTTCCTGGACATATCGCTTGTGACAGTGCATCAAATTCAGAGATAGTCATACCTATTATAGCAGGCGACCGTATTGTAGGTGTTCTTGATATTGACAGCCCTGAATTTAACAGGTTTGACCAGACTGATCTTAAAGGGCTTGAGGAAGTAGCAAGGATACTGGCAGATGGCTGCAATTGGGATGAAATAATATAAGGCTCTACTTGCCTGCAAGTTCTTTTACTATTTTATCCATAAGTTCTTCAACACTAAGACCTTCCGCATCTATTATGATATGGGCATATTTTTCATAGAGGGGACAGCGCTCACAATACAGGTCAAGCAAGGTTTGACCTTCACGCAGCACAACTCCCCTCTGTTTTATATTGCCGAGCCTTTTACGTATTGTATTATAGCTTAGCTTAATATAGACTATTCTGGCAATGTTTCTGAAATGTTCCATTGCCTCGGGACAATATATTACGCTGCCCCCGGTAGCTATTACCGTATTTTCTACGGAAATGTCCCGATTAACCTGATTTTCTATGTCCAGATATCCCTTAAGCCCCTTCTTTTCTATAATGTCTTTTAGGATCATTCCCTCCTGTCTCTGGATT
>Ga0207866_1002110_pt1 | contig 15471 bp, 16 predicted proteins | sample HigsolmetaAR203D_FD_184835 | JGI IMG/M metagenome (GOLD analysis project Ga0207866, IMG submission 184835) | Ionic liquid and high solid enriched microbial communities from the Joint BioEnergy Institute, USA - AR20-3-D (SPAdes) (version 2) ...
AGTCGGAAAAAATATTTTTTGTCATTCTCACGCGAGGGGAGGGGGTATGATGGCCAAATTAAGCAAGAAGAAACAGGATGAACTCATTCAAAGAGAAGTTGACCGCCTCAATGCAGTGTTCGATGAGCTGCCGGATCGTGAAAAAGAGGTGGCAAAAGGGCTGATTGAACGGGTCGCTTTCATGACGATCCAGCTTGAGATTTTGGAAAATGAAATCAAATCGAAAGGCCCGACGTATACTTTCCAAAACGGAAAGCAAAAGATGCTCGTCGAGAACCCTGCTCAAAAAAGCTATAACACCATGATGAATCGATATACGGCAGCTTACAAAGAACTCTTCAATCTTCTCAAAAAAATAGACTCGAACAGTGATGACGATGAATTCGAAGACGTATAAGTATCATCCGTATATCGATGAATACATGCGGATGGTCGAGCAGGGAGAGATTGAGGCTTGTAAAGAACAAAAACAGCTGATGGAATTTTTGCGTTGGAAGCTCGATCAACCAAATGTAGTGATTGACCACGAAGCGATTGAAAAGTCAGTGGAGATTCCGGCAAAATATTTTCCCTTCAATCTTTTTCCGTGGCAAAAATTTATCAATGCTTTTATATACGGTGTACGATATGACGATGGGCAATTAATGTTCGATCGTTTTTTTATTTTGCTAGGACGTGGTGCTGGAAAAAACGGATATGTCGGATGGAACGGTTTCTATATGCTAACCGGCCATCATGGGATAAAAAACTATGATATTGACATCGTGGCAACATCAGAAGACCAGGCTAAAACGTCTTTCATGGATGTTTATAATGTCCTGGAAGACCATTGGTCAAAAGTGAAAAAGGCATTTTATAAATCGAAGACACTTATTCAACATCGAGGAACTAGATCAAAGCTGGAATATAACACGTCAAACGCCAGGACAAAAGACGGCAAACGAAGCGGCTGCGTGATTTTTGACGAAGTGCATGAATATGACAGTTATGACAATATCAAAGTGTTCACTTCTGGTCTAGGTAAAAAAGCAGATCCGAGAACGTTTTACATCACAACGGATGGTTACGTCCGTGGAGGTGTCTTGGATGACTTAAAAGAAGAGGCACGAATGGTGCTAAACAAAGAGATGCCGAATTCCACTCTGTTTCCGTTTATCTGCAAAATAGATGATGAAAAAGAAGTTGATGATGAATCGAAATGGGAAAAAGCCAATCCTTCATACCGGTACAACAAACATCTGCAGCATGAAATGAAAAAAGAGTATGAGCTTGGCAAAATCAATGCAGCGATTCGAATTGAATTCATGACCAAGCGTATGAACATGCCTGTAGATGATACAAGAAAAGAAGTCGCAACGTATGAAGATAGATTAGCGACGAACCAACCGTTCCCGGAAAATTTAAAAGGGATGGAAGCGATCGGGGCGGTAGACTTTGCACAAATCCGTGACTTCTGTGCGGTCGGTGTGCTATTCAAGCATAACGGCAAGAGGTACTGGAAACATCATACGTTCATGCACCATACAGCCCCGAAGCTGCAGGATATCAATCAAGAAATTGTCAACCTAGCAATTGAAAAAGGATTGCTCACCGTTGTTTATGATGAGTCGATTAGTGCCCAGCATGTTGTGAATTGGTTTGTGGAGATGAGCCGGACGTTCTATATCAAAAAAGTGGCGATGGACTTGTATCGTTCGACTATCTTGAAAGAAGCCTTCGAAAACGCTGGATTTGAAGTGGAAATCGTAAGGCGGGGACCGGCTACACATTCTATGCTTTCTCCTCTTGTAGAAGAAATGTTCGTGAAGCACACAATTGTATTTGGCGACGATCCACTCATGAGGTGGTACGTTGGAAATGTCTACAAAGAAGAGAAAGCAAACGGAAACATTGAATACAAGAAGATCGATAAAGAGAAGCGAAAAACGGATGGGTTTTTCGCTTTTTTACATGCGTTAAACTTCGATTCCGAACTACAGGAATCCATCCCGATCACTAAAGAAAATATCGGTCGAATCTTTAAATCATTTGGTGCCTGAAAGGTGGTGAGACAGTGGGTTTTTTAGATTGGATTAGCGGGCTGTTCGGTTCGAAAAGTTCAATTACTTTGACGGAGTTTCAAACGCTATCAACGACCGCATATTACAAGAGGTTGGCTGTTGAAACATGTATCGACTTAATTGCTAATACGTTAACCAGGTGCGAGTTCCAAACGTTTGAGAACGGGAAAGAAAAGCGCGGAGAGAATTACTATTTGCTCAATGTGCAGCCCAATCAGAATCAAAACGCATCGGAGTTTATGCACAGCTTGGTAAATCGCCTGATTATGCAAAATGAATGCTTAGTGATTATGCAAGATGACCAGCTTTATATCGCTGATGGTTGGGTAAAAAATGAATTTGCATTGAAAGAAAATTATTATACACAGGTTCAGATAGGCGATTTAACTTTTCAAAAGGTCTTCCGCGAGTCGGAAGTCTTATATTTTAAACTCAATGACCGGAACATCATGGAAGTAATCAATGGGCTGTATGAAGATTATGGGAAATTGATCGCTTCGGCGGTCGGGTATTACAAAAGGAAGAACAACAAACGGATCCTGATTAAAGGCGATTTCTTGCGACCGCAAGACGCGGAAACGCAAAAGCTGATCGATCAGATGTTTGAAAAACAATTGGCTGACTGGTTCAATGCGGACAAGCCTGGCGTCGGGTTTCAGCTCCAAAAGGGATATGAGCTTGAGGATATGAGCGACAGCAAAAGTGGCGTATCACAGAATAGTACAAGCCGTGATATTGCAGAACTAGTCAACGACATCATTAACTATGTGGCGATGGCTTTTCACGTCCCTCGCGGACTACTGAAAGGAGATATTGCAGATGTAGAAAAGCATATGGATGCTTTTCTATTGTTTTGTATAAAGCCGATCGCAGAACTCATTCAAGATGAGTTTAACCGAAAGATGTATACCAAGCAGGAATATCTGAGCCGAACGTACCTAAAGGTTGACACGAACAATTTGAAGATAGTCGATATTACACAGTTGGCTACAGCTGCGGATAAGTTGTTTGCGATTGGTGGCTTATCCATTAACGATATTTTAGCAATGCTTGGGAAGGAGCCGATCGATGAAGAATGGGCAAACAAACGGTACGTAACCAAAAACTATCAAGAAGCTGATGCCTTGAAAGGAGGTGAAGGGGATGGCAAATAAAATGGAGCTGCCTAAAATCAACAAACGCTTTGAAGTGTTGAATAAAGCAGAATTCAGCGAGGCAGATATGTACCTGTACGGATCCATCGGTTCCGGTTGGTTTGCAGATATTTCATCGAAGGATGTAAAGGCGAAGTTGGATAGTATCACGGCCAAGACAATTAATATTCATATCAACAGTCCAGGTGGTGATGTTTTCGAATCGATCGCGATTCATAATCTGCTAAAAAATCATAAGGCATCCATCAATGTCTACATTGATGGACTAGCAGCTTCAGGAGCATCGGTCATTGCGATGGCCGGAGACAAAATCATCATGCCGAAAAATACGATGATGATGATTCATCGTGCCTGGACATTCGCCTACGGCAACGCTACAGAACTCAGAAAAATTGCAAATGACTTAGAAAAAATTGATACAGCCGTTACAGAAAGCTATACTTCCCGTTTTGTAGGGGAGCGTTCTGAATTGGAAAGGCTGCTTGACGAAGAAACGTGGCTAACTGCGGCTGAATGTAAAGTTTTAGGTTTTTGTGATGAGATAGTGGATGAAATTGAGATTCCTGATGAAGAAGATGAGCAGGAAGAAACATCAGCAAAAGATGAGATTTTAAGCAAATACACACATCAATACGCTGCATCAATAAAAGAAGACGCGCAAACAAAGAAGACACATACAAATAATGCAAATTTAATTTATCAATTTTTGAGTTCTCTCACACGGTCAGAAAACTGACGGTGTTTTTTTATTTTAAAAAATTTTGGGAGGTATCCATATGGGAATTGAAAATTTAGATCGCAAAGCAAAAAACGAAGCAGAAATGAAAGAAAATCTCTTGAAAGCACTAAACAGCGGCGATGAAAAAGAATTGGCGGAAGCTCTTACGAAGTTTGCTAATTCGATTCAGGAAACCATCATCGCAGAAGCAAAAAAAGCGGTCAATGAGGATGTAACCGATCAGCAAGCGATGGCTGCCCGAGGGCTTAAACCACTGACAAAAGAGGAAATGGCTTATTATAACGAAGTCATCCAAGGGCAAGGGTTTGACGGGGTGGAAAAACTTGTTCCGCCAACTGTTATTGACCGCGTTTTCGAAGATTTGGTCCGTGACCACGAATTATTGCAAAACATCGAATTCGTGAATACAACAGGAATCACAGAATGGATTTTGAAAAAAGGGGATATTCCGACAGCTTGGTGGGGTAGGTTGACATCAGAGATTAAAGAAATCCTTGACGAGGGGTTTGAAAAAGTCAGTACGGAATTGTTTAAGCTTTCTGCGTTCATTCCGGTTGCAAAGGCTATGTTGGATTTAGGGCCGATTTGGCTAGATAAATATGTCCGTACTGTTCTAACTGAAGCTATGGCGATTGGCTTGGAAGATGCGACCATCCGAGGAACTGGAAAAGAGCAACCGATTGGGATGATGAAAGATTTAGAGGGTGCAGTCGTTAACGGGGAATATCCAGACAAAGAGGCGATCGCTATCACTGACCTGTCGCCAAAAACACTTGGAAAAGAAGTAATGGCCCCACTAACGAAAAATGGTAAACGAAAAGTAAATCAAGTGTTGTTTGTGGTAAATCCACTGGATTATTGGGAAAAAATCTTCCCAGAGACCACGATTCTTACTCAAAACGGCACATATGTTTATGGGGTTCTGCCGATTCCTGCGAAAGTTATTCAATCAGTATCTGTTCCACAAGGTAAACTAATTGCAGGGCTTGGTAAAGATTACTTCTTGGGCGTGGGCTCTTCTCGAAAAATCGAATACAGCGATGAAGTACGAATCATTGAAGATGAGCGCGTATACGTCACCAAGCAATACGCAAACGGCCGCCCGAAAGACAATGACAGCTTCTTGGTCTTTGACATTACGAATCTGGGCACGGAAACACCAACTCCATAGTGAAAGGAGTGAAATAACATGCAATATCCCGTGTTAAATGATTTCATCGAAAAATATCACAATGGCATCTTATACAAAAAAGGTGAGACGTATCCGAAAAAGGGATTTGAAGCGGATCCGGAAAGGGTAAAATATCTTCAAAGTGAGAAAAACAAATATAAAATCCCTTTTCTTGGTCCTGTTGTAGAAGAAGAAAAACAAGTAGAAGGGTCAGCTGATGAGAAGAAAAGCAACAAAACACGAAAGAATCCACCTGCTAAAAAGTAGGTGATTTTTTATGAATGAACAAACACTTCAGCAATTGCTTTCTGATTTGAAAGAACGATTGCGTATCACATGGGATGAGGAGGACTGGCATTTAAGAAGGTTGATCCAGCAGTCAGAGACGTATTTGTCTGAATTGACAAATGCGTCTTTTAATTTTTTAAAAGAGGAATGGCCGAAAGAAATCTTATTGGAACGTTGTAGATATGTATATAACAATGCAGGTGATGAGTTCGAAATCAATTTTCATCATGAATTATCTCGACTCATTTTGTCCGTGGCCATTGGGAAAGTAGGTGTCGTTCGTGGCAGTGAAACCGTATCGGGAGACGTTTAATGATGGCTTCCTTTCTTATGGCCATAAACAAACGCAGCGTTCAGCAACCGGTAAACGTATCGGAGAAGAATTCAAAGAAGAAGGGAAACTGGCCTTCAAAGAAATGTCATGTCGCGATCAAGATTATCAGATGGCCGGCATTATGGGGGCTAGTTTGGACAGGAAAGTTAAAACGCGGTATCCCCCTTCTTTTCGAGCAATCAACAAAAATAAATTGAAGGTTGTAATCAACAACATTGAGTATGATGTCATCACCGTTGATTCAGACGGGATGTATCTCTATTTTTACCTACAGGAAGTCAGAAAGTAGGTGCAATCAATGAATGAAAAGACGAAAAGATTTATGCGTGAGCAAATTGCCGCATTAGTCACCGCATTAAAGAGTTTTGGGCTCCCGGTTTATGAAGATGAGATCGCGGAGGACGAAGAAGCAACGTTGTCTGAGTACAATTGTTTTGTGTTCGAGACCGGTGAGTTCCGTACAACGAACAATATTAGAAACGTCATACAAGATATTTATGTGTACTACTACTCAGAAAATCGTGATGATGTCGATGAACAAACGATTGATATTATTTCCAGTGTCTCGTCCATTAAAGGCATAAATTTTGTCAACACGGTCAAAGAACGCCTCCAAGAAAAAGACACTGATCGCTATGTCGATCGGGTGACACTTGTTTTTAGGCGGGTGATCCCGATTGGGTGTCAAGTTTGAACTGGATTATGAAGCGATCAAACGTTTAGAGATGAAAATGGCGAAACTTCCAGACAGAATGGAAAGGGCCACAAATGATGTTTTGCATGCCGACGGTATCCGAATAGCTACAGAAGAAATTACGAAGCTCATTCCTGTTTCAACAAGAAAGGGAAAAATCAGAAACAAGAAACATGCAAGACATAGCAACTGGAGCAAAAGCGAAAAGATTAATCTTGGTTTTGTTATTAAGGCAAGAGGCGGAGCTGCAAATAAAAAAGGTAGTTTTGGTTATCTCGTCTTTCCGAATGAAGGGCGAGGTGCTCATAACCCGATTGAACAACGTTTCATGGAACGCGGTTTGGAGGCTGCAACTCCGAAGATACTAGCTAAATTGCATGAAAAAATTGATCAAATTCTAGAGGAGGAATCATAATGCCTACTGTTATTCAGGAATTTGATGCCGTATCGATTAAAAATGCAAGTGTTCAGTTCATTGATAACGGGACACAGCAACCAGGCACAAAATTTGGTTGCGTTGGGACGATTGAGGGAGAGACAGAAGGTATTGAGATTGTGAAAAGATGCGAAGGTGTTGAAGTTAAGCGGAAATTCAAGCCAAACAAAATGAATCTAACTGTAAACGCACATATTCCCGTACAGGTTGCTCGTGACTTTTTCGGGCTTACTAACGTAGATTTAAAGCCTGGCGTTTGGGCGTATGGTGAGCTTTCGAAAGGAAAACAATTTGTTCTCACAGCGGATGTCATCGATGAATTTGAGGATGTCGTGAAATTGATCGCTTTTCCAAACTGCTCAAACAATACAGGATTTAAAATTTCGATTGAAAACGGTGCGGATGAAGTGGCTATGCTTGAATTGGAATTTACAGCGTTGAAGGACAGCCTGGGAAATCTTTATTATGAATCGTTTGTGGATGAATTAGAGGATCCGACAATTGCCGATCAATGGCATACGCAATTTACGCCTGAATTAGTTAAAGCTGTTCCGACACCATAAGCCCCTGATTTCTATTTAGGGGGCTTTTTATTTTTGAAATCAAGAAAGTGAGGGGAATCAAATGAAGGTGAGAAAAGTTACGCTCAAAGACGTTGAGGTAAGAGAGGTTAATGGTGAGTTTGAAAAAGTGTTCGTTAACGAAAAAACGTATCCTGTCTTTTTGACAAACTATGCACTCAAAAAAGGTAAGGAAATGGGGTTAATTGAGAGTTCATTGTTCAGTGATTTGTTGAAAATGAAAGGGTTGGAAGCGCTAGTTAATAATGATTCAAATTTGAGTGATATTGATTCTCCTGTTTTTGAAAGAATCGATGAGACGAAAATGTTAAAACTGATTTATTTAGCGTTCATCGGTGCAAACAAAAATACTGATCTTTCTTTTGATGAGTTTTTGCAGAAATATCATGAATCAATTGAATACACAATGGAACTATATATGAATCTAATTGCTGATCTCATGTCAACGGATCCAAACCAATTTGCGAAAGGTCTTCAACAAAGCACAAATAAAAGCAATAAAAACGGAAAAAAGTTAAACCACCGACGCTAAAAATTGAGTGTGTGGAGGATTTGTACGTTTTGTATTGTCTTGGCGCAGGAATCGACCCGGAAACTTTTTGGCACGAGCCGATTGCATCAGTGGAACGGATATACCAAGGGGCGCTTGCATTTGAGGGATGGCGCAACAATCCAAAAGAAGGTTAGGGGTAGGTGAGACTGGTGGCCAAAAATTCAGAAGTGAAGGTTGCGTTTAAAGTTTTTAACCAGGAATTTAACAACGCAATAAAAGAGATGAATCGCGAAGCCTACAAGCTCCGGCAGGAGATGAAACTGCAAGAGGAGCAAATGAAAAATACGGCTAGCGAAGTGCAAAAATATGAGGCAAGATTAAACAACTTACAGCAGCTTTACGACGTCGCGCAAAGAAAAACACAAGTAACTGCTGAACAGTTAGTAAAAGTTAGACAGCAATTTGGAGCAAATTCAAACGAAGCCAAACGGATGGAAATTGAGCTTTTGAAAGCTCAAGCTGCCGAACAGCAGTTGGCCAACCGCATTGATGAAACCAGTCGGAGCCTACAGCGCGCCAAAGATGCGGAACGTGCTCGGACAAGCGAAGTGGCTAAAGCTGAAAAACAGCTTCAAGTACTCCGACAAGAAGAGGATAGACTCCGAGCGACAACTGAAAAAATGAATGCGGAGCACGATCTCCAACGCGCCAAACTTGGTGCAAACGCATCTGAATCTGATAAACTACGACTGCGGATTTTACAACTAAATCAAAGCTTAGACCAAACCATCCAACAAACTCGTTTATACGAACAGCAATTAGAACAAGCCAAAAAGGCCTATGGTCAAAATTCAACTGAAGTAAAAAATTATGAAACTAAATTATTACAAGCGCGTGCTGCAGAAGAAAAACTAGCACAAGAAATTAGGCAAGCTAATCAACAGTTACGAGAGCAAGAAAGTGTTGCCCGCCGGGCTGCAGATTCATTAAACGGTATAGGCAGTAGAACACAACAAATCGGCCAATCCATGGTCAGTTCGTTTGCTCCGGCTGCGGCGGCAACCGGTTTTGCTTTTTATCGCATGATTGAGGGTGCTCGCGATTTTGAAAAGGAAGCAAGACGGGCGGCGGTGCTGACCCAAGGCTCCTATGATGATGTATCGAAAGCGATACTCGATATGGCCAAAAATTCTGTGTACACAACCGCAGAAGTTGCGGCTGCATTCGCTGAATTAGGGGCTAAAGGATTCGATGCGGCAAAAGCAACAGAAGCATTACCTGGAATTTTAAGCGCAGCTGCTGCATCAGGGGAAGACTTAGGCCTTGTCGCAGATACGATTACGTCTGCATTGAACTCGTTCAGACTTGAAGCAAGTGAAAGTAGTCGTGTGGCAGACGTATTGGCACAAGCGGCGAATCAGTCGGCAGCCGGTGTGTTAGATATGCAATATGCGTTCAAGTACGCAGCTGGCCCGGCGGCTCAACTTGGATATGAAATTGAGGATTTGGCGGCGGCTGTTGGGATTATGGTGGATGCTGGCCTATCTGGGGAACAAGCAGGTACGACTTTGCGTGCAGCTTTATTGCGTTTAGTTGATCCTCCAAAAGAAGCGAAGCGGCAACTTGATCAATTGGGGGTTTCAATAAGAGATAGAAACGGAGAAATGAAGCCGCTGTCACAAATTGTAGGAGAACTAATAAAAGGTATGGATGGCATGACCAATGCCCAAAAAGCAGCAGCGCTTGCAACAATCTTCGGAACAGAAGCCGTTTCAGGAATGATGTCGCTGATATCGGCAGGGCCCGAAGAAATTGAGAAGATGACGAGAGCTCTCGAAAATAGTGCTGGCGCATCCCAAAAAGCAGCCGATGCCATGCTTGAAGGATGGGCCGGAGCGCTCACGAAAATGGAATCGTCTATTGATTCGGCATCCAAGGATTTTGTGAATTCGTTGGCTCCTACGATCGAACGAGTAGCCAATCTCATTGAGTACATGGCCAATAAATTCATGAGCCTGTCTCCGACAACGAAAAGTATGATAGCGACAATAGCGGCTGTTGTTACAGCGCTATTAGCATTAGGCACAACACTGGGGATCGTCGTTAGTTCGATTGGCGGAGCTATTTTAGTTTCGAGCAAGTTATTTAGGATGTTTAAACAAGGCAGTGATACAGTCAATAAATCGAAGTCAATTTTTAGTTCTTTCGGAAAAACGGTCGGGTCATCTACTTCGCAGCTTAATTTATTCAGCAAATCAGCAGGGCTGCTGCTTGGTCCATTCAGGTTATTAGGATCTTTATTTATGATGTTCTTGCCTCAAATTGTGATGTTTATCGCACGAAATGAGGAAGCTAGGCAAGCTATATCGAACGCTTGGAATTCCATTGTCCGAGCTATCCAGCCGGTTCTAGTCCAAATTATGAATGCTATTCAGCAACTGCAGCCTGTTTTTCAACAAATAGGCGCATCGTTTGGCACAGTATTTTTCACATTAATAAAAACTGTGACCGGCCTATTAAGTTCGCTGGGACCGTCTTTGGCAAGTTTGGCATCTAGTTTAGGGTCCATTTTTGCATCCATCGTTCAAACTGGCGGAAGTTTATTAACATCACTAGCGCCGGTTTTCCAAGGCATTTTATCGTTGGTAAGTAATGTCTTGGTGGCTTTGCAGCCAGTCTTTGATCAATTTTCAATGATGTTTGCGGAATTAGCGCCGCAATTTCAGCAAACCGGGGCTGTTTTGGCACAAAGCTTTCAGCAGTTGGCGCCTGCATTTGCTCAACTTGGCCAAGCGCTAGTGGAACTTGGATTGACAATAGGTCAAGTATTGGGCCAACTTGCCCAGGGGATTATATCAATCTCTGTGCAGCTGCTTCCACAGTTGGCTAATACTTTTGCATCTATATTGCCGGTTATCTTGCAAGTTGTTATGTCCGTAATACCGGTTATTACGCAATTGATTCAAGCAATCATTCCAATCGTTCTTCAAATTGTGACTAGCGTATTGCCGGTGCTTTTACAAGTAGTTCAAGCTGTATTTCCGGTCATTTTACAAGTCATACAGCAGGTCATACCGATTGTTTTGCAAGTATTGCTGTCAATTGTTCCGGTTATTTTACAAATTGCTAAAGCGGTTATCCCGTTGATTTTACAGGCCGTTCAAATGGTCTTTCCGGTGATCTTGCAGATCATCCAGGCGGTTATCCCAATCGTTATTACAGTTCTAAAGTTAGCGGCCACCTTTATAAGAACGGTCTTAGTTCCAGCTATTCAATTCATCCTAGAAATAGTTCAAATCGTCTTTCCAGCGATTCTAAAAATCATCCAAAACGCCATCCAAATCATCACGAATATCATTAAGCTGTTTACAGCTATCCTGAAAGGCGATTGGAAAGGCGCTTGGGATGCGGTTAAAAACATCACGTCGTCAGTTTGGAATACAATCAAAACAATCATTTCAACAGCAATCAATGTTGTTAAAACGACCATTCAAAACGTATGGAACGCAATTAAAACCGTCACATCTACCGTTTGGAATGGTATAAAATCCGTCATTTCGAGCGTCTGGGACGGCATCAAATCGACGATATCCAACGTTGTTAATGGGATTCGTTCTACGATCTCGAACGTTTTCGAAAGTATCAAATCGACAGCAACCACCGTTTGGAATGGGATTAAAAATGTGATGATAAAACCTGTTGAGTCGGCAAAAGATGCGATAAAGGCAGCTATTGATAAAATCAAAGGATTCTTTAGTGGCTTGAAACTAAAAATACCAGAAATCCAGCTACCGAAATTGCCGAAATTCAGCATTGAAGGAAAGTTTAGCTTAACACCACCGTCTGTACCAAAGATAAAAGTAAGCTGGAACGCAAAAGGTGGTATTTTCAAGGAGCCAACGATCTTTAATACAGCAAATGCAGGACTACAAGGAGTCGGAGAAGCTGGACCAGAAGCGATCATACCTTTGACCGATAAGGTTCTCGGGAAAATCGGCGCGATGATTGCCGCAACAAGTGAGTACCGGAAAAGTTTAAGTGAAACGCTTGCCAACAGTCTCGTCGGGAAGCAAGAAATTCACATAACAGTCGTTACTGAATTAGATGGGTACGAGATTGCAAGAAATCAATTTCCATATATCAACGAAATGATGGGTAATCGCACGCAAAGCAATCTGATTTACAGAGGGGTGAGATGATATGGACAAGAGTGTTTTCAATTTCAAGATTCAGTATAAAGATGGCTCGATTGTCGATCTTCATGAAAAGAATTTATGGGTCAGCTCTTTCCGCATCCTCTCCCCTACCCCTGAACATATCACAGAAACAGTGGAGGGGCGTCATGGTTCCGTCCTTCTCGAAACTAGGTTGAAAGAGAGATTGATTAGAACGACGATCCAGGTCGAGGCTGTTGATCACATTGACTTTGATCTATTCAGGGATGAATTGTTTAGAATTTTTAACCCTCTAGAGGAATTGTATATTATACGTGATTTACAACCAGGCAAAAGAATGAAAGTCAAGGTAGCAAACGACTTTGATATAGATTATTTAACATTAGAAGATGGAGAGTTTAATGTTGATTTTGTCATTCATTCCGTCTTTTTAGAATCGGTAGGAACCACCCTTGACCCGTTCACGTTTGACGCGGAACTTTGGCAAATCGGGCAGGGGTTGATTGAATCGGATGATCTGAAATACGTTCACAATACGGCTAATTTCAGTATTTACAATGCTGGTGATATTGACATTGACCCGCGTGTGTTACCGTTAAAAATCGAATTCACAGGAGCGTCCACGAATCTAACAATCACCAATCAAACAACGGGTGATACATGGCAATACACAGGCACGACGCAAGCGACAGATACGATCACCCTTGACGGTGTGCGGTCACTGAAAAACGGCGCGAGTATTTTCGGGAATACGAATCGAAAACTCATCACATTGAAATCTGGCTGGAACGACTTCACAGTAACAGGAGCAGTAGAACCTTTCGAAATCTCGTTCGACTTCCGCTTCTACTACTTATAGGAGGTGATACAGCATGTCATCTATGAAATATCCATACCGTGATTTAGGAGTTCCATTCGACCGCAATTTTAGAAATGACCTCAATGCTAACTTTGACGACATCGAGCATGATATACGGATGATCGGTGGCGAAGCGGCACAACAAGCGCTCGAAGCCGCAGAGGAAGCAAACACACAAGCCATTTACGCTCAAACTAGCGGAGATTACGCGAATGATAAAGGCGATTATGCAGCGCAACAAGGCGACTATGCAAAAACACAAGGGGATTACGCGAAGGCACAAGGAGATGCGGCTAATTTAGCGGCTACTAATGCGAACGATGCCGCCAACAATGCAAATAGCGCGGCTACTAATGCTAATAATGCAGCGACCGCTGCGAACAATGCGGCTACTAACGCAAATACAGCGGCAGACAACGCCAATAATGCAACGACTAATGCTAACATAGCCGCGGACAATGCCAATACACAAGCAACGAATGCGCAAAATGCGGCACAATCAGCAAATGAAGCGGCAACCAATGCCAATGATGCGGCTGATAATGCGAATACGCAAGCGACATATGCCCAGCAACAAGGCGACTATGCTAAAGAGCAAGGAGACTATGCAAAACAAGTCGGAGATGAAAACAAAACACGCTGGCTCACAGCGGTGAACACCTATGCAGATATTGCGACGACATATCCGAATCCACAGTTAGGTGACACCGTACAAACCATTGACGATAGTAAAATCTATCGCTGGGATGGTACGCAATGGGTATGGACACAACAATATAACGCCAATGCAATCACTGACGTTCAAAATAAAATTGGAATTTTGTTTAAAAAGGTTAGCGAAACTGTATCTGTTGAAGAATTTGGAGCAGTAGGGGATTATGACGAAACAACAAAAACAGGTACAGATAACTATCAAGCTCTTATGGATTGTTATAATTATTGCGTTGCAAACAAAAAGAAAATGAAGTTTGGTAAAGGAAAATACGGAACAACCCGACCTTTATCATTCCCTCATTTAATAGGACTGGAAGGTGAAGGAATCAATGCATCAAAAATTATCGCTATGGCTCCAATGGAAACGCTTTTAACACTTCCGAGTTTTGATCGTGCTGATATTAGAGATATCACCATTGATGGTGGAGGTTTTGCTAATACTTGTGTGGATACTACATGGGATACTGTCGGACCAAGTTTAAATACAGCCTATGAAAGAGTGTTTGTTCGTGGTTATAAGGAATGGGGTTGGATTGCCGGAAACAATAATGATGTATATTGGGACAAAGTTCTTATAGCAGAACCAGCAGATTATAACACTTCATTAGGAGCGTTAAAAGCTTGGGGTTCTGGTGGACCTAATCAGTTTTTGAATTGTAATTTTTTGGATTTGGTTAATATTGGTGGTCAATATAATTCCTTTATCAATTGCGTAAATCGTGGAATTGTTGTAGAAGGTCCAGGATTTAACATGCTCAAATACGAGGGAGGGTACTTATATGCCGGGAAAAACAATTCTTCCTGTATTTACGTTCCCGGAAACTGTGAGGTTGGCCCAATAACATTCTCCGGCTCTCATGTAGAAATTAAGGCAGGTCAGTATTTAATCGGAGGTACAGGAAAACTTCATTATGGGGTTAACGCTCATGGATGTCATATCTTTAACTATTATGGAGGTGGTGATGGTAAATTAATACAAGACACAGTTAGATCAACTTATCTCAAAGCCACGTCATCTTTCAGTAATACATGGTTTCACGATATAGAATTAATTGATATAGTTAATGGTTTTGTCTTTAGTTTTGAAAATTGCTATCGGAATGGAGTGCCCGTAAACAATTTTTCTCTTGGGAATAGAGTTTCTCTATTTAAAGTAGAAGAAGGCAGACACGTCAAAATAGGTAGAAATGACTATAATGATGGATTGCAAATTAGAACGGGGGTTGTATCGGATATAGATGGAACATGGAAAGATTTATTCGCAGAAACATTTGTAGGTGAGGGAATCTATATCGTGTTATTGAATTCGGAACATATGGATGCGCCTAAAGGGGTGTTTATCGTATCTATTGTCGGGGGATATGGCAATTCCGTAACGCCTTTAGCACAAACACCCGGTATAGCGAGCTATCAAGGTCTAAAATATGAGATGCAAGTAAATAACAAAAAACTTCAAGTAAGAGTTACTGAAGGTACAGGGAAATTAACTTCAGTCGGAGCTACTCGGTATGCCGCTTTCTTTGTGAAATCTTTTAAGTAATAAAACCCTTAATTATGTCTTACCAAGAATACAATATAATAATCTAAAGTATTAGTAATGTAAAAGGATAGATGATAAAATATTAGGGGGAATTAAAAATGAATGTATAAAGTGGAAGAGAGAGGTTTTTTATGAATGTAGACAGATCAACAATCATTGACAATTATTTTAAAATTTGGGCTGTAGTGCTGCCAATAACATCCTTTCTTGTTATCCCGTTTATAAAATAATTG